>JAESGG010000046.1_pt1 | contig 48541 bp, 49 predicted proteins | sample 9266231 | NCBI WGS metagenome assembly JAESGG01 (sample SAMN14515337, study PRJNA621664) | algae metagenome | isolation source: Aphanocapsa sp. GSE-SYN-MK-11-07L and co-occurring heterotrophs from wet... | place: USA: Grand Staircase Escalante National Monument, Utah | collected 2006-04-16 | reverse complement strand
TTTTAAGGCTTCGTACTTGGCTTTAATATGTTCTACTTGCCCAGCAGAAATCATAGAAGTATCTACCAAGATGAGGATTACTCTTTCATTATACAAACCGATGACTTATTTATTTACATTGCCTTAGCTCACCCCGACTGGGATTGTGGTTAAAAATAAACGCGCCTTCTTGCTGCTCGCCGCTGGAGAGAAAATCAATTTGCTGGTCGCCAATTTGGCTGGGTTGCCCCTCAATCTGTAACTCTCCAGAAACCTGAACGGATTCAGCCGTTAATCCACCTTTATTGGTGACAGTAAAGGGAACGTAAAACTGCCCTTCAGCTTCTCGAATCTCCTGTCGGCTGATGGTAAGAATTGGCGGCTGGTTACTTTCAGTCACCCACTCATAAATCACGAGTCCCACGATCACGGCCACAATGCACAAGGCAACCAGAAAAGTAATCCACTCCGGCAGTAAACGGCGCTGAGGGCGGGAGAGTCTTTTGTTCATACTGCTAAACGTCCGGCTGCTCCACCAATGGTTGCCGGCAAACCCAATATCAAAACCTGATTCAGCCACAAACTCCACGGGTCGGAAACGCTGAGCCGATGGAAAAACCATAGCATCAAGGCTGCCATCCCTAAAGAGAATAAGTAAGAGACAGCAGTTTCAATCAGCGGGCGCTGAAATATTCCTTGATGCTGCTTGCGCTTTTGCTCCGATGTAAAGCCGGCCGCAAACACAATGCTATAGGAGACTAACAATGAGGCCGCAATAATCAGCAACAGCCAAGGTGGAGTAACGGCGGAGGCTAGCATTGTCACCTCATCGGTGGGAGCAATACTGAAGGCAATCACCATGGCTCCAACGAGAGTTGCGCCAATGTCAGTCAGGGTCTGCTGCCAGAGTTGACTGGGCTTGGAAGCGTCTGATGAGTTCGAGGATGAATCTGATTCTTTTTGCTCTGGGTTAATCAGCGATCGGGTTAAGGCGACGCCAACCGCGAACGGAACACCCTCAAAAATAATTTTGCCCAATACTTCATGCCTGGGGGTCTGCCAAGTTATTTCTTGCAGCAGGATCAGGACACACGTCACACAGACAATCCCAATTGCTATCGCCTCTACGCTATCCACTGCTGTCGTGATGGGTGGATCATCGGTTCCTTGCCGAAACCCATCGGTTCGGTTGAGTAGAAATACTGCTATGTACGTCACGCCTAGCAAGCCCAGCATCATCGGCGGCTCAGCGTAGGAGCCAATCCACCAAACTTCCATTGTGTAAATAAGTGGAATCCCAAATAAAAATCCGCCAGAGGCCCCCCGGACTAAATCATTCAGTTCTTGCTGCCAAGCTTGCTTGGTTAAACTTTTTGACTTATACCTAACCATACGTAATGCACTTAATTTATCAGGCTTGAGTTAAGGAGATTTCTTAGAAAGATTTTACCCTTCGAGTTGTGCCCTTCGACTGCGCTCAGGGCACGGCTGGCTGAGCGCAGTCGAAGCCAGCAGGTAACTTTTTTGCTAAAAATCTCCTAAAGGGGGAGTTGCCCCAAAGTTCAAGCGTCACCATCATCTGAATTTGACGACAAAATTACAAGCTCTGACAAGCAAGGGTTCTTGCGGAACCCTTGCTTGTCAGCCAAGTTTGACCGCCACAGACTTTTGCTTAAATCACGCCTGGCCCGTGACCGCGACTGTCTTGATCCATCGTCAGCTTGCCAGTTTCATCATCTTCCCTGACTTCCTGCAACTCTTGCTGGCGCTGTTGTCTAGCAGCTTCCTCTGATTCTCGCAAATCACCAGGTTCGTTAACGTACATTTCTGGCTCAATCGCGTAGTTGTTCGCTAGCCCTTCCGAGTCAACAGTGTAGCCTCCGGTTGTATTAAAGCCATCGGGGTCTTCGGGAATTTGCTTATAGTTGTCTCCTTCTCTTTCTTTGCGGGCTGCTGTTTCAGCCGGAATAATCCCGCGATCGTAGGTATCTGACGAAGTGTCTTGGTTACTCATTAAAGTATCCTCATGAATTCTAAACATCTGTTCACTACTAGAATCAGATAAAAGCTGCTGATATCTGTCTACCGAATGGATTAATATGAAATCAGTTTGTCTGTCGATCGAAATAGCTTTGACAGAGAAAGAAAAAGAAAGAAATAAGACTATATTTTTATTTTTTTTAATATAAAAATTCAGCAAATAATCGCAATCAGAATTTCCATTCAGGCTAAAAAAATACTAAGAGTTTCAGAATTTTGAGTAGTGAGTCTACTTAAAATTCTGAAACTCTTAAAATAACCAGAATGGCGGCTTAGCGAGGCCCATAAGTTCTTACCTGCACAACCCCAAACGGCATTGTTTGACTCATGCCTTCATAGGAGCCATTAACCGAGTAGGCTAAGCTTTTAGGGAAGAACTGATTAGGTGGAGTTAAACCAAACATTCTAATCTCAAGCACCTTTTCGGGTGGCACAGGTTGAGCAAACGCGATCGTCACTTTATTTTGCTCGTCTACAGTGACAGTTGCATCGAGTTTGCCGTTCGACTCATCTTCAATCACCTGAATGTTATTCTCATCAACCCGAACATTGTAAAGGGGTTGAATTGTTAGTTGAGTTAAGGGTTGATTACCAGTATAAACCTGGATTCTATGGGCCGGGCCAAGGCTCTGAGAGGTAGATGGTCGAATGTCAGCTTTCACAATACCAGCCACCCCACCCGTTGTATTGTCAGATTTTTGGATATAAGAAGTTGATTGTTGAGCACTGACAGCCGGAGCAAAAATCGCTGGGATTACAACAGCCGCAATAATATAGCCTAGCTTTTTCATCGGGATACTCCTTGAACTGATACCGAAAAGCTTAATCGAATCTGAATACGGCTAGGGTCTGCCAATAGTCGCAACCTGGATCGTTCTATTGAAATAAATGCTTGAATTTATCGCTCACTCATTGTAAAGATACCTTTGGCTTTTAAAGACGGATTATTAATTAGTTTTTGACCTAAATGATCAACAAAGAAGACTAGGGTATTAGATATTTTTTCATCTTTTTTAATCTGCTGCTTTACAGTTATTTTTGAGATAGTTTTTTTGTTCTCTAGCTTTGTCTATCAAGGTCTTGAAAGCAAAAGCCGCGATCGCAAGCGGCGCTAGAAAATCAATCTTCTAAAGTTAATGAGCAATACTTGTAAAGCTGTGCTTGAGCGATCCAGAACTAAAATTTCTAAAGTTTAAAGTCCTGGCAAATTAGGATTTTTAAGCATTCTGCTCCAGCGAGAAATCCCAAAATGAGGCTTCAACTTTGTGCCCATCCAGATCGCGAATAAAACACCCATAGTAGGGTTCGCCGTAATCTGGTCTTGAACCTGGGGCACCATCGTCGGTTCCGCCTGCACTCAAAGCAGCTTCATAGAAGGCATGGACAGCCGCTTTTGTGGGAGCAATCAAGCCAATATGAGTGCCGTTTCCAACCGTCGCAGTTTGACCGTCAATCGGAGTTTGGATCCAAAACTCAGGATATTTTTTACCGTAGGCAACTGCGCCTGGGTGCTCCATGATTCTCTGGCAGCCGATGGTTGGCAATACTTGGTCATAAAAGGCAACAGCCCGTTCAAAGTTATTCGTGCCGATCGAAATGTGCGAAAGGATGCTTGGATTCTCTTCCATCAGAATATCCTCCTTCAGTAGAACCTATTTGTGGGCAGCGCTCGCCAATCCTCTACATTTGCAAAAATTAAATCATTCTGGCTGTCAGGTCTAACTCAAGCGCAATTGAGCGTCTCACGGGTGTTTCTTTTAGTGACAGGGTTAGTCCCCTTGGCAATTTGGCAGAGCATGGCCTGGGTGTCATCCCGCAGGTCAACGTCGGTGAAGTCTGCTCCATCGATCGTGGCACCTTGAAACTGGGCACTGAAGGCAAACGCACCTTCTAAGTTGGCATTGGTGAGGTTGGCATCGACAAAGCGGGCACTGTCTAGGGTTGCAGAGCGGAAGTCTGCACCTTCTAAGTTCCCAGCCTCTAGGTTGGCAGCAAAAAAGCTAACGCCTCGCAAATCGGCATGGCTAAAGTTGACCCGCAGCAGATTGGCCTTGGTGAAATTGGAATCCCGCAGGTCACGCCCGGAAAAGTCTTGATTGATCAGAATTTCTTTGGCGTAGTTATCCGCCAGAGCAGGGAGCGCCCCGAATCCTGAAACAGTTAGCAGCAAAAGTAGAGCCAGTCTAATTGTCCAGGTGGCAAGTTGGGATAGTTTTGCTGCGATCGCGTGGATGGTCTGTTTCATCGTAAGTGCCAGAACTGCTTAAATATCTTTACCTAAGTCTTAGCGTAAAGCAGCCTATGCTAATCAGCGAGCGATCAAATTTAAGTTTTATAGCAATTTTGAAATGTTGGGATCGATAGCATTTTAGTCCAGTACAACGGCTTTCCAGTTTTGATAGAGCTTTCTGGCGTTGCTGTTAAGGGTCTGGAGGTGAGTTTGGACTGCTTGGTTGAGCTTGGGTAGAGCCTGCTCCCCTAAGTGGTCTATCAACATTCCTTTAGAGGCAGGATCGGTACACCATTCTGCCAAAGTGGTGGATAAAACTTCAGCATGGTACTGAATCCCAAACGCCCGATCGCCGATCAGTAAACTTTGGACTGCACAGGCAGATGAACAAGCCAATACCTGGGCATGGGGGGGTGGGGTTTTAACTTCTGCCCCATGCCACTGCAAACACTTGATTGGGGTTGGCAGTCCGGCTAAAAAAGGGCTTTGCTGCCCGATCGCCGTTGGCTCAACTTCTAACAGCCCAATTTCTGCCTGGGTTGCCACACCTACCTCTCCTCCTAGAGCATCAGCCAAAAGCTGATGCCCAAGGCAAATGCCAAAATAGGGCAGGTTTTTATCTATTACTGCTGCTCGAATTGCGGCTTTCTCTTGCTTTAGCCAGGGGTATTGCTCTTCTTGCCAGACATTCATCATCCCACCCATCACCCAGAGAGCAGCGTAAGGCGATAGGTCAGGAATTGACTCACCCTTGCTCAGATCAATCGCATCCCACTGAATTTGATCGGCAGCAAACAAGTCACGAAAAATTCCGGGATGATCTGAGGCACCATGTTGAAACACCAAAAAGCGCAAGCAACCTCCTTTAGTAAAGGGAGAAAAGGCAGAAAGAGGGCGGCAGATTACGGTAAGCAATCTAAATAAGTTTCCAAATCCCAATTGGTGGTAGTGGCTAAGAACCGCTCCCACTCATCTCGTTTGTACCAGCTATAGACCTGATACATTTCGCCCGGCATGGCAGACTTAATTACTTCATCGGCGGCCAGGCGATCGAGGGCTTCGCCGAGGGACATTGGCAATTTCTTAACTGTTTTGCCAGATTCCATCGCTTCATAGATGTTGCGCTGTTCCGGCTCACCAGGATCCAGTTTGCGCTTGATCCCATCATCAAACGCCTTTAGCAGCCCGGCTGCCATTAGATAGGGGTTGACCATTGAATCAACGGCTCGATACTCAAACCGACCGGGGGCCGAGACGCGCAGACCACAGGTGCGGTTTTGGTAGCCCCAGTCAGCATACACAGGGGCCCAAAGTCCGGTATCCCAAAGGCGACGGTAGGAATTAACGGTAGAAGAGCCGATCGCCGTCAGTGCCCCTAAATGCTCAATCACACCGCCAATGCAGTTCAAGCCAATTGGCCCAGGTTTTTCAGAATCGACGGGTAAGAAGGTATTCTCACCGCCTTTGCGATAGGCGAAAGCACCAGACATGCCTGGCAGGGATTCTGCTCCTAATTCATTAACGGTGTCACTGCCGCCGAACCAGAGCGACAAATTGTGGTGACAGCCAGAAGCTGAAACGCCCATGAATGGCTTCGACATAAAGCAGGCAATCAGGTTGAACTCACGGGCCACCTGAGCACAAATTTGCCGATAGGTAACGAGGCGATCGCTGGTGCGCAGGGCATCGTCAAACGTGAAATTCAATTCCAACTGCCCCGGCGCATCTTCGTGGTCGCCCTGAATCATGTCTAGCCCCATCGCACGAGAGTATTCAATCACCTTCAAGAACACCGGGCGCAGTTCTTCAAACTGATCAATGTGGTAGCAGTTGGGCTTCGTCACCCCTCCGGCTGGTTTGCCGTCAGGATCTCGCTTCAGCCACATCATTTCTGGTTCGCAGCCGTGGCGCAGGTGCAGCCCGTTATGATCTTGCTGAAACTGGGCGTGAATCCGCTTCAGGTTGCCCCGACAGTCCGAGGTGAGGTAGGCGCCTGGATCAACAGGTTCTTCGCGGTTGCGAAAGCAGGTGCAAAACACCCGCGCCACTCGCTTGTCCCAAGGCAGTTGAACAAAGGTTTCCGGGTCTGGGATGGCAACTAATTCCGCCGCTTCTGGGCCATAGCCAATGTAGTTGCGGTGCCGATCCATGGCTAAGTTAGCGGTTGAGCCGTAAACCAGTTGAATCCCTTTTTCAGAAATCGCTTCCCAATGGTCAGCCGGAACGCCTTTACCAACAATCCGACCCGTGACCGAAATAAATTGGTAATAAATGTATTGAATGCCGAGGTCGTTAATTTTACCCCGCACCTGCTGCACCAGTTCGGCTCGGCCATCGCTTTTGACATAGGCGGCAATATCAGTGGACGCACCTGTTTGGGCTAAAACTGCTGTCACGCTTTCTGCTCCCAATGTTACTCATTGATGCTAGTAAAGCTAACTCGTTATAACGAGTTTGTATCAATCATTACTTTTTTCTCTGCTCTTTCAACTGCTCAAAATAAAGAAGAGAATCAGATTTATTATTTTCCTGATTAAGTGATTTAAATCAGTTGCCCGAAGGGGTTAAACAGGCATTTACAGCCCTTGCAGCCGAAATTGATTAGCCACTTGAGTGCTTGAGATGGCTCTGGCAGGATATCTTGAACGAGAAGCAAGCGTTAATTCTAGAAATGGGTCGCCCGGGATTCGAAACTAAAACTAATCGGTTAAAAGGCGATTAGCTTATCGGCTGAAGCAGTTACTGGAAAAGGAGCCAAAAGATAAGGTCTATATTTTGCACATAGTTCTATACCTATTTCAAGCCTGATCACTCGTCTATGGTTCGCTGGGCTTGTTGCTGAATCAGGTGCTCAAGCTGAGTGGTTCCCTGTTGATTAAAACTGCCAGTGTGTCTAATGACATCCGGATCGGTGTGTAGTCGATCAATGTAGAAGCGTAAGGCCTCTTCATCATCTCGGTGGGAGAGAACGTAGGCCCTCAAAGCTTTGCGAGTCATTTGTTCTAGGTCAGGTTTCAGGCTCATAATCAAACTCCCATGTACCATTGGAAAAAATTGTGATGCCGATGTTGTCGCCAGCCAAAACATAAATTTCTTCTCGCTTGCTGTCATACCGAAAAAGGTGAATGTCTAGATAGCAGTTCGATAGCCAGTGACACACCTGAATCGTTTGCAGGGCTTGTTCTACACTAGGCATCTACGATCTTGACTACTGGTAACTCTGGTTGACTCTAGGAATGGGTCGCCCGGGATTCGAACCCGGAACTAATCGGTTAAAAGCCGAGTACTCTACCGTTGAGTTAGCGACCCCTGGCAAATTAAAAATTTTGACCGTCTACTAACGTAACATATCCAGTTAGCCCTTTTGCACAAAGTTGCAGTTGTCGCTTGAATATCATTGCCTACAGCTACAGTGACCCAATGTTCGAGTCACCCCTCGATCCGGCAATTTGGGGCTGGGAGATCAACCGCGTCTACCAGGACTTAGACGAGCGCCGTCCTCAGCTTCAACAACTGCTGCAAGACTGCCAGCACGAACCTGTCGCCTATTTGCTGCTCAGACGGTTTGAGGAATTGGGAGAATCTGTTGCTCAAGTTAGCGATCGCTTAGCTCAGCTCAAAGCCTTAGGTGTTCATATATTTACCCTGGAAGAAGAAAATGGAACGACAGGAGATTGCCCAGACTCTGACCTAGAGATGTTCCAAAGCGTGCAAGCGCAACAGCGGAGCCGCCAAATTCGGCGCGGACATGCCCGTAAGCGGTTGAAAGCCCTACCCCCTCCCGGTAAAACCGCCTACGGCTATCGGCGCGGCAAAGATCGCTACGTAATCGACCGGGCAGCAGCAGCGATTGTGAAGGACTTTTTTGAGCACTTTTTACTTTATGGATCACTGCGGGGATCAGTGCGCTACCTGGAGAAAAAACACGGCAAGCAGATTTCTGTGGCGACCGGACGGCGTTGGTTAACCCATCCGGTTTATCGGGGAGATTTAGTCTACCGAAATCAGCAAATTCTGCGCGATACTCACCCAGCAATTATTGACCGCGAAGAAGCAGCCCAAGTGGATCGGTTACTCCGGCGCAACCGCAGTTTGCCCTCTCGCTCCGCCAGCGCCCCCCGATCGCTAGCCGGTTTAGTGGTTTGCGCCGCCTGTCAGTCCTCCATGACGATTGCGCGGGTAACAGCGCCTCGTCGAGTGCAGGAGTATCTTTATCTTCGGCCGACAGACTGTGCTGCCAAACCAAAATGTCGGGCCATCCCTTACGCGGCGGTTTTAAACCAAACAATCGAGCAAATTTGTCAAGAATTGCCATCGGCGATCGCCGCGGTCAATCTACCGATGATGAGCCAAATTCAGACGGGACTCACCAGTACAATCGCGGCTAAAGCCGAGGTGATCGAGCAACTGCCGGATCTGATTGCCAACGGTGTGCTCGATTCGGAGACCGCCGCCCTGCGAACCTATCAGCTCCGGACAGAAATTGCGGCGTTAGAGAGCCAACGTGCCCAACTGCCACCGCCCAATCTGCGCCAAATTGCTCAGACAATCTCGATCCCGCAGTTTTGGTACGACTTGTCGGAAGCCGAGCGGCGATTTTATTTTCGTGAGTTTTTAAATCGGATTGAAGTCCGGCGATCGCCGGACTGGTCGCTGAAACTGATCTTTATATTTTAGGCCGCAGCGAGTCGGGCAACGATCCGCTAGGCTCAAGACAGAGCCATATCGCAGCCGGATTCTACTTTGACCTTAACGTTTGAGCATATTCCTGTCCTGAGTCGGCAACTGATCGCAGGGCTAGAGATTCGCCCTGACGGTCACTACCTGGATGCAACCGTCGGTGGCGGCGGGCACAGCAGTCTGATTTTGGCGATCGCCCCAGCGATTACCTTGACCGCCCTCGATCAAGACCAGCAAGCCCTAGCGGCGGCCCAAGCTCACTTGCAGGAGTATGGCGATCGCGTCCAGTTTTACCAACATAACTTTGCTGACTATGATCCCGGCTCACTCCGGTTTGATGGTATTTTGGCTGACTTAGGGGTGAGTTCGGCTCAAATTGACCGCCCAGAGCGGGGATTCAGCTTTCGTCAAGAAGCTCCGCTCGATATGCGGATGGATCAGCGGCGATCGCTGACGGCGGCTGACTTAATCAACACAGCTTCTGCCACGGAACTGGCGGATATTTTTTATCAGTTTGGTGAAGAACGGTTTTCGCGCCGAATTGCGGCTCGAATTGTCGCCCAGCGGCCAATTCAAACCACCACTCAGTTGGCGCAAATTGTGCTGCAAGCGATGCCCCATCGTCCCCGCCAAAGCATTCACCCCGCAACACGGGTGTTTCAGGCGCTCAGAATTGCCGTTAATCAAGAATTGCTGGCTCTCGATACTTTGTTAGAGCGATCGCCCAGTTGGCTGAAACCAGGGGGAAAAATTGCCATCATTAGCTTTCATAGCCTGGAAGATCGCCGAGTCAAATTTGGGCTGCGCAACCATCCCAACTTAAAAGTTTTAACCAAAAAACCGATTGTGGCCGATGCGGCTGAAATTGCGGCTAACCCGCGCTCTCGGTCTGCCAAGTTGCGGTTGGCTGAGCGTCAGGATGACAGCAAAGAGTGATCCCAGACTAGAGTCGGCAAAACTCCGGTTGAATGTGTAAACTAGGTCTAAAATACAGCTTAATCTGGGTTAAGAAATCAGCTCATTTTATTGAAGTTTATTCTTAATCATTTGTGTGTAATTTCTGTGTTGCTGGATGCATGAATGGCTGGTTTAGGAGTTATTCATTTCATAAGCTGCTTGAGCATAATCTTTTAAGTTTTTTCTTGGCGTGAGGAGTATTGGTGCTATGTCTGCTGCCGTAAAACCTGAATTATCTAATCCTTACCAGCGATCGGCTGCTGAGCAAGAGCGCCGCAAGCGCGTAGAGACCAGGCGGGCCAGGCTGCAACCGCAAGTAGCAGCTTTGGTGACTCCGCCGCGCCCATTCTGGTTAACTTCTCTGATTGCCTTCCGCCATGTTTCCACCGGCACAGCTTGCTTACTGGGAATGAGTCTTTTGCCGATTTATGGCTGGAACGTCTTGAACCAGCACTCTTGGGGGCAGTCTTATCAGCAGCTAGAGCAATTGCAGCGCTCAGAGCGCAAACTGCTAGCCAATATTGAAATCAATAAGTTTCAGATTGCCGAAAAAGCAGAGCGTCAGCCGACAGGTTTAGTCCGCCAAGTGCCAGAAAACACCCTGTTTCTAGCTCCCTCCCCCTCGCCGGTCACGCCAGCCGCCAAGCCTCATCGTGCTGCTGTGTTGCCGGTGGCGCCGTTGTCTCCCGTCAGCTACTAAGTTTGAGTTTGGAGTCTCTCAGTTCGGGATGGCTGGCCTGGTAGTAAAGCCGGTTTTTCCGCTTGAGAACGCCTGAGAAGTGTCTGTCTCCTTCCGCCCTATGACCTCTACATCTGCCCGTCGTTCACGCACTTCTGCTCCTCGGTCGAATGTTTCAGCTCCCCCTCCGCCTCAACCTTCAAAGTTTCGCCTTTGGCTGATTGGCTTATTTTTGGTCGTGGGTCAGGTCGGGCTAGCGGCTCGCTTGATTTACCTGCAAATTTACGCGACAAAAGCTCTCCAGCAGCAAGCTCAAGGTCAGCAGCAGGTATCTCTGCCGCCGTTAGTTGCTCGCTACCCGATTGTCGATCGCCGTCTAGACCTGTTAGCGGCAGATCAACCCGCCTTTACGCTATTTGCCCATCCCTTTTTATTTAAACCCCCAGAGACCAATGCTTCCATTGCAGCCAAGCTGTCTCCCTTGCTGAAGCAGCCAGCAGCGAAGCTAGAAAAGCTGTTCGGCACGGCTAAAAGTGGGATTCCGGTTGAATATGAACTTTCAGAAGAAACTGCCAGCCAAATTCGCAATTTGAAGCTGGATGGACTGGAACTTAACCGTGAGTGGAAGCGAATTTATCCTCAAGAAGAATTAACTTCTGGAATTATTGGCTATGTTGACCGCGATCATCAAGGTCAAGCGGGGCTTGAGTATAGCCAGGCTAAATTGCTGCAAGCTCCGCCGCAGTCGCGGATTTTAACGGGTGATGGGGCTGGATTTTTGTTGCCTAACCTGGCGGCGCTCGATCCAGTTGACCCGACCAGTCGCTATAGCTTGCGGCTGACGATCGACGTTCGGCTGCAACGGGTGGCCCGGACTGCTCTCCGCCAGCAACTGAATAAGTTTGGGGCCAAACGGGGGACAGTGATTGTGATGGACATCAAAAATGGCGCTCTGCTCGCCTTGGTGTCAGAGCCTTCTTTTAATCCCAATCTGTATTACAAGGCTGATCCAGCCCTGTTCCGCAACTGGGCAGTGGCAGACCTGTATGAACCCGGCTCGACGTTTAAGCCCGTCAATGCGGCGATCGCCCTCGAAAACAAAGCGATTACCCCAGATACAACCCTCTATGATGAGGGTCGAATTTTTGTCGGCGGTTGGCCGATTCAAAACAATGACTTTAGCTCGGCCGGTGGGCGCGGAGCCTTGTCAATTGCCCAAGTGCTGGGCGTTTCGAGCAACGTTGGCATGGTGCACATGATGCAGCGAGTCCGCGCTGCGACCTACTACGACTTTCTCAAGCGTTTAGGTTTAGGCTCAAAAACTGACACTGACTTGTCGTTTGAAACGCCAGGGCAGTTTAAACCCAGGGATCAGTTTGTGAATTACCCGATTGAACCAGCCACGACTGCCTTTGGGCAAGGATTTTCGATTACACCAATCCAGATGGCTCAATTGACTGCCGCGGTTTCTAACGGCGGGAAGCTGGTCACGCCCCATGTCATGCAGGGGCTGTTCGATCGCAAAGGGAAGCTGGTGAAAGCGCCTAACATTCCCCCACCTCGCCGCGTTTTTTCCGCCCAAACCTCCCAGCAGGTGGTCAAAATGATGGGCTATGTTGTCACCAATGGCACAGGTAAATCGGCTCAAGTGCCGGGCTATCGTCTGGGGGGCAAAACTGGCACGGCTCAAAAGGCAATTAACGGCACCTATAGCAATAAACGAATTACTGGCTTTGTCGGTGTTTTCCCGCTAGAAAGTCCTCGCTATGTTTTGCTGACGGTGGTTGACGAACCGCAGGGGGATAATGCCTATGGCTCAACCGTATCGATTCCAGTTGTCAAGTCTGTTTTAGAATCGCTGATCACAATTGAGGGCGTTCCACCCAGCCATCCGCAAGAGATTAAGTCTGTTAAGCCTTAAGCAGCCAGGACTAGCCCTACCTGCTCAAGTGGTATTTAAGTCAGGATTGCACGGTCTAAGCCCCTGCAATCCTGAAATCTTTAGGACAACCCGCTCATGGATCAGGATTGCTTTGATGTTGCGGTGATTGGGGCTGGGATGGCTGGACTGATCTGTGCCCAGCAGCTAACCCAGGCTGGCTATCGGGTTGTCGTGCTGGAAAAATCGCGCGGCTTGGGCGGGCGAATGGCAACTCGCCGCTTGCAGGAAACATGGGCAGACCACGGGGTTCGGTATCTGGAGTTAAACCCGAAATCAGAGTTATACCCGTTAGTGCCAGCCTTGTTGCAGCGAGAAATGATTGTGCCTTGGGCTACTCCCCTTTATACCTGGGCAGCAGATGGGCTAAAGCCGATGCCTGAAAGCTACCCTCGCTATGCGGCTCCGCTGGGAATAAGCGCGATCGCCAAATTCCTGGGGCAAGGATTAGAAGTTCGTTTAAATCAAAGGGTGATTGGGCTGCATCTGAGCGAAATTGCCATGTATCCAGAGGCAAGTTGGCAGATCATCAGCGAATCGTCAGCGCCCGTCAGTGCCACTGCTTTAGTAATTGCGATTCCGGCTCCCCAAGCGCTGGATTTGTGTGAACCCCTGGCTGCCAAAGGACTGGCCCCAGAATTTGTCCGGGCTTTGCAAGATGCAACCTATGCTCCCTGCTTGAGCGCGATCGCCGGCTATCCGCCAGAATTTCAGACTGAAATAGACCAATTGCCCTGGCAAGCGATCACTGCCCTAGATGACCCGATCCTGGACTGGGTTGGCATTGACAGTAGTAAGCGGACTCAGCTTGCACAGCCGACTGTTGTTTTGCAAAGTACCGCCGCCTTTGCCCATTCCTGCTTGGAGTCAGCCAGTTTGGAGGCTGCGGGTCAAGCCATGCTCAACCAAGCTGAACAAAATCTGCTGCCTAGGCTAGCAGCCCCCAGTTGGCTTCAGGTGCATCGCTGGCGCTACGCTTTCCCGCTGCATCCCTACCCAGCCGAGTTTTTACAGGCTCCTATAGAGCAGTTGCTAATCTGCTGCGGTGATTGGTGTGGGGGCAGCGGGGTCGCTGCTGCCTTGAAATCAGGCTTGGCGGCTGGCGATCGCCTCAACAGTCAGTTTCACAGCCGATCTTTACCGAGTTTTGAGTTGATAATTGATCAACTCAATGCTCTCTAGGCGAGCCTGCTAGCTTTCAGCCGCGTCCATGGCTGTTGTCTCTTGATTTTCCCCTTCTGGCCCCTTCTCTGAGGAGCGGTTATCGCCGTAGAATCTGCGGCCAAATCGACCAGTATTGGTACGTTTCCGAAATTTGCGGGCGTAGGCTTGGTTACGGAGAGCTTTTTCTTTCTTTTGGTTACGGCGCTTAGCCATGCTTACCTCTGTAGATCAAAAATGGTTGCTTGAATCAGCCCTAAGAATTTCAATAAAAAGTCAAATAGGTTTACAAGCGCAGTTACTGAGCCTATCACATTTACCCCGCTGATTGATAGGTTAATGATTTGGCAGAACACCATTTATTCTGAGGACGGGGATCTTTGGACAATTTCCAGCAGGTTGTGGTCTGGGTCGGCTAGCAGTAAAATGCGCTGTCCCCAAACCATGTCTTGCGGTGGTTTGAGGATGTTGACTCCTAGTTGCTGCAAGTGCTGGTGGGTCGCTTCCAAATCAGGAACGGTCATTGACAGCAGAAAAAGATGCCCAATTGATTCTGTGCCTTGTTCACCGAGGAGGTGAGTTAACCAGCGCCGATCGTAAATTCCAATTCGCAGTTGCCCGCTTCGCCCTTCGGCGCCATCGGATTTGGCAGGTTTAGTAAACTCAAACCCCAAAGCCTGTTGATAAAAGGCAACAGATCGCTCAACATTGGTCACAAACAGGGCAATGTAGTCAATTTCCATTGGCTAAAGCTTTAAATCCGATTGCGGGCTTTTAGCAGCAGGTAGCGATCGACCAATTGCTCACTGATTGCATTGGCGGGGGCGTCTAGGACTAAAACCCCTCGCTGCTTTAACTGGGCAAAGGCCAAATTGCGCTGCCGGATTAAATCTAGGGCGACTGCCTGTTCATACAGCAACTGCACCTGATCGTCAGGATGGGCAGGCGTTAGGGAAAGCGGACGATGGGCGATCGCATCCACTTGCGGATCGCGAAAAGCGACACAAAACGGTAAGAAGCGGGGGGTGAGTCGGCCCATGGCGGCTAGCAGTTCGGCCGAAGCTGTGGCATCAACTATGTCGGTCAGCAACACTACCAAGGCGCGGCGAGTATATTGGCTCAGTAAGGTGCTGACGGTGCCAATGTAGTCTGACTCAGTTAAAACGGGTTCCACCTGATAGACCTGACCCATAATTCGAGAGAGGTGAGACTGACCCGACTGCGGCGCAATCCAGGTTTGAATTTGATGGTCGAAGATACACACCCCCACCCGATCGCCCCTTCTGAGTCCCGCCATTGCCAAGGCCAAAGTTGCATTTAAGCCCCAGTCAAACCGCTTTAAGCCGGCAACCGTCGCTGTCATCAGTCGTCCCCGATCCAGCAGAATAATCAAGGGCTGATCGCGCTCTGGTTCCATCAGCCGGATTAGGGGTCTGCCCCGACGGGCGGTCGCTTTCCAGTCCAACAGGCGCAGGTCATCTCCCAAGCTGTAGTCGCGCAGCTCTGAAAATTCAGTTCCACCCAGCGTTTGCCGTCGCCGCCGCAGGCTGCCTGCTGACTCTAGGCTCAGCCGGACAGACAGCGATCGCAGCCCGATTAAATCTGGGTAAACCTCAACTTCAGTTACGACCGTTTCGTGCCAGCAGCGCCAGACCAAGCCCCAAGGACTCTGGAGCCGCAAATCTAGCCCTTGCCAAGCAAACTTGCCTCGCCGAGGCGGAAACACATGGTAAGTCAACTCCAAGCTGGTTTGGGGTTTAATTATTCCCTCTAGTTCGGAGCGATCCAGCCGCCAGTCTTGAGGCAGGTATTCGCGCAGGTTTAACTGAGCCGACTTGACACCCTTTGGCCCCGCCGGAACCGCAATCTGGAGTCGGATTAGGTTGTCTCGCCCAATCGAGAGTCGAGGTTCGCACTCGCGCCGAAGCTGGAATTGCCAGGCTTTAGCCCGCCTAAAATCGACGATGGCGATCGCCAACAGCAGCAAGTCGTACAGCAGCAGTAAACCCCAGCCCAAACCGACCCCAATTTTCGGCACTAGCGCCGTCAGCAGCGGAATCAGTAGCCCCAGCAACAGCAGCCAGTAGAGACGGGTAGTGGGCACCAGCCAAGAGGTGCTTGGAATTCGCCGCTGGGGTGGCCGAACCGGAGCAGGAGCGCTGGGAGTCGCAACGGCAGTCATCGCGGCACCGCAACGCGAGTTAGCAAATTCTTGATCACTTGCTCTAGGTTGGTTCCGTCCAGTTGCGCTTCTGGTTTCAAGATCAGACGATGACTCAACAGCGGCAGGGCGATCGCCTTGATGTCATCTGGAGTGACAAAGTCTCGCTCATCTAGCCAAGCTTGGGCTTGGGCCGCCCGCAGCCAGCCGACCGCCGATCGCGGCGAAGCCCCCAGCAGCAAATCTGGATGTTGCCGACTGGCCTGAACCAAAGCCAGCAAATAGTCAATCACAGTTTCTTGCACCTGCACCTGCCGCACTAACTGGCGAGACTGCAAGACCTGCTCAACGGTGATGATTGGAATTAACTCCATCTGCGGCAGTTCTCTGGCTTCAAACCCCTGCAAGGCATTGGTCAGCATCGTTTTTTCAGCCGAACTGGCAGGATAGTTGACCACCAGTTTGAACAAAAACCGATCCAGTTGGGCTTCTGGCAGCGGATAGGTGCCTTCAAATTCCAGCGGGTTTTGGGTGGCGATCGTCCAAAACAGCGGAGATAGGGGCAAAGTATTGCCGTCCAGCGTTACCTGCCGCTCTTCCATTGCCTCCAGCAGCGCCGCCTGGGTTTTGGGTGGGGTACGGTTAATTTCATCTGCCAGTAAGACTTGGGTGAAAATCGGCCCCTTGCGGAGGGTAAAGCTACCGCTCTTAAAGTCAAAAATACTCGTACCCAGCACATCAGCCGGTAGGACATCCGGGGTAAGCTGAACCCGCCGAAAGTCTGCCTCAATCAGCCGGGCCATTAGCTTTACCAGCAGGGTTTTAGCGGTGCCAGGCACGCCCTCTAAAATCACATGCCCTTCTGCCAACAGGGCAATCAGCAGTCCCTCGACGATCGCCTCTTGTCCAATCACAATTTGACCAAGGTTTTGCCGAAGTTGATTAAAAACGCTATTCAAGAGATTCCCCCCCAAACTGTCCTAAAAAAGATAAATCTGACAACGGCTGTGTATTCCATGTAAGCGCTGCTATAAAGTCAATGAAAGTAGGATACGCCAGAGTTTCTTAGGAAGAACAGGCATCAGCACAAATATCCAGATTCAGTCAGCCGACTGGGGTGATCTAGATCGCTAGCAAGCTTTTAAGATTAGCTCGGCTCGGTTGATCCAGTCCAGCACCTCTCGATCGCTAAGGCGGCGTTTTTGATCCACCTGCCCCAGCAAATTCAGCACCTCCTGCGGTGATTTACCAGACTGATTAGCCCAGGCGACTGCCAACTGCTGGTCATCAAGCCGGGCTGTCCCAGCCGCCCGATCGGCAGTAACGCCCAACTTAGTTGCCAACTGCTGACGCAATTGTTCTCCTAACTGCTGCAAGACAAAATCGCTGTGGCGAGCATTGTTGAGGACACCTGCCAGAGATTGAATATAGCGCTCACTGTTGGCCAAATCGGGCTTTTTAACCGCTAAAATCTGCCCAAACCGGCGATTGCCAGCCCAAACCAACAGCAGCAAGATTAAAAAGCTTTGAATGGTGAGCGGAAAAACAGGGGTTCGACTCAGATAGTCAAACACATCCTGATCGGGCAAAGCCGCCTTCTCTTGGGGAGTGAGCGGGTCGCGGTAGCCATGCATCCATTCATCTACCCAAATTTGCCCGCCTGGCTGCTGGACCAGTCGAGTTAAAAACTTGTAGTTATTACTGTTTGCTGGATAGGCGTTGGCGGCCAACCATGGATAAGCAACCTTGATCTGCTGCCCTTGAGATTCTGGGCTAGACCAAACTGCACTGCCAGCTTTGTCTCGCAGCAACGCCTGATCGCCTTTTGCCAACGTAGGTTGACGGCGGATGGTTTCAATTAAAACTGGCCCGACCGGGCTAGCTAGTTGGGAGCTAAAGGGAGCTGCTGTCAGTCGTCCTGCCCACTCCAGGCTGATCAGGGTATTGCCTTTGGCAACCCAATCGTCGATCGCTGTTTTAGCGTCTGCATTTGGCGGGTCAGTCCGATCGCCGCGAATTTGAATCAAGGTCTGCCCCGTCCCGGCCAGCTTGGCGTAGTTTTTTTGCCAGCGCTTAATTGAGACTCCTTGCTTTTGGGCTGAGCTATACCAGTTAAAGTAACCCGTTGGCGATCGCTCGTAGGTTGACCCCTCTTTGCTGGTAGGCGCACTCAGCAGGACTAACCCAATAAAAACAAGCACCCCCAAGCCAATCCACAGCCCCCAGCGTCGCAAAAATCCTTTGGTTCGGCGAGAATTGATTTTGAGTGGTTGATCAGAAGGATTGGAAGTCATCACAAACTAAGGGGTAGCAGAAGGCTTCAGCAGTTCAGATTCTAGAGCAGAGTAAGCCTGATCACAGCGCTGCCAAGTCTCGGAGGAAACAGCTTGTCCACCATAATAAAGTTGGTCGTGGGTGGCAAAAATCTGCTGGGCCGCCGACCGCAAATTAAGGGGGCGCTGCTCTCGGAGCCAAAAGACTTCTAACCCCCGCAGGTACTCTCGGTTGGTGCGGGCAGGGTCTTGGGGCAACCAGCTACTTTCCTCTAAGCGCAGCAATAGAGCAAAGTAAAGGCAACGGCAAGCTCCTGCAAAATCGCCCTCGGCTTGCAGTTGGCGAGACTGCAATAACCACTCACTGGGGCTACGCTGACGGGCGATCGCGGTATACTTGGCGTCCTCTAAAGTTGGGCGGGGCAATCGTCGCCGCTGCCACCACGGCCACACAAATCGCACCAGAAGATAAACCAGCGCTACAGCTAGCAGGGCGGCCAGCCCTCTGGCTAGCCAAATCACCAGCGGTTCCAACCAGTCTGGATTTTCGGTTGGCTGCTGCTTCGGAGCAGACGAAAGCCACTTTTGCAGCCAGTACAAAGACTGCTCACTCACCTGTCGCCAAGCGCGTCCCGTTTGCCAATTGACCTGCTCAAAAAAATTCATTCGCGACCGCTGCTATCCCAGCCCTCATCATAGCTGGAGGATATGCCCAGTCAAGCATTACAGAAGCAACTCAATATCTTTGCTTCTCTCTTGAGGACGATTTAGATCATTGAGCAGCAGCAAGCGCAGATCAAACCAATGCAGCGGAGAAAATAACAAACAAGACGATTGATAACTATCGAAAAGTTTGCCCAATGCTACGCTGTCAATAGCTGAATTTAGCACCTGCTTATGACTGCCCTCACCCTCAACCTAGAGCCAGTTCTTTATCTTACCCATGAGCAGTTTCGGAAACTCTGTCAGCTTAATCCTGATCTCAAGCTTGAACGTACTGCAGAAGGGAGACTAATTGTAATGCCGCCGACGGGTTGGGAATCAGGAAACCGGAACGCAAACCTCACGGCTGATCTGATTTTCTGGAATCGTCAAGCTAAGCTCGGCATGGTTTTTGATTCTTCAACAGGCTTTATTCTCCCTAACAGTGCAGTCCGTTCTCCTGATGCAGCTTGGGTTCGACAAGACAGAATGAATGCTCTTAACCCAGATCCTGACGGGTTTCTACCGCTAGCTCCAGACTTTGTGGTTGAACTGCGTTCAGCCAGCGATTCCCTGCGGGACGGCAAAGCCGAACGTCTAAAGTCTTTGCAGGAAAAAATGCAAGAGTATATCGATAATGGAGTGCGGTTGGGGTGGCTGCTCAATGCTAAGGATCAGACTGTAGAAATCTATCGAGCGAATCGAGAGATTGAAGTGCTCTCCTCTCCGTTGATTTTGTCTGGGGAAGATGTGCTGCCTGGATTTAAGCTAAGTTTGATCGAGGTTTTTTGACCAAAAAGACTTGTTTAGACTTTGCTCTGACTAATTTAGCGGTGTAGGTGCTTGAAGCAAGTAGCAGTTCGGCTTCTAATTGGATTTTCAGTAGCTCAAGGACGATCGCCGACTGTTCAACTGGTTTTCGTAGCTTTCTAAACTATCTTCCAGAAAATCGTCATCAAGGTCGTCTTCGTAATCATCGTCATCGTATTCAATCACCGGATTGAGCAGAACAGCTTGCTCCGCTTCATACAGAGAAAGCCACTGTCCAGAAGTTCTAACTAAGGTTGGCGGATTCAGATAGCGAGCAAAAAACCAGGGAGGAGAAGTCGGCTGGGTAATTTCAGCTTGGACTTGGTTCGTTTCTAGCTCTCCATAAACCAGCTCACTCTCAGCATCAAGCTGAAGGCTTAGCCAGACTTTCTGCCCAATTAGGTCTTGTGGTGACAACATGGCCTTACCCTCACATTTATGATCTAAACCTTCACATTAGTAAATAATACTTATGCAATAATTATTGCACCGTTCCATATCTTTTAATCTCTTTCTATTTCTAGATTGCCCTACGACTTGGAAAAAATTAAACTGGCTAGCCGTAAATAATTCTGTAGTCTGGTAAACATTTGTGTCGGACGGCACTGATCAAGTTGCTCAACATAGAGTGATGCTGAGAAAGTGGTCAGTCCAAATGGGCGATCGCTGAAAATAAAACCCAGGGCAGGTTTGCGGCACAACCGCGATATACTGGTAGCTGTAAACTATTAATGCACTACGTTCAGAACAAAGCGCTATGGATATTTTGACACTGGGTTGGGTAGGAGTTTTGAGTGTATTTACCTTCTCGATCGCCATGGTGGTTTGGGGTCGGCACGGCATGTAGGTCAAAGCGGTGGAAACTCCAGTCCTCAGCGTTTTAGTTTTGGTTGGTCTTGGGCTGCTGGTTGCCGTCACAGGCGGTATCGGCTACCTGACTCTGGCTGAATGGCGCGATCGTAGACGGCTCAACCAAGAAAAGCAGCAGCAGCGCCGAACGAGTCGCCGCTAAGCTAGCGCGACAGTATTTAGGGGGCGAGATTGAGATGGAGTGATTCTCAATCTCGCTTCAAGTATAGGAATCCCAGAGGATGAATTCTCCCTTAGATGACCTGAAAGCCAGGTTCAGTCAGGCATTGGTTGCCGCTCTGGGGTCAGAACTGGCCAACGCAGACCCGTTGCTGGTGTCCGCCAGTAACCCCAAGTTTGGTGACTATCAATCAAATGCTCCCTTGTCCCTGGCCAAAGCCTGTGGACAGTCGCCACGGGCGATCGCTGAGCAAATTTTGACCCAGCTTGATGTCAGTGATTTATGCGACCCGCCCACCATTGCTGGGCCAGGCTTTATCAACTTCCAGCTCAAGTCCAGCTACTTGGGCAGCCAGCTTGAGCAGATGCAAGCTGACCCCCGGTTGGGCATTGCCTGCGTGGCTACTCCCCAGCGGGTGGTGGTTGATTTTTCTAGCCCCAACATTGCCAAAGAGATGCATGTGGGGCATTTGCGATCGACGATTATTGGCGATTGCATTGCCCGCGTCCTAGAGTTTTTGGGGCATGATGTGCTGCGGCTGAACCATATTGGCGATTGGGGCACCCAGTTTGGGATGTTGATCACTTACCTGCGAGAAGTCTGCCCCCAAGCCCTGACAACTTCCGATGCTCTCGACTTGGGCGATTTGGTCAGCTTTTATAAGCAGGCCAAGCAGCGGTTCGACAGCGACCCTGGGTTTCAAGAAATCGCTCGTCAAGAGGTGGTGCGCCTGCAATCCGGGCAACCTGACAGCCTGAAAGCTTGGCAGTTGCTGTGCGCCCAATCGCGGCGGGAGTTTCAAAAAATTTATGACCTGCTGGATATTCACCTAATCGAGCGGGGAGAATCTTTCTATAATCCCTTGCTGAGTGCGATCGTCGAAGATTTGACCACTGCTGGGCTGCTGGTCGAAGACCAGGGGGCCAAGTGTGTATTTCTAGACGGCTACACCAACAAAAACGGCGACCCCCAGCCGTTGATTATTCAAAAGTCGGATCGGGGCTTTAACTACGCCACCACTGATTTGGCGGCTCTCCGCTACCGGATTCAGCAGGATCACGCCGATCGGATTATTTACGTCACCGATGCCGGGCAAGCCGCTCACTTTGCCCAGTTTTTCCAGGTGGCGAGGCGGGCCGGCTGGATTCCTGAGTCAGTGCAGATAACGCATGTCCCGTTTGGCTTAGTGCAGGGAGATGATGGCAAAAAGCTGAAAACCCGCTCTGGAGATACGATTCGGCTGCAAGATTTGCTCGATCAAGCGATCGCCGGCGCTAAAGCTGATCTGGAAACCCGGATCAAAAAAGAAGACCGACCAGAAACGCCAGAGTTTATTGACCATGCTGCCCACGTTTTGGGAATTAGCGCTGTCAAATACGCTGACCTGAGTCAAAATCGCACCAGCAACTATGTCTTCAGCTACGACAAAATGCTGGCGCTCCAGGGCAACACGGCTCCCTACTTGATTTATGCCTACGTGCGAGTTCAAGGCATTTATCGCAAGGGGCAACTAACAGAGCAAGCTAGCACAACGACTCAGATTCTGCTGCAAGAAGAAACAGAACTGGTGTTAGCAAGGCATTTGCTACAGCTAACCGATGTCCTGAATCTGGTCACTCACGATTTACTGCCGAATCGGCTGTGTCAGTATCTGTTTGAACTGAGCCAAAAATTTAACCAGTTCTACGATCGCTGTCCAGTGCTTCAAGCTGAGCCAAGTCAGCGTCAGTCGCGTTTAGCCCTCTGTCAACTGACAGCTCATACGCTCAAACTCGGCTTATCCTTACTGGGCATTCAAGTTTTAGACCGCATGTAGATCTGCCTTCGACTTGTTGCAATGACAGGATTTTTATGACTTGTTTAACGGCTGGAAAAGGTTTTGGATAGCTGGCTTCAGCCCAGACTCAATCTTTGCCCCATGTTAAACTGACTTAGTTTCTATCGCCATTCTGGCTTTTCACTTAACGGTATGGACAGCGATCAAACTCCATCTCGCAACCTGCAAGAGGAGTTGTTTAAAACCCAGTGTGATTTAGAAAACACTAATTTGCTGGTGCGAGATTTCAGCAACCAGCGCCGCCAGACAGCAACCTTGTTTCGAGGCACAGGCTACGCCTTACTGCTGGTGACGCTTGTGCTCTACGTTAATTTTTTTATTCCGCCTGCCTTTGGCAACCCCGTTTGGCAATTACAACTGGTGGGCAATTTGGTGCAGAACCTAGCTTTTCCAGCCGTTGGGCTGACCCTTGTTCTCTACGGCGGCAGAAACTGGCGGCAGAGGCGAGAGTTGGCTTTAGTGCAGGGGTTTTCCTACGCAACGCTGGTAGTGGCGCTGCTGTTTTTTATGCTGCTGCCCTTATCGCTGAGCAGTACGGTCAGGCTATACAACCAAGGACAGGCTGAATTAGTCCAGGGCTTAGATCAGCGATTGACTGCTGTTCAGCGGGTTGAAACTCAGGTCAAGCAGGCCACCTCTGATGCCCAGATCAACCAACTGGTCAACCAGATGAAGGTGCAGACCCCCAGCGGGATTAGCCCCCAACAACTGAAAGATCAGATGCTGGTGCAACTGACGCAGGCTAAGTCTAAACTGCAAACTGGGACTGAGCTTCAGCGCCAAGAGCAGCGATTTAGCATCATCAAAAATTTTGTTCAACAAGCTTTAATTGCGAGCATTGCCACCGGCATCTTTATTTGGATGTGGTGGGTTTCGGCTTGGGCTAGGGTACGTTTAAGTCGGTCAGCATCAAAATAGGGGCATGAGAAACGCTAAGTTACTGACTCGCCCAGCAGCAGTTACAAAAAAGCTTCTAAAGCGACCGGATTGGCTGCTCTGGGGCGTGTTTGGTCTTCTGGTCAGCTTTTACTTTAGCCTGATGGTGAAAGCGAGTTACAGCTACGACCACATCAGCGCCATTGCCCTGGGTTTGAGCGCCATTTTGTATCGGCTCTGGCAGCGGCGTGGCAAACTAAAGTTTTATCCCTCGCCAATTGCCTGGTGGAGTGGTGTCTTACTGCTGTTTTGGGTAATCCTTAAATGCTTGGTGATGCCAGAGGAAGACACATTTCTCCGGATTTTACCGGCGATCGCTGCTTTCGGGTTTGCTCTGATCGCCTCGGGATGGCGCGGTTTGCGGCAATATTGGCTGGAAGGGATAATTCTACTTTTCTTTTTAACAACCACAATGCCAGGCGTCGTGAGCTCAGAGCTTGTCCAGACTTCAAAGCTGACGGCTAGCCTCACCGCTGGGCTGCTCTGGAGCTTGGGCTTCGATGCGTATCACCAAGGGATAGCAGTCTACCTTCCCCAAGCATCGGTAGAGGTGCTAGGCCCCTGTTCGCCGACCATTCCGATTGTCCGCTTACTGGAGATGACCGTATTTTTCTTGGCGATTTACCCGACGACTTGGCTGCAAAGATTTCTATTGCCGATCGCGGCGGTGGCGATCGCGATCGGGGTGAATAGTTTTCGGATTGCGATTCTGGCTGTGGTTAATGCTGCCAGAGACCTGCCAGCCTTTGACTTCTGGCACCATGGCACTGGTTCCAATATTTTTTCCATCATCAACGTGATTGTGTTCTGGCTATTCTGGGAACTGCTAACTCGGTTGCCAGATTGGCTCCGTCCGTTGCCAGAAGACCCTCAGCAGCTATGAAGCCTTGGCGAACCTGGATTCTCTTGCCGCTGTTTGGCCTGATTAGCTTTGGGCTGGTGCGCTCTTTGATTGACCCCGGCATGGGCAAGCCACAGGCGTTTCAGTTTCCGGCTCAGGTGCCGCTGAGCGGCTGGCAAGCTATTAGCAAGCAAGCGATCGCTGATCCTGCCCACCTCAGCCCCAATATTTTAAGTAGCCAACGCTATCAGTATCGAAAAACGGGTGCCAATCCACTAACCCTGACAGCGGAAGCTCGCTATGTCCTACCTCGCAAAGTTTCTGTCGAGACTAAGGAATTTTTGAATCTATTTCTGCTTGATCAGAAAAAAGTTTACCAGGCTCTACCGTTCAAGCTGGTTGAACAAGAATTTCAACCTGGCAACTTTTATAGTTTATTTACCCACCAAGGTCGGGCTTATCTGAGTGCTTGCATTGATCCGAGCGGCAAGAGTACAACCAATCTGAGTCAATTTCGCCGCAATCGACTTGTCTATGATTTAAGGTGGGACAAAGTTTTACGCTGGCCCTTCAGTTCATCAGGGCTACTAGACCAACGCTGTGTTTGGAGTCAGTTGTCAATGCCATTAAAAGAAGCTAAATCTGAACCGACCTATGCCTTACTAAAAACCGCTTGGGCAGATTGGTTTAAGTGGTGGCAAGCAAATTTCCCTAATCGATAATTATATTTATGGTGGCCCCTTAAGCACTGTTAAATCTTGCACAATTCCATTGAGAGTCTGGCAGTGTAGTGCTTTGGCGAATGTCATGCAGGCTGGTTGCAAACAAGACCGTATCTTCCGGGTTGAGGCGCGGCAGATGTTTCCATGCTTGATCAAGACTAGCAAGGCTGATTGTCGAGGCAGGCGCAGCCGGAATAATTCGGGCAATCACCTCGTTACCACGCTCTATTTCAAAACTTGCGCCCTGATAGTAGACGCGATTGACAAGATCAGAAAAATTCCGAGCAGCATGAGTTGCAGAAATACGCTTTATCAATTGAGAAAAACGGTCTGAAATTTCATCTAATCAGGTTATCAGATTTGGATATAGGCATAAAGCATAGTTTTGAAAGGCGCTCTCCAAAGGAGAGCGCCTTTCAAAACTAGAAAAGTAGAGTGTTGAACAACCGAGTCTGGCTACTTCACTGGGGAAGGTTAGCTAGTTCGGCGGGAGGACTATCTCGCGAACTCTAAACAAATTGCCTGTGGATGGGATTTGATCGGGGTCTGTAGGGCAGCCTACGGCTAGACACTACCAGTTGAAGCAGGAACTTCCCAAGATGCCGGGGTAAACAGGGGTTTATCCGTGAGGTGGGAAGCCCGCGCTGTACCTGTACTCAGGTCAGTGGCGGGAGGATGTCACAATTAGTCTTTCTCGTAAAGGTAAAGTCCAAGTCCAAATTTGGCTGCACAGCGGCGAAACGCCATACTTTCAGCATTGCTGCTAGGGTCACCATAGCCACTACAGGTCAGTAGTTCAGTACCTGTGGCTTCCCGATAGAGATTGCCTTCACTGGTGGGGATGGTGAGCCGGCCGGTCAGAAATAAGCGATTCTCGGCAGCAGAGGCTTCGCTGCTGCTCGTTGTGTGTATTCCGGTAATTTGCCACGTCCAACCGGGAGCATATTTGTCGAGAATGCGGCTGACTGTATGCCAGGGAATATATTCTAGTATCGTATCGCCCTGTTTACGGGTAGCAAGCATTGTTTGGGGCAGAGGACGCTTCAAAGCTTCTTGAATCTGGCTCAGACTCCATTCGCTAGGGGCAGACGGAGCAGGCTTAACGGTAGCAAGTTGCTCGTAGGTTTGATTCAGAGTTTGAACGTCTTGCTGACGCTCGGAGGCAGTTTCTGACTGGGGAACTGCGGAAACTGCGCTGTCAGGATCAAGATCCATTGCCACCGCTGCGGGATGAATCACGACAATATTGTGTTTATCTGTGCCATTCTTGTTTCGCCCAGCTAGGACAAGCTCAACGGTATCACCCTTGGCAATTTGGGAAATTTCTTGGCTAGAGAGCGACTTCCAAATTTTTGCCTCCTCGCTACCCTCGGGTTTTGAAAGGTCAATAAATAGGGTTGGGTAATAGAACTGACCAGGCTGATAGCTAGATTCTTTGGGTTTGCCAATCACTTCGACTCTAGCGGCGATCGGACTAATAACTTTAGCCATGATAGGGAATTCCTGTTTTGCTTAAAACTCGTCAATGAACTGATGTTCTGGGCAAGTATCTGTCTGGCGGCGGTTTTGATTGAGTTGCCAGCAGTAGCCGGTTTTGCCTTCAAACACCAAGCGATACCATTTGGTTTGAGTAAAGTGCTGACAGTTACCACAGGTAGCCGTTGGAGGCGGTTCTGAATCTGCTCGCACCAGGCAATTATTCAACTCGTCAAAGACTTCGCTAGACATCGATCATCTCGGATAATCTCGTTGGTCTACCTAGATATATTATAAACCTTTTATCACTGGTTGACGAATGATAGAGTAGAGTTTTACTGCTAGATTTTACTTCTGCTGACAAGTGATAAAGTATATTGATTTCATCACTTGCTAGCTAGATCACAATGCCCAACCCTAAACCCAAGCTTGAGAACCTAAGGCCCTTTCTGCCAAAGGCTGATGCGGCAATGACTGGCAGACTGTATGTCAGAGTCCCGGCAAGCATTGAAACGGCGGTAAAAACATTGCCCAGTAGTGAACGTTCGGAGTGGCTGAGACGAATCATTACTGAAGCAGCTCAGCGGGAGCTATTGAATCAAGAAGATAAGGAATACCCCAAGTCGCAGAAAACTCTCAGCAGTTAGTCATCAAACAATCGGAGTTACTCCGCACCAACCTCAAAGCCATGATTGGCAGTAGAGCGGCTGGACAAAAATTGACAACGACCTTGCGAGTTTTATTAAAAACACTCAGTATGAATCCTGCGATCGCCGACCTGCGCAAAGACTACCGGCAAGCCCAACTGCTTGAGTCTGAGGCTAACCCTGACCCCATTCAACAATTTCAGCACTGGTTTAAGCAGGCTGTGCAAGCTGATTTGCTGGAGCCTAACGCTATGACTTTGGCTACAGTTACGCCCGAAGGCAAGCCGACGGCTAGAATCGTCCTGCTCAAAGATGTGAACGAGCAGGGCTTTGCTTTCTTTACAAATTACCAAAGCCACAAGGGGCAAGAATTAGACCACTTTCCTTGGGCTGCCCTGGTGTTTTTGTGGGCGGAGCTAGAGCGCCAGGTGCGAATAGAAGGCTATGTCGAAAAAGTTTCGGTGGCTGAATCGGATGGTTATTTTAATACCCGTCCCTGGAGCAGTCGGCTGGGGGCTTGGGCCTCTGAGCAAAGCCAAGTGATTGGCGATCGCCAAGTCCTAGAAGACCGCCTTAAACAGCTAGAGCAGGAATATGCCGGTAAAGAAGTGCCTCGCCCGCCCCACTGGGGCGGCTTTCGGCTCTACCCGACTTTGATTGAGTTTTGGCAGGGTCGGCCTAGTCGCCTCCACGATCGCCTCTGTTACCGACGAGTGGATGGGCAATGGCTGTTAGAGCGCCTTTCTCCCTAAGCTTTTAGACATATCAAGTAAAGATTGCTACACACTCAAGGAATTTTGCTCCCCAGCTTCCAATTTTGGGGGGCGATCACCCTCCTCTCAAATCCGCTCAAAAACTAGCTTGGCGACCTGCTCTGTAAACTAGAATGGCAAAGTATCTGCCAGAGTTTAAGACGGTTCGCGCATGCCCAAACCCACGGATTCAGCTTCTTCTGTTCCCCCCCCCTCAACCTTGGATGAAATTCGGGCTACCCGGATTGAAAAGGCCAGCAAGCTCAAACAGTTAGGCTACAATCCCTTCGCCTATCGGTGGCAAGTCACCCACCATACCGCTGAGCTACAGGCCAAATTTGCTGATTTAGCGCCTGGGGCTGAAGCAGACCTAGAGGTGTCTGTAGCCGGGCGAATCATGGCGCGGCGGTTTATGGGCAAGCTGGCTTTTTGCACCCTGCAAGACGAAACCGGGCAAATTCAGCTTTTTTTAGAAAAATCTCGGTTGACGGAACAGATCGATCAAGAGGCGTTCAAGCGGCTCGATAAGCTGCTCGACACGGGCGATATTTTGGGTGTTAAGGGCACAATCAAACGAACGGAGAAGGGTGAACTCTCGGTTTACGTGCGGGAGTATGCGATCTTGACCAAATCGTTGCTGCCCCTACCAGACAAATGGCATGGGCTAACGGACGTTGAAAAACGCTACCGTCAGCGCTACGTTGACCTCATTGTGAATCCGCAAGTCCGAGAAACCTTTCGGCGGCGGGCCTTAATTACGGCGGCGATTCGGCGCTACCTCGACCAAGAGGGGTTTATTGAAATTGAAACCCCAGTCCTGCAAACGGAAGCGGGGGGAGCCGAGGCCAGACCATTTTTGACTTACCACAATACGCTGGAAACTCAGATGTATCTGCGGATTGCTACCGAGTTGCACCTGAAGCGCCTGATTGTGGGTGGGTTTGAAAAGGTGTTTGAACTGGGGCGCGTCTTTCGGAATGAGGGAATTTCAACTCGCCATAACCCTGAATTTACAACCATTGAAATCTACCAAGCCTACGCCGACTACTTCGACATGATGAGTTTGACCGAAAGCATCATTGTGGCGGCGGCGGAAGCGGCCTTAGGCACGCTCAAACTCAACTATCAAGGCACAGCGATCGACTTAACACCCCCTTGGCGGCGGATCACGATGCAGGAAAGTGTTCAAGCCCAAACTGGCTTAGACTTCAGCCAGTTCACCGATTTGGCAACAGCCAAAACCGCCGCTCAGCAAGCCGGACTGACTGACCTCGAAAAATCCGACACGATCGGCAAAGTCCTGAATGAAGCCTTTGAGCAACGCGTCGAAGCAACTTTAATTCAGCCCACGTTTGTACTCGATTATCCGGTCGAAATTTCTCCCTTGGCTCGCCCCCACCGCAGTCGGCCCGGTTTGGTGGAGCGGTTTGAGCTATTTATTGTCGGTCGAGAAACCGCCAACAGCTTTTCGGAGTTAACCGACCCGATCGACCAACGGCAGCGGCTGGAAGACCAAGCAGCCCGCAAAGCAGCGGGTGATTTAGAAGCACACGGGCCGGATGAAGATTTCCTGACTGCCCTAGAGTACGGGATGCCGCCAACGGGTGGCTTAGGCATTGGCATTGATCGCCTAGTAATGCTCCTAACAGATTCCCCCAGCATCCGCGACGTGATTGCTTTCCCCGTCCTCAAACCCGAAACTTCAGGCCCATAAATACGGGCTTCATTCAGTCAGCCTTAAACAAACAAGATGAAAACCTTTTGGCGGCGGTCAGTTGCTTTTCTGTCTGTCTACTACGCCTACATGGTGGAGTATCGGGCAGAGTTGATCCTGTGGGTCTTGTCGGGGTCTTTGCCGCTGATTTTGATGGGCGTTTGGATGCAGGCGGCTCAAGCCGGTCAGTTCAAGCTATCGGCAACCGATTTTGCGCGGTACTTTTTGGCCGTGTTTCTGGTTCGCCAGTTCACGGTTGTTTGGGTCATTTGGGAATTTGAACGAGAAGTCGTCGAAGGGAGGCTTTCGCCTCGCTTGCTGCAACCGATTGATCCGGTCTGGCATCATGTCGCTTCGCATTTGTCAGAGCGGTTGGCTCGGTTGCCCTTTGCTTTGGCGCTGGTCGGACTGTTTTTTATCCTTTATCCGCAGGCATTTTGGATTCCAAGCGGCTATGACTTGTTGCTGGCCATCCCGGCGATCGCGATCGCCTTTGTGCTGCGGTTTTTAACCCAGTACACCCTGGCAATGTTTGCCTTCTGGACGGAGCGGGCCAGCGCGATCGAGCAATTCTGGTTTCTGTTCTATTTGTTTTTATCAGGCATGATCGCCCCTTTAGAACTGTTTCCAGAGGCAGTCCGGCAAGTTGTATTATGGACACCGTTTCCCTACATGATTTACTTTCCGGCTAGCTTACTGGTTGGGTTGCCGGTCAACGTCGGTCAGGGCTTCTTGGCGATCGCCCTTTGGAGCCTGCTGTTTTTAGCGCTCAATCGTTGGCTCTGGCGCAAGGGGTTAAAACACTACTCTGGGATGGGGGCTTAACCGCTAGTCAGCCCGCTAATTCGGTTGCTACGATAAGGAAAACTGCGTGAATATAGGGAGATCAATAGGTCAATGCAAACCACCTACGATGCTGACAAGCGCAAACTTTTATCAGCCCTTGCTCATGGCTCAATTTTTCTTAGTTCTCTAGTCATTTCGGTGGGAGTCCCGATCGCAATTCTGCTCGTCAGCGATGACCCAGTTGTGAAAGACAATGCCAGAGAATCAATTAATTTTCACTTTAATGTTTGGGTCTACGGTGGGATTGCTGCTATTTGCGCCGCCCTCTGGTGGACGATTATTTTGCTCCCCTTTGCTTTCTTAGGCGGTCTAGTGTTTTTAGCCAGTTGGGTTATGCCGATCCTGGCAATTTTGCACTGCTTCAAATCCCCTGACCAGCCTTTCCGCTACCCGTTTATTTTCCGCCTGTTTTAGTCCTTTGATTGCTCTCAGCGATCGTGTTCCTGCTCTTTAATTACTCCTGAGAGGCGCGCCCTGCCGGGTGCGCCTCTCAGCTATTCGGGCCCGCTGACGGTCGCGATCGCTTGCTGAATCGCCTGTCGCTGCTCAGCGTCGTAGCCCCAGCGGCTTAAAAAGCTTTGGTATGCTCCTTCTGTGCTCGTCACGCTAGTCAAAAGCTGTTGCAGGCTGGCTTGCAAAGCGGGCAGTTGCAGAAGCTGGATCAGCTGCTGCGATCGGCGCTGGACTCTGGCCGAACCAGCGGCTAGGTCTGGAGTTTGGCTGCGGCGGTGGGTGATTTCCATCGCCGTGCCCATTGCTAAATTCTTGGTCAGCAAATCCGCCACTGGCGCTGGGGCAGACCGCAACCCCTGCAACACCGCTGCGGTTGGCTGATCAGCTAGCGAGTAATCTCCGGTCAAAAACGTGACAAAAAAGCCGCGCGCCCCATTGGCAGTCTGGACAAGGGCAGCAATGGCTGACTCCAGCCCTGCTTCGGTGAGAGACTGATCAGCCAGTAAATCTTCTGTCAGGGCGATCGCTTGCTCAAAAGAAATCTCTGGCGGAATGCTAAAACTTGGTTCCATACTTGCCTACCACGGTTTGAGAGACTATCAAGACTTTAATCCTGCCATTCGCACCAGGTAAACCTACTCAGGCGAGATTATTATCGATATAAAGGCAAATTTTCAGCAAAGATAGAGCAATCCGATTTAAATTGGCCAAGTCAAAGGATTTTTTGCAGCAGGATTTTGCCAGCATCTTGCTCAAAAATCCAGATCAGCTTGCGATCGTGCTCGTCAAAAAAGTCCTGAAATGTCAAATCAGTTCTCTTACCTGGACTAGGCATGGCTAAAAAAAATTCCGTTAGTTCCCCCACTGGCCGCCATCATTCGCAAACTGGCTCTCATCGGTTGCTGACTCAGCCTGAGCCAGGCTCTTATATGGATTTCTTTTTTGACCAGCCTGGCACTACCCCTGGCACCTTAAAGATCGAAGCAGATGCTCCGCCCCCGACGATTGTTTTGATTGATTATGACGAAGATCAAGCCATCCGACTCCCTTTAGAAACGCCCGAAGAATGCATTCCCTATCTCGATACTGAATCGATCTCTTGGATTGATGTCCAGGGCTTGGGAGATGAGGATGTTCTGAATCGGTTGGGTAACGTATTTCAGCTCCACCCGCTAATGCTAGAGGATGTTGTAAACGTCCCCCAACGCCCGAAAGTAGAAGACTACGAAGACCAGTTGCTGATGATTACCCACATGGTAACGCCAAACTATGAGAGCAGTTCTTTTATCAACGAGCAAGTGAGTTTCATTTTAGGTCGGCATTACCTGTTGACGGTGCAAGAAGAGCCGCAGCGAGATTGCTTTGCGCCAGTCCGGCAGCGGTTGAAAACCTGTAAAGGCATTATTCGGAAGCAAGGGGCAGACTACCTCGCCTATGCGCTTTTAGATGCAATTATTGATGGTTTTTTTCCAGTCTTGGAAACCTATGGCGAACTGATTGAAGAATTAGAAGAAGAAGTGGTGCTCAACCCAACTCGGCAAACGCTGGAGAAAATTCATAAAGTTCGCCGCGAATTGCTGGGGCTGCGCCGAGCGATTTGGCCGCAGCGGGATGCGATTAATTCTCTGATTCGCGATGGGAGCGATTTAATCAGTTCAGAAGTGCGAGTCTATTTGCGGGATTGCTATGACCATACGATTCAAGTCATAGATATGGTAGAAACCTACCGAGAACTGGCTTCCAGCTTAATGGATGTCTATCTTTCTTCGGTGGGGAATAAAATGAATGAAATTATGAAAATCCTGACCGTAATCTCGACTATTTTCATTCCGCTAACGTTTATTGCTGGCGTCTACGGGATGAACTTTAATCCGGAAACTTCGGCTTGGAATATGCCAGAACTGAACTGGCCCCTCGGTTACCCGCTCTGTTTGGGATTTATGTTGGCGATCGCCGGCGGTCTGATCTACTATTTCTGGCGCAAGGGCTGGTTCAACAACATTTCTGGTTTAGAAAATAAAACTTCAGAGCTTTAAAGGGATCACATTTGGGCATTGTAATAAATAGAGTGATATTTCTGGGCCCTTAGCCTGCCAAAGAAATCATTCAGCAAGGCTAAAATTTCCCTGCCCTGATTTTGGATCTGACCTCAGCTTTACTATTGTTTTAGCAATTAACCCTCTCACATCCTTGTCAACTTCACTCATGTTCTCTACTTTGTTCCCGCTGTGAACCAAGAGCTATTACAGTCTAATCATCACTTGCTGGTTGTTGAAGATTCACAAGGACAGCGAACAGTGCCGCTGCAAGCGAATACTTACTCTTTGGGGAGAGGCAGCACCAACTCGATTGTGATTCACTCCCGGCGAGTTTCGCGTCAACACGCCATTTTACTGCGAGTCACCATGCCGGGAGAAGAAGCCTACCGCTTTCGGGTGATTGATGGCGACCTGCAGGGAAATCGCAGTACAAATGGTCTATTTGTGAATGGGCAGCGTTGTTTCTCCCATGACTTGCAGCACCGAGATTTGATTGAGTTTGGCGGCGGCTCGGCCAAAGCCCAGTATTTGTCCAATACTAGCTCGATTGAGAAAACGGCTCCTTCGAGTATTGCTTCAAAAGCAACTGATTTCACACTGCTTGATCATGCCTCTAAGGGAACAATTATTACCCCGATTTATGACACGAGCGAAGCAGCAATCACGCGCTTAGCTTCGTTCCCTGAACTATCGCCTCACCCGATCGTTGAAATCAACTTAAGCGGTACGATTACTTATCTCAATCCAGCCGCGATCGAAACCTTTCCCGATCTGCCGCTCTTAGCGCTGGAGCACCCAATGCTGGTTGGCTTGGTTGAGGCTGTGAGTGAGCAACACGGTCACTTTTTTGCTCGCCAAGTCCAAGTCGGGGATCAATTCTTTGAGCAGTCTGTTCATTACTTGGTAGCCAGCGATTTGGTGCGGAGCTTTATTACTGACATTACCCAGCGGCGGAAGTCAGAAGAAGAGCTTTACAAGCGCGATCGCCTCCAGCAGGCGGTGGCTGATGCAGCCAACTATTTACTGACAAATCTGAACTTTGATGAAGCGATTGCCCACGTCCTCTCAACAATCGGGCGGGCGATCGAGGTTGATCGGGCCTATATTTTTGAAAATCATCCCCATGCTGAGACCGGGGAAGTGGCGATGAGTATGCGCCAAGAGTGGGTGCGAGCAGGAATTGCCCCCTCAATTATCCAAAGCCACTGGCAAAATCAGCCCTACAGTACGTTTAGCAAAATCGGTTGGTATCAGGCCTTGTCGTCGGGCTATCCAGTTAGCAATATCACCGCCGATTTGCCGACTCAGGAACAAGCGATTCTGAATCAGGATGGGATTCAGTCAATTTTGATGGTGCCAATCCAAGTCGATGCTCACTTCTGGGGCTACATCGGCTTTGATGAATGCCAGACTGGCCGCATCTGGTCTAACAATGAAGAAGCACTGCTCTCAACCATGGCTGCCAGCATTAGTGGGGCGCTGCAGCGGCGGCAAATTGAAGCGATGATTCGTCATCAAGCCTTCCACGATCTGTTGACGGATTTACCGAATCGCAGCTTATTTAGCGATCGCCTGCAAGTCAGTTTGGCCAACGCCAGTCGGGCCCACACTACCCTCGCCGTCATGTTTTTAGACCTGGATCGGTTTAAGACCATCAACGATACCTTGGGGCATACGGTTGGCGATCGGCTGCTGAAAGAAGTTGCTCAGCGGTTAGCCCATAGCCTGCGCGAAGGCGATACCGTTGCGCGCTGGGGCGGCGATGAGTTTACGGTACTGCTGCCCTATGTCGAAGATCAAACCGATATTGCTGCCACAGCCGAGCGGATATTGGAAGCTTTACGCACTCCGTTTGAGCTAGAAGGGCATGAGCTGTTTATTACCTTTAGTATTGGGATTGCCATTTACGGCGCTGATGGGGATGATGCTGAAACGCTGATCAAACACGCCGATACGGCGCTTTACCAGGCCAAGCAGACCGGACGAAATAACTACCAATTCTTTACAACGGCTTTGGCTTCTTTAGCTCCCGAACAGTTAGCCGTCGAAAAAAGCCTCCGGCGCGCCCTAGAGCGGCAAGAATTCATGCTTTACTACCAGCCCCAGGTCAACATTCAAACTGGGCAAGTAACCGGTATGGAAGCCCTGTTGCGCTGGCAGCATCCTGAACTAGGCTTAGTGGCTCCCAAAGTGTTTATTCCGATCGCAGAAGAAAGTGGTTTGATTATTCCGATTGGGGAATGGGTATTGCAGACAGCTTGCCTCCAGAATAAAGCTTGGCAAGACCAAGGGCTGCCGCCAATCTGTGTGGCAGTTAATCTTTCTGCGCGTCAGTTTCATCAGCCTAACTTGCCCAGCATGATTGCTAAAATCTTGCAAGAAACTGGATTAGAGCCAAAATACTTAGACTTAGAGATTACTGAAACTACAGCCATCCAAGACATTGACTTCACTTGTAATCTGTTGCAGCAAATGCAAGAAATCGGGGTGCAAATTTCTATGGATGACTTTGGCACGGGTTATTCTTCGCTCACCCATCTGCGCCAGTTCCCGATTAACACCCTCAAAATTGACCAATCTTTTGTTAGAGACGTGGTCGATAACGCCAGAGATACTCAGATTGTGATGGCAGTTATTTCTCTGGCCAGAGGACTTAATCTGAACGTCATCGCTGAAGGTGTTGAAACCGTGGATCAGCTTAACTTGCTGCAAGAACTGAAATGTGAACAGGCTCAAGGGTACGTGTTTAATCAGCCTTTGCCAGCCGATGCGGTAGCAGCAGTTTTACAGTCCAAAACCTTAATGCCTTAGACCAGCGCCACCCAAATCGGTATGAATTGCTGCTGGCAGCAAAATAGTTAGACCAAAAACTAATAAAAATTTTCTGTATGTAAGCTGCATCACAGTCAGGCTGTGGCAGTAATGATATAAAACTACACATATCCATTCCATCCAAAACTTTAGCGGTGTCCCAAATGGCAGAACGTTCAGATCGTGGAATTATCCATCCAATAACTCAAGTCCTTGCTCGTCTGAGTCGACCTGAGCAACTGCGTGTCCTCAATACTCATCCCTTGTTCACGGGCAAATGCCCCTGCTGCGGCACCAGTGTGCCATTGAGCAAGTTTCCCCCGATTAGCTGGGACTGTCACCAGTGTGGTTGGCTAGACGAACAAGCCTCGATCGCCAGCTAAGTCAGAGATTGTAGCTCTGACGGGCTACTTGGGTCAGTTTTTTCAGCGCTATTCTAAAGATGAGACTCTGCGCTTTAGGATCAGATGCAGCAACGTAAGCACTTGGGCAAATGCTTTGCTGGCAGCTTAGCGCTGGTCGCAGCTTTTGGCCTACAGCCTGTTCAAGGTATTCAAGTTGCTGATGGCACCGTCTATTTTGCCCAAGTGCCGCAACTGGTCGGGGCGGTTACTACCAGTAAGGCAGTCGGTGCTTTAGCCCCCACCTATCGGTTTACGATTAGTTTGCCAGCGGATGCCGGAGTCCCGATGCAGCGGGTGACGCTGGTTCAGACCGAAGGCGTCGGCACGATTCGATTTAACCTGCCGCAAACCGCTGCTTACGTGGCCAAAAACCGCAGGTTGCTGCTGCCTCTGGGGAATGTCAGTCAAGACGCCCAAACCCGCGCGATTAATGTCAGCTTCGAGCCAGCGATCGCCCCTGGCACAACCGTTACAATTGCCCTCCGCCCAATCCGAAATCCCCAGGTTGGCGGCACTTACCTGTTTGGTGTCACCGCCTATCCCCAGGGCGAAAAAGCCCACGGTCAATTCTTGGGCTACGGGCGGCTGCAATTTTATCAGCAGGGCTTCCTATTTTCGCCCTTGTTTTAGCTATCAAGTTTGGTTGGCTTTAGTTGTGTTGTAATGAAGGCTAGAAAGCTTACTTTTGATTTAAGTCAATTTGAACCGGTATTTCCGCTAACTGTTCGTTGCCCAATTGCAATTCCTTCTTTCTTTCGCTTTGTCGGTGGGCTTGAGATGGTTGCAACAACAATTTGAGATATGGCATCTCCCTCAGCAAGGCATAGATCGAAAGGCCCAAGGTTGGCAATTTCGAGAGTAATTTGCCCCCACCATCCTGCATGTATAGTTGGGGCAGTCATATGAACTAAAAGACCTGAGCGAGCAGATGAACTTTTACCATTAATGAAACAGATTAAACGAGGATCAATCTCTGGAGTTCCTACAGCTTCGCGTGTTTGCCATAGTAAAAAGCCCCGTGGTCGGAGGATGACTCGATCTCCGTTCCGATACACCAAATTGCTAGAACTGGAATTTTCTGGAACATTCTGGTAGAACTCTTGGGAAAAAGTCCGATATTTGTATTTCCCTACACGCAACCATGAGTCATTACCTGCGTCTGCTTGTTTTTGTCTGAACGCCTCTACATTCCAAATTTTAGCTTGATCTACATTGTCTAAATGAAGGTCAATGGATGTAGTGTCGTACTCTTCAGGTGCTGGACTAACAATTAACTGACCTGTTTCAACCGCAAACTTAAGATCACGATCAGACAGATACATGAATTGCTGACTCCATCGGAGGCTTAATATCAGTTGGACGGTCTTTTATTATTCCTTTGTCAACGGCAATAGTTTCACCATCAGGAATCTCAACCATGAACTGATCATCGTCAATAAAGTCAACAATTCGAGCAGCGATCATACCATCTACTTCAGTCTTTGGCTCATCTATCTCAACCAGATTTCCTGAGCTATTCCAGCAAAACTGACGAGGAGCTAGGCTGCGATACGGATTACCATTCGCCAGTTTGACTTCAAAGATCCGCTCACCAGAGAATCCGCCAGGTGCAACTTTACAGACAAGGGCAATCAATTGGCGATCAAGACGCAAAGGCAACATACTCAAATCTTCCTGTAATAGAGACTACAGCTTTTCATTGGCTACTGATTTTAGTCATCATACCTGATCTTAGAGCTTGGGCTAATTTTACAGGTAGTGTCTTTCGAGAGAATCTGGCTTTAAGTTGCGCTACTGATAGTGCAATGCAACTTACATAAAGATAAACGATAGAGATTACGGACAATTCAGTTTAGACAGTTGTGATGTCTTTCTCTTTTTCGGCAAGTAAGCCATCCACCTTGCTGATGTACTTATCGGTTAGTTTTTGAATTTTGTCTTGCAGGTCTTTGACTTCATCTTCCGGCAGTTCGCTGCTCTTACCTTGTTTCTTCACGCTGTCTACAGCATCGCGTCGAATGTTGCGGATTGAGATTTTGCCCTCTTCCGCCAGCTTGGCGGCCATTTTGACTAGCTCTTTGCGGCGATCGCTGGTCAACGGGGGAATATTGAGCCGAATCACCACCCCATCGTTATTGGGGGTCAGACCCAAATCAGATAAAGAAATCGCCTTTTCGATCAAATTCACGCTGCCGCGATCGAAGGGTTGAATTGTAATCGTGCTGGAATCAGGCGTGCTGATATTGGCTAGAGAACGAAGGGGCGTGGGTGCGCCGTAGTATTCAACCACAATCCGATCGAGCAGGGAAGCATTTGCCCGCCCGGTTCGAATCGTATTAAACGATCGCTGGGTAGCTTCCACAGACTTTTGCATGTGGTCTTCGACATCAGCTAATTTCACAGTCACCTCCGACAAGCGTACCGATGCGTTCTCCGGTCAAGGCCAGCCGAATATTGCCGGGGACTGACAGATTGAACACGTTGATAGGGATACTGTTATCTTTGCACAGAGCGATCGCTGTACTGTCCATCACGCCTAAATCGTTGGCCAGCACGTAGCTATAGGTGAGGCTATTAAACTTCTTGGCTTGCGGGTTCGTCTGCGGATCGGCATCGTAGACTCCATCGACTTTGGTCGCCTTAAAGATCACCTCAGCATCAATTTCGGCTGCCCGCAGGGCCGCTGTTGTATCGGTGGTAAAAAACGGATTGCCGGAGCCGGCCCCAAAAATCACAACTCGTCCTTTTTCGAGGTGGCGCATCGCCCGACGCCGAATGTAAGGCTCCGCCACTTCTTGCATGGCGATCGCCGTTTGCACCCTAGTTGGCACACCCATCCGCTCTAGGGCATCTTGCAGAGTCATCGCATTCATGACGGTGGCAATCATACCAATGTAGTCCGCTGTGGCCCGATCCATCCCGGCTGAGGCCCCTTTGACGCCGCGAAAAATATTACCGCCGCCGACGACGATCGCAATTTGAATTCCCCGCTTGGCGACATCGGTAATTTCTTCTGCAATCCCCTGCACAATTTTGGGGTCAATGCCGTAGGGCAAGCTACCCATCAAGGCTTCACCGCTGAGCTTTAACAAAACCCGCTGATATTTAGTCGTCATGAAATGCTAATTTGCTCAACTTGAATTTGTCTCCAATTAAAGATAGCAGGATGCTTGCTCCAAAGCATTATCTTTAACCTGTCTCCAAACTCAGGTAGGGGATTGTCCTAAAAATGTCAGGATCTTGAGCAGCCTATTTAACCTTTTCTGTGATCAATGTTTGATACTCAGCTTCACTGATCAGGTCTTGGGGGTCTTCTACTCGGTCAACAAAGACAATTCCTTGCAGATGGTCGTATTCGTGCTGAAAAATCCGAGCGACAAAATCTGTGAGTGTGGCGGTCTGAAGCTGGCCGTGGCGATCGCAATACTCAACCTGAATCGTTTGGTGGCGGGGCACAAGTCCGCGATGATTGGGCACACTTAAACAGCCTTCCCAGTCTTTGACCTTGGTCTGGCTAGAGGATAAAATCCGCGGGTTGAGCATGGGCATCGGCTCCATCACCGGGGCATAGGGATAGCGCAGGGTGGGCCGGGAAGCAACAATAAACAGTTGTAGGCTTTGAGACACCTGGGGCGCTGCAATCCCAACTCCGTGGGCTTGTTTTACAGTAATCAGGAGGTCGTCGATCAGAGTCTGAAGCTGTAAATCTTGGTACTGAGTGATCAGATGGGCTTTTTGTCTCAACACCGGATCACCCAGTTGGGCAATTTCTGGCTGGTGGGTGGGGTTAGGGTCAAAGCTCATCGTGGGTGGGGTAGAGTAAAGCGGCGATCGCGGGTCTATGGACTGGATAATTTGATTCTAATTTACTCTTTTCTCAGCCGCGGCTCATCCTGCCATTAAGACTGCATCATTGTTCTCAGAAACATGTCGATTAAAGTTGAGGAATCGCTTCCCATTTTGAGCTTCCCATCTGCTGAAGATCAACAGGCTGACTGGCCATGCCATTGAACCGCAAACTTCGGGCAGCCATCTGTCATCTGCCTAAATCACTCGATATATCCTCCCTGCAATTTCGCCTGACAGCGGAAATTGCAGTGCTGGCGGTTTTGGGCTTGGGTAGTCTTGCGGTTTGGACGGGCTGGAAAATGCAGCAGGTGTTGATTGTCACTCACCAGCAGCACGTTGAATATATTGCCACCCGCTTTCCCCGCGACGTTGAGCTTTACAGCGACATGCTGCCCGTCAAAGCTGGGCTGCAAAAGACAATTGATAATGTGTCGATTCCGCAACTCTTGATCTGGGTCAAAGGGTTAGACGGTCAGCTCCTTGCTCGGTCTATTAGTCTCGATTCTTCCTCTAGCGCCGCTGAAGAATTAATGTCTTTGGCTGAAATGCCGCTCAAACCCCAAGTCTATCGGGTGGGCGATCGCTACCTAATTTTGTACGAGAGTCCGATTAGACTCAAAGGCAAACTGCTGGGCAATGTCTATATGGCCCAGGATGTGACCGCCGATCAGCGTCAGTTTTATGCTGCCATGCAGAGTTTGGCGATTGTCTGTGTTTTAGCGATCGGGGGAATGATGAGCGCGATCGCCCTCCGAATTCGCCGCTCCCTGCATCCGCTCAAAGAGATGAGCCGGATGGCTGGGATCATCTCGGCTACAGAGTTACGGACGGCTAAACTCCAACTCAGCCACGCCCCCAGCGAAGTCCGGGCGCTGACCCAGGCGTTTAACATGATGCTGTCTCGCCTGGCCGATGCCCAAGAACAGCAGCGCCAGTTTGTCAGCGATGTTTCCCATGAACTCCGTACGCCGCTGACGGTGGTGGTAGGCTACCTGCAAAGCTTGCTCCGCCGCAGTCCTAACTTAAATGACTATCAGCGAGAAGCCCTTTCCACAGCCGCTGCCGAGGCAGACCGGACGGTGCGGATGCTCCAAGATCTGCTCGATTTAGCCCGTTCCGATAGCGGCCACATGTATTTTCAGCTCAAGCCCGTTGTTCTGAATGACCTTGTGGCAGAAGCAACGGACATGGCTCAACAGGTGGGAGCGCGCCAAATCACCGTTACTGAAGCGGCTGAAATTACCGCGATCGCCGATCGCGATCGCTTAAAACAGGTCTTAATTAACCTGATCGATAATGCAGTCAAATACTCTGAACCCGACCAGCCAATTTTGCTCAAGCTAAGCCAAATTGATGAGCAGGCAGTGATTCAAGTCTGCGATCGCGGGATTGGGATTCCGTTGCCTGACCAAAGCCGGATTTTTGAGCGCTTCTACCGGGTGGACGAATCTCGTACCCGCAGTACGGGTGGACATGGCCTGGGGCTGGCGATTGTCAAAACCTTAGTTGAAGGGATGGGGGGCAGCATCACGGTTCGATCCAAACCCAGTCAGGGCAGCACTTTTACAATTTATCTCCGGGTAGTGATCACAAATTCGTTATAGTTATCCTTCAAAATCCCGACTTAAATCTCAGCGGCTTAAAGCCCGGCATACCATTCGTAGCCTTGGTCTTCCCAGTAGCCTTGGCGGTGCGGTAAATTGCTCAAAAACGCTAGGGCAACGACCCACTTGCTGAGCTTGTAGCCCAACTTGATCGGTGAAGCCAGACGAATTGGCGCACCGTTTTCTCGCGGTAACAAACCACCATTCATCCTGTAAGCCAGCAAGGTTTGGGGATGCAGAGCCGAGGCTAAGTCCCAACTTTCGTAGTAGCCATCCGCCGAGACGAAGTAGACGTAGCGAACGCTTGCCTGGGGTTGGACTAACTGGGCGATCGCCTGGAGCGGTAGGCCTGTCCACTGGACAACGGCTGCCCATCCTTCCACACAAACATGGCGAATCGTCATCGTTTTGACGGGCAGAGCTTGCAGTTGAGCCAGGCTCAAGATTTGGGGGTGGGCAACATCGCCAGTAATTTCTAAGCGGTAGGTTTGCGGATCTAGCAGGGGTGTTTGTAATCCTCGGTTGGTTTGACTATCGTTGGTTAGCAGGGCCTGCGGCTGAATCGCACTCTCAGGAAATTCTGGTGCTAGTTTTTGAGGGTCAAAAATCAGCTCACCGACGGTTTGATTCACAGGTTGCCAGACTTGATGGATGACTGCTTCTAGACCACCTGGGGCACAGCCTGCCAGGACTGCCCCAGCCCCACCAATCTGAGCCACTTGTAAAAAACGCCGCCGACTGACAACTGAATCGGCTTGATGGCTGGGATCGGGATTAACCGGATCGGAATTAACCGGATCGAGATCAATTGATTTAGAGCCAATTGAGTCAGGCGAAGAATCATCGGTCATAAGAAAATTGGGATAGAGCGATCGCACTATCCCAATCTAATTAAAATCAACGGTTCTGAAAATGCTTTAAGTCAAAACTCTTGGTCAATCTTGCCCCCCGGAATCAATCTCCAGACGTTTGCTTAAATTAAGTTTTCAGTTATCCAAACACACATTGAGCCAGGCGAAATCAGGGATCTTAAACACACATTGAGCCAGGCACAGGGAACACTTAAAAGAGCACAATAAAAAAGGGAACAGTAAAAATTGTACTTATTAGGGAATCATACGAAAAAGGGAGGAGATGCGGGCAGGTGATTCTGCGAACAGAATTGCCCACACCCACCCCCCGGTGTTGAGCAGAAATCGATGGGCGATGAAACCTCATCGATAGTTTGTCATCTAACAGGGAAGTCGTTTCATCTAAAAACATGATGGCAGGCGACCGACCGATTCCCCATCAGTGAAAACACTAGTCTTTTGCGTAGGACTTGCATCGAAATGCGACAAATACACAACTTGTTATAACAAGTTGCAGTTCATGCAGCGTGTCTTCAACCTTCTGACAACGAGTAACAACTCTCTAAAGATAGATCCTTAGATTTCTTCTTCTGGCAAGATTTTGAGTCGAATTAATCGCCCTCGCTCACCCTCGCCCAGTTGCACCTCAACAACTTCAGTTGCTAAACCGGCCAGCGCCTTCAGCAGCGATCGCAGTTGCGGGGTACTGGCCCCCGTCGCCTCCTCAAGCTGATCGGTCAGGGTGCCCAGGCGCTTCCAGGTGGTGTAGAGCTTGGCGATCGTTTGTTCCAGCAGAGCTGCTTGGTTAACCAAGTCAGCAGCCGTGTTCAGGCAGCCTAAACGGAGGGCTTCTTCCAGGGCTTGTTCTAGGTTAATTGGGTTTTGGTCGAGGGCTTGGACTTGACTCGCCGACTGCAAATAGCGAGCCAAGTAGCGGGCCTCAGCCGTCGCTTGCTTGAGCGTGTCTACGTCTGGACTAGCGACTAGCTCTTCCTGAAACACGGTTTGGTGGGAACTGGGCAGTTTTTCTAGCTCCCGCACGAAGGGAGCCAAGTAACGACTAGGAATGGTATTGCTCGCTGCTTTTTCCTTGATCACGGTGGGAACTAGCTCTGAAGACATGGCCGTCCACTCGTCATCCAGTTGACGCACTTCCCGACGAGTGATCCGATCGCCTCGGCAGGCGGCTTCTGTCACCATTTGCTGCACTTCTGGATCGGCCTGGGCTGTGGCAACAAAAGCGGCTTTGCTAAAGCAGTTGAGGGCGGCTGCGTCGAGCTGCCCATCTTGAAGTAAGGTATCGGCGCTGTTGGCAAGTTCGATCCAACTATAGGCTTGCGTCTTACTAATATCGCGATCTTGCAGCCAGTTCAAGAAACCACTGCCCCGCCCTTCGCCTTGGGCTTTTTCGCGATCGCGGACGGCCCGCAAAATTCTGCCCCGCCAGATGTCGGTTTGCAGATCAAAGCGATCGCAGACTAACCAAGCCGTCTCTACCTGAGCCAAGAAGTCTGGTTCTGTAATTTTGTCGTCTTCGGGGTTAGGCAACTGGAGAGTTAAATCTCTAAGCGCATCTTCAACCGAAGGATCGAGCGGGCTTGAGGGAGGGGATACTTTCGCCATTTTGCTTACTTACACTACAGACGAAAAATTATACAGTGAGGGCACGAACCGTAGAGTCGAGGAGCCTGCAAACTACACTGCTCTAGTCAGGCTGAACGGTGTGCCTAAAAATCTGTTAACTGCAATAAAGCCTCGCTCCGAGGAGCGAGGCTTTATTGCGTCTCAAAGACTTAGCTAATCTACCGATACTGATCTCAAATCTCAGTTAGAGGTTTTGACTTGCTTGGCCATATCTAAGAAAGCACTCATATTAGCTCCTGGCCGACGGCGAGCAAATTTGACAAACGGAGATGCCGCTTCAGCAGGGGCGCTGCTCACCGTTGGGGCAGGCAGGTTGAGAGCCGAGGCGGTCGTCGATGCCACAGCAGCTTCTTTTTTAGCTTTTTGGGGATTAGCAGCCGACTTGCCATTGGCTGATGTATAGCCGCGTGCGTCTTCTGCTTCCAGGAAAAAAGCAGCTTCTGGCTTTGCCTGCTTTTTAGCTTTGGGCTGTTTTTTATTTTCTGGGGCCGGAGGTTTAGCCTCAACCACTTTAGACTCTAAAGATTCTTTGGCAGGGGCAATTTTTTTGTCTTTTTTGCCGAAGCTGAAAATGCTGCCAATGAAGGCTAGAATACCGCCGAACAGTTTTTTAACCAGACCGAACATCAGATAACCTCCTGAAAAATGCCTATTTAGATAATTTAAGTAAGAGCCGTCGCTCTGGCAGTATTACAATTTCTATTTCTAGCCTGCAAACCATTGACTTTTTAGCGACTGATTTAGCTGACTATTAAAATTATCAAGTTTTGTTGGCCATTCTGCAATGGTTATCGACTGTTTAGGCTTCGGCTGCTTCAATCATGCCACGGGCAATGTCTGGCATTTGGTAGCGCGCTTGCCAGTCCAACTGCTGCTTGGCCTTGCTTGGGTTGGCTCGACTTTCGGCAATGTCCGTTGGGCGGAGCAGACTCAAATCCGTCACCACATGGTCTTGCCAGTTTAAATTCAAACTGCTAAATACCTCTGCCACAAAGTCTTCTAGGCTATGGGTTTTACCCGTGGCAATCACGTAGTCGTCGGGCTGGGACTGTTGCAGCATCCGATACATGGCCTGGACATACTCTGGGGCCCAGCCCCAATCTCGCCGCACTGACAGGTTTCCCAAATACAGCTTCTCGTTGACTCCGTGGGCAATTCGACAGGCGGCTTTGACAATTTTTTGGGTCACGAATCGTTGCGGGCGCAGGGGTGACTCATGGTTAAACAAAATACCGGAGCAGGCAAACAGGTTATAGGCTTCCCGATAGTTGGCAACTTCCCAGAAGGCGGCGGCTTTGGCGACAGCATAGGGACTGCGGGGGCGAAAAGGGGTGGTTTCATCGGCGGCGCGATCGCCGGTATTGCCAAAACATTCGCTGGAGCCAGCGTTATAAAGCTTAATGTTAGCTTTGCTAAATCGAATCGCTTCCAGCAGATTCAGAGTACCAACGGTGATGCTTTCCATCGTTTCTACCGGCTGCTCAAAGGACAGCCCGACCGAAGTTTGCCCAGCCAGATTATAAATTTGCTCCGGCTGCACTTTATCAATCACCTGCAAGACGCTGCGGAAGTCATTCAGGGCCATTGAGAGCACCTGCACTTGCTCACGAATTCCTAAGCGGCCCAAATTTTGAAAACTGGACACCTGAGCATCTCTAGACGTACCGTAGACGGTGTATCCCTGCTGGAGTAGCAGTTGGGCTAAATAGCCGCCATCTTGCCCAGAAATTCCGCAAATTAAGGCTGTTGTAGCCATCTATTCGGCCTCTCCTACTTGCCTTAACGACTCCAGTTTACCGAGAATCGGGAGGTGGGATTAAATTGGTGGGATTAAATTGAAGGATTCAAGTATAGAAGCATCCTGTGTGCTGCCTGCCCGGCTTGCAGTCCTGTTTGACTATCCAGAAGAAGGCTGGCCGAGTATGGATCTGTGTGCTCAAATGCTCTTACAGCACTTGCAGAGCGATCATCGGCAAACCCTGGTAGCCAGTCAGATTTGTCCTCAATTTGTCCGCCGCTGCCAGCGGATTCCAGGCTTTGCAAATAAACACAGCGCTTTTAATGGCGATCGGCTGCTGAACCGGTTTTGGGACTACCCCCGCTATCTGCGCTCCCAAAAGCAGCAGTTTGATCTGTTTCATGTCAGCGATCACACCTATGCTCAACTTGTCCACGTCTTGCCGCCTGAACGAACGGGGGTTTACTGCCAGGACATTGATGCCTTCCGGTCTTTAGTCGAGCCAGCCCAAGAGCCACGCCCAGCTTGGTACAAAGCGTTGGCAAACCGAATTTTAACCGGTCTTCAGCAAGCGGCTGTCATTTTTTATTCCACTGTGGCGATTCGGCAACAGCTTGAGCACTACCGCTTAGTTGATCCGGCGCGGTTGATTCATGCTCCCTTGGGGATTGCCGAGGAGTTTTCGGTTCACCCCCAGCCCGACTTGGCGATCGCCGGATTACCCCCACAGCCCTTTCTTTTGCACGTTGGCAGTTGCATTCCCCGCAAGCGGATTGATTTGCTATTGGAGATTTTTGCTGGGCTGCGATCGCGCCAGCCCAGGCTGAGCTTGGTTAAAGTTGGCGGCGACTGGACAGCGGCCCAGCAGCAGCAAATCAGCCAGTTAGGGATCGGCACCAGCATTTTGCATTTGCATGACTTAGATCGGCTTCAGCTTGCGGCGCTCTATCGGCAAGCCAGCGCAGTTTTACTGACCAGCCAAGCGGAGGGGTTTGGGCTACCGATCGTTGAAGCCTTAGCCTGCGGTGCGCTAGTTGTGGCCAGTGATTTACCCGTCTTGCGAGAAGTGGGGGGCAGCGCGATCGCCTATTGTCCCCTCGGTGACATACCGGCTTGGGTTGCTCAACTAGAGCAATTCTTAATCGAGCCAGCCTTAGCGCCGATTGCGCCCCTCCGACAACAGCAGGCAGAAAAATATGCTTGGTCAGCCCATGCTGCTACCATTGCTCAGACTTACTTAAACTTGTTAAGTGATCAGTAAGTTGAGTGATCAGTAATCTGTCGTGATCTGTTTGAAAGCGCTCCGCATTTCCAAATACATGATGATCTCGGAGAGGCGGGTGGGTTAAAGTCATGCGGATTTTATTTATCAATCCGATTGGAGATCTGGGGGGAGCTGAGCGAGTTTTGCTGGCTAATCTGAAGGCGCTCCGACAAGTTTGCCCCGACTGGCAGCTCTGCTTACTCCTCTGTGGCGGTGGTTCCCTGACAGCTTTGGCAGAGGAATTGGGTGTAGAGGTCAAGGTGTTGCCCCTGCCCGATCGCCTTAGTCAGTCTGGTGATAGTGGGCTAAAAGGGCAAGGCAAACTAACAGGGACGATCAGACTGGTTTTAAGGCTAGCGATCGCCCTGCCCGCTTTCTTTAATTACCTGATCAGACTCCGCCAAATCCTACGAGCGATTGATCCAAATTTAATCCATTCCAACGGAATTAAAACCCATATTCTGCTGTCCCTCGCTAGTCCAGCCAACATCCCGATCATCTGGCACATTCACGATTACTATGGCTCTCGCCCCCTGGTTGCTAAGTTGCTCAGTCACCTAAGTGGTTCAGCCAAGTTAGGGATCGCCATTTCTAAATCGGTGGCAACAGATGCCGCAGCGATTTTGCCTCGCTTACCCTTGGCAGTGGTTTACAACACGGTCGATTGCGATCGCTTTTCTCCGGCTGGAACTGAAAGTCTATCCAAGCCAGCCGAGCCGCCAAACCTGATTCGGATCGGCTTAGTCGCTACCTTTGCTTGCTGGAAAGGGCAGACTGTGTTTTTAGCTGCCGCCGCCCAGATGATGCGTAAGAAGCCTGACCCGCTCGTCCAATTTTACGTTGTTGGTGGGCCAATTTACCAAACTACCGGCTCGCAGTGGTCGTTAACAGACCTGCAAACCCAAGCAGTCCAACTGGGAATTCAAGATAAAGTAGACTTTCTGGGCTTTCAAACCAATGTCAGCCAGGTTTATCGCGGCTTAGAGATTGTGGTGCACGCCAGCACCCAACCCGAACCGTTTGGTCTATCGATTGTGGAGGGCATGGCCTGCGGCAAGCCGGTGATTGTTGCCCAAGCCGGCGGCGCAGCAGAGTTATTTACTCACAACTATGATGCCTACGGGGTTCCACCTGGGGATGCTTCAGCCCTAGCTGACGCCATGCAATACCTAGTCGATCGCCCCCAAGCGCGGCAAGCGATCGGCTTTCAAGCGCGGCAAACCGTGCTCAAACGCTTCAACAGCGATCGCTTAGGAGAACCGCTCCTAGCGATTTATCAGACTATTTTATCTGCAAGAGTAAAATGCAGTAGCATAATTAACTAATAGCTTGTTTGAAGTATAGGCTGGAGTGCATCCCACTTTTGCAATGAGTATAAGTACTTAGGACTAATGTTCTGAAGCAACGCTAAACTTTGAGTAATTGACCTCTCCCCCAGGAAACGTATGGACAGTGCCAAGAAGACCAAAATC
>JAESGG010000045.1_pt1 | contig 49064 bp, 52 predicted proteins | sample 9266231 | NCBI WGS metagenome assembly JAESGG01 (sample SAMN14515337, study PRJNA621664) | algae metagenome | isolation source: Aphanocapsa sp. GSE-SYN-MK-11-07L and co-occurring heterotrophs from wet... | place: USA: Grand Staircase Escalante National Monument, Utah | collected 2006-04-16 | reverse complement strand
GGGGAGGGTTTGCGGTTGCACCAGGCGTAGTAGCCACTCCTGGACAGCTTTAGGACTCGGCACATCAAGCCAATCGGGAAGTTTTCCTTCTCTGCCTGAATTAGCTCAAAGGGTCTGAGCTTTCCTGGGCAACGGCAGTAGCTTCAAGTCGGCAAAGCCGCCCAACGCTCTGCCTCAAGAAGGTGGCCGCCTTTTTGAGGCAGGGCGTTGGCGGGGTTCCCCCGCTTAAAGCCACTGCCGTTAGAAAATCTCGCGACCTTTGAACCCGTTTCAGGTCGCGGCGTAAGGCAATCAGTTCCTTTCGTTCCGCAGAAGTCAGTTGCCCTTGGGGGTTTGGCTGACGGTCAATCCGGGCTTGATTGACCCATCTGCGCAGAGCGCTTTCGCTTAATCCCATTTCTTTGGCAATCTGGCTCACGGGTTTGCCCGATTGATTGACGATGCGGACGGCCTCAGCCTTCTGCTCGTCTGTAAATAGCCTGCGGGGTTTTGGTGTCATGTGAAGATGCTTCTGAGTTGACGACTCTTGGGAATTGTCCACTTTTTCGGGGCAAGGTCAATTGTCGCCCAAGTTGAGCAGGCGTTCCTTGTAAAGGGGCGAAAGGGAGGAGGCATGGATATCAAAGCGCAGATGAATGGCTGTAGCGACCTTATTTACGTTCTGCCCCCCTGCGCCTTGGGAGCGAACGGCGCTCAGCTCAATTTCGCTGAAAGGAATAGTCGTGCGGTTGGTAATTTTTAGCATGATTCTGACCGGACTATCGCTAGATTATTATTGCATCCTCGCCGATTCACCATCGCCTTCCCGTCGCTTCCTCCCTGATCTGCGCCTCAATAAAGCACTGATCGAGATCGGCGGCAAAATCCATTTCCCAGTAGAGTTCGGCAATCGTTCTCTCCAAGTCAGCCTCGTCTTCATAGGGGATAATCAACTCATAGTCCCAGCCGGACTTCAGCGGTTTATGCATCTGATAGCGGGACAAAATCCGGTGCTCAATTTCCCGTCTCACTTTTGTTTTACCGCGAACCAATGGGCTGTTATTTTCGACCCTCAACCATAATTTGACCTTCGCTTCTGGCTGGGCATTGGCAGAAGATTGCCTGATCGGAAGCAGCGGATTAGCCGCTTGAATGTCTTCGGCACTCAGCGGGCTGCTCAGGGTTTCCGGCAAGTTCCGCCCCTCTGCCAGCAGTTGCTCCAGTGCCACGGGCGATCGCTGCTGCTCCCCCAATCCTTGCTCTCCAAACACCTGTAAAAACTGTTCTTCCGCCTGCTTCTGCAAAGCTCGCTGGCTGTAGCGCTCAAAACTTTTCTCTGACTTATGCCGGGTGATTTGCCGAGCTAACAGCGGATCAATGCCCCGACTGACCATCTCGGTCGCAATGGTATGCCGCCCTCGGTGCGGATGCGAATTTGCTACCCCGGCGATCGCCGCCAACTCCTTCAAGATTGCGTACATGCCCCAATAGCTCAAACGTTGACCCTTGCTATTGTTAGATTCGGACAACAACAGCGGCGAAGCTGGCTCAACCCCTTCACCCCTACAACGTCGCCAGTTTAGATAACCCTCCAGTGTCTCAACCGCTTCCGGTAAGAGGGGCACCTGTCCCACACTGTCATCCTTGGCTTGGCGAATCATCACCCGCTTGCCGTCAAAGTCTCCCACATTGAGCGCTTCTACTTCCCTGGCCCGCAGCCCATGCAGCAGTAGCCAGAGAATGGCTCGATCTCGCTGGGCAGTCTGCCCCCGCTGCCGAGTTGCCTCGAATAAGGCGGTCACTTCCGCCTGCTCCCATTCCTGGGGCAACACTGGATCGCTCTTGAGCTTTTCAACGAGCAGCATCGGGTCTTTGACAATATAGTCCCGCGCACAGAGCCACTTGAACAGGCTTTGCAAAGCGGATAAAGACAGGTTGATGGTCGCGGTTTTACGTTCCCCACCCCGTTTGGAGGGCTTCAGCTTGAGGTGCGATTTGTAGCGATCGATGTCCCTTGCCGTGATGTCGTGCCAACCCTTTTGTGTCCAGTCCAAAAACGCTTTAAACTCTTGCTCATAGGCCTTGCGAGTGTTGGGCCGCAGCTCCCGACTCCTTAGATATTCCTCCACCCGTGACCAGCGCAGGTCGGCTAGGGCCGGTTGGGGTTGTAGCGATCGCCGTTCAAGGGTTGGCGATCGCTTTTTACTTAGCAATGGTGTTGCTAGGGGTTGAGCGATTGGAATGAGTTTAACGCCGGGGATAGTCATGATGATTCATCTAAAACCAAGCTTTCCAATCCCCGCTTCTGAACCAAGTGCAGTAACTTGAGCGCTGTGCCTGTCGGTCGCTTCTGACCAATTTCCCACTTCTGCACCGTTGACACACTGGTATTTAGAATCGCCGCAAAGACGGCCTGACTCACTCGCGAGTCCTCACGGATCTGTTTGATCTGCTCTGGCTCCAATGGCTCGATTGGGGGTAGGCACAGACGGTCAAATTCCCGTAATGTGACTTGATCCATCACGCCCGCCTTGTGTAACCCTTTTGCTGTTTCGTGAACCGCTTCAAGGATTGCTGATTTCGCCTTCCGCATCACATTGTACCTCTACCAATTCATCGGCATGTTTTGCCCTTTCAAGATCCTGGGGCGTAAGTGAGAGCAGGTGCGAAGCCAGCCTCTTCAGGGCTTCCTCTTCGTTCTTGTCAATGTTGCTGCGCTCATTTTTGGGGAAGCCAAACACGAAAATCCAGCGGTTCCCTTTATTCGTGGCAACCAGGGTGCGAAAGCCTCCCCGTTTTCCCTGTCCTGGTCGGGCAATCCGCTTTTTGAGCAGTCCACCCCCTAGATCGGTGTCATAAAGCCCTGATACCATCTCGGACACAGCAGCACAGAGGCTAGAAGCGCTCAGTCCCTGCTTACGTGCCCAACGGTCAAACCATCGGGTGTTGTAGACTTCTAAGCTATTTCCCACCTTTTATTTATAGCACTTAGTGATATGAACCGCAAATCTGAAGCCAGCATCCGTCGCTCACTTTATCCTTGGATAACCGAAATGTAAGATTGAGCGCCATAGTCGAGCAATTGCCGATCTTGTGTGACCAGTGTGGCATCCAAGATGCGCGTTGTTGCCGCCAGAATGCGATCAGCGGGGTCGCCCTGGATTTGACCCGGCAAGTGAGAACTTTCGATCGCAATCTCAGGCGTGAGGGGCAATAATCGCAGTCCCGGTACAGATAGGGCCTCTCGTACCCAATCTATACAAAGCTGAGCAAAGCGGATGCGCCCTTTGGCTTCGAGCATCCCTACCTCCCAGACAGAAATGGCACTCACCCCAAGCTGCCCGAATTGACTAGCCTGCTCGATCGCTGCCAAGCCCTCTTCCGACAATCGCTGGGCATCACCATTCAGCAACCAGACCCAAATGTGAGTATCCAAGACCAGCAGTTCCTGAGCCATCAGACCTCCGCTGCCCAGGGTTCCGCCAGGGGCGATACAATATCGCCAGGGATCTGCACCGTGTCTTGTAGATAGCCCAAAATCGAACGTTTGGTGTCAGACTCGACAGGCACCAGTTTGGCGACGGGCCGACCATGCTTGGTGATGACAATTTCTTGATGGGTCTGCTGCACCTGATCCATGAGCTGTAAACATTGGGCTTTGAATTGTCCAGCGGCTACTTGCTCCATTCAATGTCTCCGAGCGAAAGGGGTTTCTACCATTATAACCATAGTCATATTAATATAGTCATTAATCTCTACTCCAAATAAAGGTCGTTATATGGACTCTAGCGAAACTCTAGTGAACAAGAAACCCTCAGAATGATATAGTATTATTATTGATACTATGTAACCCATGGCCAGTGTCGAGAAAATCCTTGCCAACATGGCTAACAATCCCCAAGGGGTTCCGTTCACTGAGTTGTGTAAGGTCTGTGACCACTACTTTGGCCAGCCGCGACACAGCGGCGGGAGCCATCGCATCTATCGAACCCCCTGGGAAGGCGAACCCTACGTTAATCTCCAACCCAAAAAAGGGATGGGCAAACCCTATCAAGTCAAGCAAGTCTTGGCAGCGATCAAGAAAAAGGAAACCCGATAATGGACGCTAAGTTTTATACCTACCGCGTATTCTGGTCAGAAGAGGATGAGGAGTTTGTGGGCTTATGTGCTGAATTTCCGGGCATGAGTTGGCTCGATCAAGACCCCCAAGCGACATTCGCGGGGATTTTAGCGTTAGTGCAAGAGTGCATTGATGATTTAGCCGCCCATCAGGAACCGATTCCATCTCCATTGACTCAAAAACAATATAGTGGCAGGTTCATGGTCAGAATTCCGCCGGAGCAGCATCGAGAACTGGCCATCCAAGCGGCTGAACAGGGGATTAGCCTGAATCGTCTGGCGAGCCGTAAGTTGATTGCAGATTGAAGCTTCAACGAATCAGGCTTGGTTTTGGCCCAAGCAGCGATCGCCCTTAGAAATCGAAATAGATTGAGAACCCGGCCGATTTCAATCTGTACACTGGACATTGAACCTCAGCGAGGGTCTACACCGATGACAGCCTTTACCATTGACCTCAGCTCGATCACCACCCTGACCCATGAGCAGTTTGATCGCCTCTGCGCGGCCAACCCCGACATTAAGTTTGAGCGCACCCCTTCTGGAGAATTGGTGATTATGTCCCCGACAGGTGGAGAAACTGGACGAGAAAATGCCAAACTCATTTCCCGGTTTGTTGTCTGGAATGAGCAGACTAACCTGGGAGAAGTCTTTGATTCTTCAACCTGCTTCAGGCTTCCTGGCGGGGGCGATCGCTCTCCTGACATTGCCTGGGTGGAAAAATCCCGCTGGGAAGCCCTCACCCCCGACCAGCAGCGCAAATTCCCGCCCCTGTGCCCAGATTTTGTCGTGGAACTGCTCTCGCCTTCCGATAATCTGCACACCACGCGGCTGAAGATGCAGGAATACCTGGTCAGCGGGATTCACTTGGGCTGGCTGATCAATCCCCAAGACAAGCAGGTCGAAATTTATCGTCCAGGGCAGCCGGTTGAGATTTTGCAAGCCCCTGCCACACTTTCTGGAGAGTCCGTTTTACCAGGGCTGACCCTCAACCTGGAATGGCTGTGGCGCTAGGGTTCGACAGGAAATAGCTGCGGGGATAGACATGCCCAAATCTCAGTCTGAAAAATGCCACCGTTGTGCCAAGCTTTCGATCGAAGCGGCGATCGCCCGTCACGGCCCCACCGGCACCGGCTGCTGGCAGGGCGACAAGTGCCATAAGCGCCGCACCTATTACCGGAATCGCGATCGCTATAACCAAGTCAAGCGCCAGCTCTACCGCCAAAGCACGGGGAAAGAACCCGTCGTCTTGGCGATCGCCCCGCCCGTGGTGGCTTCCGCTGAGCTACACCTGTATCGGGGAAGGGTGGATGCGCCTTTACATGCGATCGGAGCTGAGTTGAGGCGGGGCGACCAGGTGATCTTTACAATTGAGCCGATTCATGACCAAGGCTTATCGGCGGCTCAGGTAAAGGTCTTTATCAAGCAGGTGTTACAGGCGTTCTCGGAGCAAGTGGGGGTGGAACTGGGAAAGTTTGAGGTGCAGCAGGAGCGATCGCCGGGGATGTGTCCGATTCAAGGGTGTTCGTGTAGTGATTGATTTAGATTGAGATCCCAAACTACTTTACAATCCCGGGCGCACCAAAGAACGCTACCCCACAGCCCCCTCTATTGGGATTGCCGATGGGGCCGCCTCAAACTGGCAGTTTCTCCAAGGGCATACCCAAGAGCAGATTCTAGATTTCTATCATGCCTCTGGTTATCTCGGAGCAGTTGCGATTGCGCTTTACCCCGAAGACTTAGCCCAACAGACGCAATGGCTGACTCAACGTTGTCATCACCTCAAACATGACCCAGGAGCTGCACCTCAGCTTTATGAACAGATGCTTCAGTTATCGGTGTCTCAAACCCACTCCAAAACGATTCAACAGAACCTAGACGCAGCCGTCACTTATTTTCGCAATCATCACCATCAAATGAACGATGCGGCTTACCGCAAGAAGCACTATCCGATTGGGTCTGGTGTCACCGAAGCCGCCTGCAAAACCGTCATTAAACAACGCTTATGCTGCTCTGGGATGCGATGGAAAGAGACGGGGGCAGCAGTCGTACTCAGTTTGAGAACCTTGGTCTTAACGCCAACTCGATGGAATCAATTTTGGAACAAACTCAACCAATATGGCTTCCCTGTCAATTAATAACGCTATCAACTAGAGGTCGCACCCGCCCAGACAGGCAAGTACAGAGTACGCAAACCGTGGTAATGGGGCTGTGCGGGGTATCTCGCTTGTAGAAACAATACCTGGAGTCCAAGTCTTTGTTTGATTTGGTGCCCTTCGGCTCAGACTTCGGCGTGAGCGCTCAGTCGAACGCTCAGGGGCCAGGCAATAAACGGGGCGGAGTATCCCCCCCGTTTTTGCCTAGGGAAGCCAGGACGTAAGCCAGCCTAAAAACTCGTTTTGTGCCCTTCGGCTCAGCTCAGGGGCCAATGAGGTTCTCCGAACGGAAGAGTAGTGCATTGAGCAGGGTTAAAATCCTTGTCCTAGAGCGTGGGTGAAAGCCCCGTGTCTTTAGACCGGGGTAAGCTTACTTGATCCCATCTCAGCACTGAGGACTCAGCACTCAGCACTTTTTCTTCCCTTATTTCGGGACTCCTGACGTCAGCACTTCATGCCCTGTATCTGTCACCAGCACATCATCTTCAATCCGAATCCCAATCCCGCGCCAGCGATCGCCAACGACAGGCTGATCCTCGGCTAAAGCGATATCAGGGCTAATATAAATGCCTGGTTCTACCGTCAGCACTTGCCCCGGCTGCAAAATTGTCCAATTGTCTTCGCCGTGCTTGTAAACGCCAACGTCGTGAACATCTAGCCCTAACCAGTGCCCCGTGCGGTGCATGTAAAAGGGCTTGTATTTTTGCTTTTCTTCTTTAGCATTTTCAGTGATTAGGGTTTCGACCTCTCCGGTCAGTAAGTCCAACTCGACCAAGCCCGTCACCAGCACTCGCACTGCCGTATCGTGAATTAGGTTATAGGGGTTGCCGGGTTTAACCTGGGCGATCGCCTGGGTTTGGGCCGCTAAAACCAGCTCATAGAGAATTTTTTGCTCTCGGCTAAACTGCCCGTTCACCGGAAAAGTGCGAGTAATATCGGCGTTGTAGTAGCCATAGGCGCAACCCGCATCAATCAGCAGTAAGTCTCCATCCTGAAGCTGACGGGTATTCTCGGTGTAGTGCAAAATACAGGCATTTTCGCCCGCCGCCACAATCGACGGATAGGCCGGGCCATTGCCCCCTCGCAGCCGAAACAGCCGCTCCATTTCTGCCTGCACTTCGTATTCATAGCGGCCAGGCTTAGCCATTTCCTGAGCCAGATTGTGAGCTTCGACGGAAATGGCGATCGCCTGCCGCATCAGGGCCAGTTCTGAATCGCTTTTGACCTGCCGCAGCGGGTGCAGAATTGGGGCCGGATCAGCTAAGGCAACCGGGCCAGTTCCCCGCTTCTGATAGGTGAACATTAGTTGCTGCCAATGGCCCAAGAGGGTTTCGTTGAACCCCTTGTCTCGGCCCAAGCGATAGTAGATCCGATCGCTTTTTTCTAAGTAGCCGGGAAGTTTTTCGTCCAGTTCAGCGATCGGGAAAGCCGCGTCAGCCCCGTAGACAGTTTTGGCAGCTTCGACCCCAATCCGCCGGCCTGACCACGTTTCTTTTTCGGGGTCTTTAGGGCGGACAAACAGAACAAACCGATGCTCTGGGTGTTCAGGAGCCAAGACTGCGACTGCTTCTGGTTCGTCAAACCCGGTTAGGTAAAAAAAGTCGCTGTCTTGCCGAAAGTTGTACTCAACATCGTTGTGCATCACAGCACTGGGGGCACTCCGAAAAACGCCGACTCCAGTCCCAATTTTTTCCATCAACCGCTGTCGTCGTTGCTGATACTCTGCCTGCATAAACTTGCGCCAAAATCTAAGGTTTTATCGCCACCTGTCTCAAGCATGATTTTAAGTGGGATCTAGACAGTCCAGCCAGCTCAAATCGTTAGCCCTTCATTAATCATAATTTTTGTCAGGGGAAATCATCCATTCGATAAATTCCATCAGATTGCTCTATCCGAATAGGCAAATTAATGCTAGAAATTGCAGCCCTAATGGTAAAGCGCCTCCCTCCACTTTGAAGATATATAGTCCTGAAGTTGACATAAAATTTTTTGATACGTAAAATCAGCATTAACATTCACGTTCATCCATTCATATTTGAGCGTAAATGTCTAAGTCAATCAGCACCTAAGCAAATGATCACGGGCTTTACTAGCTTGTCTTACCTAGTTGAGCCTCAACAGTTTTCATCTGCCTTTGCTATTTCTGACGTTCTATGAGGAGTTCACCATGATTAAAACCAAGCGCAATCTTCTGGCAGCCCTTGTGCTGTCCTCCGCTGTCGCTATCGTTCAGGCTCCGGCCCAAGCTGGCCCCGTTGGCGTGCGCGGCACCGTCACTGCCATTGATGGCGATAAGGTCACTCTCAAGCAGCCTTGGGGTGATGAAATAACCATTGACATGAAGCAAGCCAAGCAGGCGCGTCCGTTCCGAGAACCGCTGGAAGTGGACGATGACATTGCCGTTGTTTTATACCCTGACCAAGACTTAGTCGCTCGCAAATACTGCGATCGCATTCCTGAGATGGCTCCCTACGTTACGGTTGAGCCAATCAAGGTGCCAGAAATTGGTGGTCCAACTACTTTTACGCCGGCACCGGCAGCACCACCAGCACCCGCCCCCGAACCAGCTCCTCCTCGCATTCTCTACTAGTCACCAGAGTGGGCAAACTCCCGTTTGCCCCGCTTTGCAAGTTTGGGCTGGTCTTCAGGAAGCTGCTAGCCCAAACTTGCCCAGAACAAGATGGTGCGGAACTGCCAGAGTTCCTGAAATTAAGGGGGTGCAGCTTCCAAAAAGGTCTAGCTAGAGCAAGCTGAATTATTAAGATTTATTACTGTTGTCGATAAAAGTTTTGGTTAGGCATTGATCACGCATGAAAGCTCACTCACTTTCGCTCAAATTTTTTCACTCACTCCTAATCCCGGCGCTGGTTGCTCTCCTGCCCAGTTTGGCTGGCTCTGCCCAGGCTGCTCCCCAGGAGCTAGTCCCAACTGCCGTTTCACTTTCATCTTCTACGCCGCTTAAGCCGCTGGAGCTGCCTCCTTTGGGAAGCGTAGCCCGTTATTTGCCAGACACATCGGCTCAGCTCAGGCTAGTTTTGCGCTTGAGTGAGCGGCGAGTGTATTTGTACGAAGATGAGCAAGTTGTAATCAGCTATCCAGTTGCCGTTGGCAAACCGGGCTGGGAAACGCCGACCGGCAGCTTCAAAATTTCTCATAAGGTTAAAAATCCAGTCTGGGAAAGTCCCTTTGATCGCGGCTTGGTGATCCCGCCTGGGCCAGGCAATCCGCTCGGCGATCGCCTGATTGTGTTCGCCAAAGTTGGCTCAAAGGGTTTTGTCGGATTTCATGGCACCCCCAACGAGTCGCTGATTGGGCAAGCCGTCTCCCACGGCTGCGTCCGGATGAAAAATAACGATATAAGAGCCTTGTTTGAAAAGATTAAGGTCAATACGCCTGTCGTTGTTACTCGCTAAATTTGTCACCCGCTAAGTTTGCTTAAAGCTTACCTGTGCTCCCGCCGCTTCGAGTTCGCTTTTGGCAGTAGCGGCATCGGTGGTCAAGCCTGGAATCACGCTAGGGGTTGATTCAATCAGGTCTTTGGCAGCTTTTAAGTCAAGCTGAGTCAGGCGGCGCAGCGCTTTAATCACCTTAATTTTTTGCCGAGCCGGAACAGCTTCCAAGACGAGGCAGTTTTGACTGGGTATGATTTCTGTTGCCCGACCGGCTAGCAGCAAATTAACCTTACGTTCTAGCTCGGCAATCCGCTGATTGACTTGGTCTAAGAGGGCCAGGTTTTGTCTGCGTTGTCCAGGTAGAATGATCCCAATTCCCAGCCCAATCAGAGTTGCCAGAATCAAAGACTCCATAAGGTTAAGCGCCGCTGCGTCAAAAAGCCAAATCAAAAAAGCAATCTCGGTCTATTCTCCAGCAAATCAATGTTTTTTTGGCAAAAATTTGAGCAAGTGAGCACAATCTACGATCGCAGTCAAAACCTGGCATACTCCAAAGGAGAGTGTTACCCAATCCGTGATCCTTTGTACTGTAGGCAGAATTCACACTATTTAGGGTTACTGCAAGTGGCGATCACCCAAATCGGTTGCCCTACATATGCCAGACGCCTGTTGTCCAGGGAGCTAAAAAGTTGGAAACTTACGATGTCGTAATCATTGGGGCAGGTCACAATGGTTTGGTCTGCGCTGGCTACCTGCTTAAAGCAGGCTACAGCGTCCTGCTCTTGGAGCGGCATTCAATTCCAGGCGGAGCAGCCACCACGGTTGAGGCAATGCCCCAGACCGCTCCCGGCTTTAAGTTCAATCTGTGCGCGATCGACCATGAATTTATCCACTTGGGCCCAGTTATTCAGGAGCTAGAGCTGGATAAGTTTGGGCTGGAATATTTGTTTTGTGACCCGGTCGTGTTTTGTCCGCATCCCGACGGCAAGTATTTTTTGGCCCACCGATCGCTAGAGCAAACCTGCGCTGAAATTGCCCGCTACAGCGATCGGGATGCCCAAAAATATGCTGAGTTTACGCAGTTCTGGCATCAAGTTGTCAATGCGATGACGCCGCTGTTTAACGCGCCACCCGCCGCCTTGTTCGATATTGCTGGTAACTACGATCGCGACCAGCTCAAAAGTTTGTTGTCGGTGCTGCTGCCTCCCAGTAAAGCCTTAGACCTGCTGCGAACCATGCTGATTAGCCCCACAGACTTGCTTGATGAATGGTTTGATTCAGAATTTATAAAAGCTCCTTTAGCCCGGCTAGCGGCTGAATTAGGCGTGCCGCCTTCGCAAAAAAATAACGGGATTGGGGCAATGATGATGGCAATGCGCCATCAGCCTGGGATGGCTCGACCCAGGGGAGGAACCGGGGCTTTAGTCGCAGCTCTGTTAAAGCTGGTGCAAACTTATGGTGGCATAATCCAAACCGATCAGCGGGTTAAACAGGTGCTGATTGAGGCTGGTCGAGCTGTGGGAGTTAGGGTCGGCAACGGTAAAGAATATCTGGCTCGTCGAGGCGTAATTTCTAACCTGGATGCCCAGCGGTTGTTTTTAGACTTGGTGGAAGCGGGCGATCTTGATGCGGCCGATCCGAAGCTGAGGCAGCGGCTGGAGCGCAAGATTATCAACAACAATGAAACCATTTTAAAAGTAGACTGCGCTCTGACCGAGCCGCCCCGCTTCACCAACTTCAACCACCGGGATGAGTATTTAATTGGTTCTGTCTTAATTGCCGATTCGGTTAACCATGTTGAAGCAGCCCACGCCCTGCCCCAAATGGGTCAGATTCCCGATCGCGACCCGTCTTTGTATGTCGTAGTCCCTTCCGTGCTGGATCCGAGCCTGGCTCCACCGGGTCAGCACACGCTTTGGATTGAGTTTTTTGCTCCCTATCAAATTGCTGGGGCAGCCGGAACTGGTCTAGACGGCACTGGCTGGACGGATGAATTAAAAGAAAAAGTTGGCGATCGGATCATCGACAAGCTGGCAGACTATGCGCCTAACTTAAAGCAATCGATCATTGCGCGCCGGGTCGAAAGCCCAGCCGAACTGGCCCGACGCCTGAGCACTCGCAAGGGAAATTACTATCACATCGACATGACCCTGGATCAAATGGTGTTTTTGCGCCCGCTGCCAGAGCTGGCCAATTACAAAACCCCGATCCAGGGGCTTTATCTGACCGGTGCGGGAACTCATCCCGGCGGCTCGATTTCAGGCATGCCCGGTCGCAACTGCGCCAAAGTGTTTTTACAGCAGCAGCAATCGTTTGATCAATTCCTCAAAAACACGGGTCATAAACTGCAAGGACTGGCCCAAAAACTGCGTCCCGATCGCGCTTCCTAAAGCAATCGAGATTTTGAACAGCTCGTGCTATTTAATATCTTGACTCAGACTACTCGTCGGCTTGTGCTTGACCCGCTTGGTTCTGAAGCTGGGTGGAGACGACCCCCTGCACCAAATTAATTAAGGAAAGAAAAGTTTGGTCTTGGTTCAGCGGCTCGGCAGCATTTTCCTTGACCAGCGTTTGATCCTCAGGCGTGTAAAAATCCAGCAGCAGTTTCAGCATATTTTGGCGACTCTGCAATGTATCTGCGTGGACATTGAGCAGGTATTGGCACTTCTGAACCCGCTGGCGCTGTCCCTGCAAGGCTTGGTCTAAAAAATGGTGCCTTTGCAGTTCAGCTTCTAAGTCAACGCTCAAGGTGAGCCGCTCATACTCACTGACGCGGCTAATTTGATGCTGTAAAGCAGCGATCGTTTTGCCCAACAGCGACAGTTCTTCTTCTTGCTCATTCACAAAGCTAGACATTTTTTCTAAATCCTGCCCCAGTTTATCGACGATCGCCGTCAGCTCGTCTAGGGGCATTTGCATCAAGCCCTGAGTATCTACCTCGACAGTTGCCGGGTCTATGGCCGATATCCCGCGATCAGAAAGTTGTTTATGGGGGGGATGTTGAGGTTGGATGGTAGGCTCGACTGCCTGCTGTCTAAGGGGCGGAAGTGGGGGTGGGGGTGGAATTGGGAGCTTCAGCGGCGGTGGAGGTGGCGCAGGGATAGCGGCAGGCTCAGCATCAGCTTTGGGCTGTTGCTGAGCCTGCGGGGGCGGATCTGCAACTTTGACTGCGCTTGTCAGCTCTGGTTCTAAATGGCGAGAAATGGCCAGGGCCTGCCGACTGGCTGCCTGGGTTTGCTTCTGCAACCAGCGCTCAAACAGTTCATCAATTAAGCGCTGACGAGTCATCTCATCCAGTTGAGCCGGAATCAGTCGCTCTAGGCGGAGGATAATCACCCATTGCTCTAAGCGAACTGGGGTATATAGGTGGCCCGGCTTGCTGCTAGAGAGAATTCTGGTAATCTCCGGGTGGGGCGCACTCAAAGCGGTCGGGCCAATCATGCCGCCGGTACTAGCCTCCATGCCCTGAGAATACTGACGGGCAATGTCAGCAAAGGCGCATTCTCCCTCTTGAATCCGAAAATACAGTTCTTGAGCTAGGTGAATATCGTCCGTCCGAATCAGAGAGTAAATCACCTGATCAAGGTCTGGCTTCCGCTTCATAAAGTAGGTTTCAACCTGCGGCGTAAAGGCAGTTTCCTTGAACTTGCTCACCAACACATGCCGGATCGACTGCGCCTCCAAATCTTCGAGGGTCATGTCATTTTTTTGGAGCCAGGCTTGCCGATCGTCTTCGCTGGCAATTTGCTGCTGTTCGTAAAAGGTGGCCAGGGCAACCGCTTTTTCTTCAGGACTGCACTCTAATCCGGCGATCGCCTGATCAATAATCAACTGGCGATACAAGTGAGGTAAAAACTGATAGCGCTTCAAAAGCGATGGCAGATCCTCTAAGTTAACCCCCGCTGAACCGACCTGAAAAACCTTAGTCATACAGATTAATTCCAAAACATCTTAACTTCAGGGACAACACAGCAGTTAACCAAACTCAAACAGCAGCTTGGCTATCAATCAAATTCTAGAGACTTAAGACCGAGTTTGGGGATCAGCTCAGGATTGGAAATTGCCGCCAATCTACCCCCAGTCAATTGCTTTTTTGAGCAATTTATTTATTTTTGCCTGCGCATGTCTAAATTTTACGAAACCCCGAAAACGATGTAAAGCAAACCTAGAGTAAATTAGTCATCGACCTGAAGTTCTATCCCTGCTTGTTAAATCTTAGCCAAGCTGACGATCAGCGCCGATTGAGTTAAGTTACAAGGGGCAAACAGCCGCCGAGCTGAGCTAAATCGGAATCAAAGTAATTCAGATAACCGCCAGCAGCAGAGAATTACGATAAATTAAGAACGGTTAATTTTGGTTTTTGCACCACCCTGTAGGCATAAATTATGGCGCTTTCTAGACGGCGATTCTTAACTCTGGCGGGGGCCGGTACAGTCAGCACTGTGCTGGCGACTCCTTTGCAAGCGCTTTATACTCGCGTTGCCCAAGGGCAATCTGTGCAAGCCAAAGGTTTTGGGGCCTTGGTTAAAGACCCGAAGGGAGTTCTAGATTTACCGCCAGGATTTAGCTATCGGGAGTTTTCTGCGATCGGCAACCAGATGAGTGATGGCAACCCGGTGCCGGGAGACCACGATGGCATGGCGGCTTTTGCCGGCCCCAACAACACAACTATTTTGGTTCGCAACCACGAGCTGAGTCCGAATGAAGCCCCGGCGGTGATCGCTGCTGCTGACCGACAGTATGACCCCCTCTGTAAAGGGGGCACCACCACCCTAATTGTGGCTCCTGATCGCAGCTTGGTGCGAGACTTTGTCTCCTTGGCAGGCACTTATCGAAATTGTGCCGGCGGGACAACGCCTTGGGGGTCATGGATTAGCTGCGAAGAAGCGATCGCCACCCCAGCTATGAATAAACCTGGTGATCTGACCAATGTTGAGCAAGCCCACGGCTACAATTTTGAAGTTTTAGCCAGCGCTAGTGGGCCGGTCGATCCTATCCCCCTTAAAGCAATGGGTCGGTTTAACCATGAGGCGATCGCCGTTGACCCAGCAACAGGCACTGTCTATCAGACCGAAGACCGAGGAGACGGGCTGTTTTATCGGTTTATGCCGACTCAACCGGGCAAGCTGCAAGCGGGCGGCATTTTGCAAGCCCTCAAAATCAAAGATCGCCCCCAAGCCATCACCAAAACCAAATTTCCGGTGGGGCAAAAGTTTGCGACTGAGTGGATCACGATTGAGCAGCCAGACCCGCCCGAAGACACGGTGCGTCAAGAAGGATTCAGCCAAGGCGCGGCTCAGTTCTCCAGGGGCGAAGGAATTTGCTACAGCAAGGGCGAAATTTACTTTACTTGCACAGATGGCGGTAACAGCAGCGGCGGGCAAATTTGGCGCTATACGCCCAGCAGCAACATAATTGAACTATTTGTTGAGTCCGGCGACCAAAACGTGCTGGATTTCCCCGATAACCTAATTATGGCCCCCTTTGGCGACTTGATTGTTTGCGAAGATGGGTTTAACACCAACAACATTGTCGGAGTAACCCCGCAAGGTGAAATTTATCGGTTTGCCCACAATGCGATGAATGAATCTGAATTCGCGGGCGTTTGTTTTTCGCCCGATGGCCAAACAATGTTTGTCAATATTCAAACCCCAGGCACAACCCTAGCAATTTGGGGGCCCTGGAAAACGGTATAAAGTTATCCTAGAGATTGCGATCGCATCAAACCATTGGATAACCAAGCACAGCATCACGAACCCCCAGCGTCTGCCCACTCCTTGGCAGCGACGATTGAAGCGATTCTCTATTTGAGGGCCCAACCGCTGAAGGTGATGGAGATTGCCGAATTTGCTCGCTGCGATCGCCCGACGGTTGAAGAAGCCCTGATGGACTTGATGGCAGACTATGCCCAGCGGGATAGCGCTCTCGAAGTGGTAGAAACCGAAGCTGGCTATAGCCTCCAGCTCCGGGCTGCTTTCCAGGAATTGGTGCAAACCTTGGTGCCGGCTGACCTGGGCGTTGGTGCGATGCGAACTTTGGCGACGATTGCTCTCAAGGGGCCGATCGCTCAAACGGAGCTGGTTGACCTGCGCGGCTCAGGTGCCTACCCCCAGGTGCAAGAGCTAGTCGAACGGGGGTTTGTCAGTAAACGCCGGAATGGTCGCTCTTACTGGCTGCAAGTCACCGACCAGTTTTATCAGTATTTTGAAGTTGATCAGCTCCCCAAGGTCTAAGGTCTAGCCCATCCCCTTGGTTACAGTCAACCCAGCAGTTGCCGTCGCTGTTGCTCGAATTCGTATTCGGTAATTAGTCCTTCTTGGCGGAGAGTGTCAAGCTGGCGCAAGGCCTGGGCAATCGCTTCAACTCTGGTTGGATCAACGCTGCTGCCAGAACTTAGCACACCAACCGCAGCCCATTCCGGGTTAAACCGGCGGTTAAACTCTTCTTGGCTCAAAAATAAATACCAGACTCCTTCAATTAGGCTAGCAAGGCGGGGAATTGTCCCGGCTGGAAAGCTCCAGAACAATAAACCTGGCAATAAATAGCCCATCCCCCAGAGCGACTGCCCCAAGTAAAACTTATGTAACCCAGGGACAACAATCCCAGCGAAGGCCAAAAGGGTTGCCAGAGTCCGATCTTTAGGCTTAGGCATGGTGACTAATCCAAAACAATTTTCTTTGGCGGCAACTACGGCGATTGCCTGCCTACTCATCTTCTAACATATATTCCTGGCTGAGCTGAGTTATGCGCCTAGAGCGACGTCCAGAACCATGTTTTTAGCGGTGGAGCCGCCAAAAAACCTAGATTGGAAATTACAATCAAACCCTATCCAGCAACTAAAGCGATCGCCTGCTTCAGAATTAAATGCTCCTGCACCTGAATCCGGGCATGCAGCGTTTCTGGAGTATCACCCGGCAAAATTGGCACCGCAGCTTGGGTCAAAATTGGCCCACTGTCGAGTTCTGGGACGACGAGATGCACCGTACAGCCAGTAATTTTTACCCCCGCGGCTAGGGCTTGTTCCACCGCCCGCACGCCCCGAAAGCTGGGCAATAAACTAGGGTGAATATTTAGAATTCGCTCTGGAAACGCATCGATCAGCACCGGGGTAACAACTCGCATCCAGCCTGCCATCACAACCCATTCGACGCCAAACTCTTGCAGCGTGTTAATGATGGCATGGTCTAGATCTTCTCGTTGGGCATAGCTTCGATGGTTAAGCAAGCGGCTGGGAATTTGCCATTGCGCTGCTCGTTCGGCTGCTTTGGCATTCGGGTTGTTGTAAATCATTACCTGAACTTGAGCTGGCAGTTCATCCTTCGCACAGGCGGCGGCGATCGCCGCAAAGTTACTGCCGCTACCGGATGCTAAAACTCCTAGCTTTAAGGGCGATCGGACTGGTTCAAGCACCTTCGTACCCAAAGGTGGGGAGACCAAGCTAGTGGCTGCATATTCAAGTTGGGTTAGCATTGATCGGGATCAAAACAATCTGGGACAGCTTAGACTCGCCGTATAGCATTTTAGTCTAGAAGAAATTGCTAGACTTGGGGGTTGACCTTGAGTTAAAGCGGGAACTTTTTAATCTGAATCGGCTGCATTTAGGCATAAATATTTGAGTCATGATGACGAGGGTTCATCATCTTTGAATTTCTAATTTTTAGATCTTGTTTTTGCATAACTTTTCGGAACTATCACTCTCTGGAGTCAATCAATACTGGAGTGGAAGTAAGAATTTTGTCATTCTGATTTGGATGTCAAAACATCTTTCACAAGTACTTCATTAGTTTAGGGACAATCATCAACAATGAAACCTAGATTTCTCACCACTCTTCCTTTGCTGGCAATTTTAAGCTTGCCAGTTTTGGTTAAAGCGCCAAGAGTCGAGGCTCTTCCAACTCCAGAGTCGTCAAAGATTGCTCCTACGGTCAAATCGTCTGAGTCCGTTGTCCCCAAAGCAACAGTTAATCCGAGCCTGTCTTCTGATCCAACTGTTTCTAACCCAAAATCTGACTCCCTAACACCTGCAGATTCGACTCTGACCAAGCCGGCATCTGATCCAGCCATCTCGGCTGATCCAATGGCACCCAAGACAAAGACAAAGACTGACTCAATGTCGCCTACCGACTCAACGGTTCCCAAGTCAACTGACCCGATGACTCCGACTGATTCGACTGTTCCCAAAACAAGATCTGACTCAATGTCGCCGACTGATTCAACCGTTCCTAAGTCAACTGATCCGACGATGCCGTCAGATTCACCTGCGCCAATGAACCCATCCGTGCAGACATTACCAACTGTGCCTTCTGCTCCAACTGTGCCCACTGTTCCGACGGTTCCCTCTGGGCCAACCACACCCTCTTCGCCATCAATGCCAAAATCTCTGCCATAAACGTCAGAGCTGAAGAATTAAGATCGTTTACAAAAGACTGCGCTGCAAAATCAGGGCAGTCTTTTGATTTGGAGCGATCGTTCCGTAATGTCATAAAAATTGAGATCAATTCGCGAATCGGCGGCTCAGATTGCTGGACAATGGGTTGAGAATTTTATCTGGCTAAAACTCATGCCGACTCAGCCCAAGATTATCGTTTTGGATGACGATCCAACGGGGTCGCAGACGGTACACAGTTGCCTCCTGCTGACCGGCTGGGATGTGGAAACTTTGCGGTTGGGGTTAGCCGATGCGTCGCCAATTTTCTTTGTTTTGACCAATACGCGGGCTTTGCCGCCAGAGCAAGCTGCCCAGATCACAACAGAGGTCTGTCGCAACTTAAAGCGAGCGATCGCGGCTGAGCAAGTCCAAGACTTTTTGGTGGTCAGCCGCTCAGACTCGACCCTGCGCGGACACTACCCGATTGAAACCGACGCGATCGCTGCTGAGTTGGGCCCGTTTGATGCCCACTTTTTAGTGCCCGCTTTTTTTGAAGGGGGGCGGATCACCCGGGACAGCATTCACTATTTGATCATCAATCGGGTGCCAACGCCGGTGGATCAAACCGAATTTGCCCGCGATTCTGTCTTTGCCTACCACCACAGCTATCTGCCTGATTACGTCGAAGAGAAAACCCAAGGGCGGATTGCGGCCGGACAAGTTGAGCGATTTTTACTCAAAGAGATTCGTCAAGGCAGCCGCGATCGCCTGCTTCAGCTTCAGAACAACCAGTGTGGGGTCGTAGACGCTGAAACTCAGTCTGATCTGAACCAGTTTGCCCAAGATGTTTTGGCCGTCGCCGCCCAGGGCAAGCGATTTTTGTTTCGGAGCGCAGCTAGTCTGTTAACGGCGTTGGCTAATTTGCCGCCTCAGGCGATCGCCGCCACCGAAATGTCGCAGTACGTCCGCAATGGTCAACCGGGAGCCGTGATTGTAGGTTCCCACGTCAAAAAAACGACTGAGCAGCTAGAGCGCTTGCTGCAAGAACCAGGCCTAGCTGGCGTAGAAGTAGAAGTCAGTCAACTGCTTGGCGAAGCAGATGCCGGTCAATTGCTGGCCCAAACCTTAGCCCAGGTTAACCAAGTTCATGCCGAGGGAAAAACCCCCGTTGTCTATACCAGTCGCCAGGAATTGACTTTTGAGAATACTCAGACTCGGCTTGACTTTGGGGCATCGGTGTCGGCGTTGCTGATGGATATTGTCCAGGGTTTACCGGCAGACATTGGCTTTTTAATTAGCAAAGGCGGTATTACCTCGAACGATGTGCTGAGTACCGGACTGGCGCTGCGAACCGCTCGTTTGCTGGGGCAAATCTTAGCCGGTTGCTCCGTCGTCCGAACCCCGCCCGATCACCCCCGCTTTCCTAACTTACCCGTCGTTCTATTCCCTGGCAATGTGGGCGATGCTGATGCCTTGGCCACAGTTTATCGCCGCCTCTGTCATCAATAAGGGCGATCTCTAATCAGTCTAATTGCATCCTCTCGCAGAGCTAACTAGTTAAATTGGATGCTTGGATTGGGAATTCTTTGAGTAACAGAGAAATTTATTTGAGGGTCAGTGATCTTATTCAGGGCAAATTTTGACTGGACTGATGGACTGATTTAGAATGCCAACCAGATAATTCAAGATTACGACAGTAAAAGTAACTAAATTCGTGTGCAATGCGCTCTTTATAATTTATGAGATTCTCATGAAAGGTCTAATTATTGCTGCTGCTTCGATTGTTTTCAATTCAATTCCGCTGTTTGCCCAAGTTGCTAGAGCTCAAACAGTCGATATTGATAGCCGCGCTAGATTACCTTACGACTTGAGACAGAAACTAGGCGAGAGTTGCTCTACAGCTTTGGAATATTATTGGACAGGCATCTATAATCTTGAGACAGAGGGATTCTTTACCCCTATTTATGGCAAATTTGAATATTCAGTTTTTCGGCAAGCTGCTATGGCAATTGACGCTAGATTGTTTGCTGTTGATCAAATATGCCCTAGATTTGTAACCCACGAGCTAGAAGCTCATGCCAAAGAGCGAATAGAAGTAATGCGGAGTAATGTAGATTACTCGAATAATCCTTAATCTGTTCGCCACTATAAGTATCCTTCTACCTGACTGAGTACCACTGCACTCAAGGCTTAGGCAGAAGCAAGAAGGAAGGGCTGGCGTTTCCCCAAAACATCTAGCAATACATCGCTATCAAATAACACCCTCTTCAATTGTATTTCTCCTCCAGAAAATCCACATAGGTTTCGGTTGGATCTTCTGTTCCAAGCTGAATCACGCCAATTAGATTTTGTGTCCAAGGGGCAAGATTAGTCAAAGAGTTGATGGTTGGATTTGAGACACTCAATGAAAGGGTTTCTTGCTGAATCGATGCCAGGACGGACTGAACTAATTGCCAGCGATCGCTAATCGGCAATTCTAGTACCTGCTGTTGTAATTTTTCTAACCTCATCAGTCTGCTCCTGTCTAAAAGCGATCTCTCTTTAATCATAAATTAGCGGAATCGGGCATCTGACCTTGACTCTCAAGCGGGAGCAACTGGCCCAATCACCGGCAGATTTTGCCTTTCTCGCTCGGCTAGGGCGAGATTCAATTCCAGCAATTTTAACAGCAGGTCATCGCTGGATCTGAAGCCTATGGCTTCAGATCCAGAGCATCCGGTTTGGCATGGATGATAAGTAGAGTAATACAAAAATCAATGGGCGATCGCCTGTTGCTAGCCCTTTACCGAAGTTTACGGCGTCCCAGACGATAATAAGAGTCACTATCTTCCTTCTGTAGGCAATAATTATGCTGGCGCGTGTTTGGAGTGCTTCCCTGATTGGCATTGAGGCGGTTAAAGTCGGGGTTGAGGTGGATGTCTCTGGTGGCTTGCCAGGAATTGTGGTGGTTGGTCTTCCCGATGCGGCCGTGCAAGAAGCCAAAGAACGGGTCAAAGCTGCCCTCAAAAATTCTGGCTACACTTTCCCAATGCGGCGGATTGTAATTAACCTAACGCCTGCCGACCTGCGGAAAGAGGGCCCCAGCTTTGACCTACCGATTAGTATGGGTATTCTGGCTGCCTCTGAGCAGGTGCGCTCACAGCAATTAGACGAGTTTCTATTTTTGGGCGAAGTTTCGCTGGATGGCAGCTTGCGTCCGATCGCGGGGGTATTGCCGATCGCCGCTGCGGCCCAAAAACTGGGCTTAAAGGGATTGATTTTACCGGCCGCCAACATCAACGAAGCGATCGTGGTGGAAGGATTGGCGGTCTACGGTTTCCAAAACCTGGCTGAGGTGGCTGGCTTTCTGAATAACCCCAATCGCTATCAGCCCGTTACCACTCCTGCACCCTCTGAAGATGTGGCTGACTGCTTGAACTCTGCTCTAGACTTACGGGATGTCAAAGGACAATCCCACGCTCGGCGGGCGTTAGAAATTGCCGCAGCGGGTGGACATAATTTGATTTTTGTTGGCCCACCGGGCAGTGGCAAAACGATGCTGGCGCGGCGGTTGCCGAGTATTTTGCCGCCGCTAGAGTTTGCGGAAGCCCTAGAAGTAACCAAGATTCATTCTGTGGCTGGCTTGCTTAAAGAACGGGGCAGTCTGGTGCGCGATCGCCCCTTTCGCAGCCCCCACCATTCGGCTTCTGGGCCAGCCCTGGTCGGTGGCGGCAGTTTCCCCCGCCCTGGCGAAATTTCCCTCTCTCACAATGGAATTTTGTTCTTGGATGAACTGACCGAGTTTAAGCGAGATGTCTTAGAGTTCCTGCGCCAGCCGCTCGAAGATGGCTATGTGACGATTGCTCGGACTCGCCAGTCGGTGATGTTTCCGGCTAGTTTTACGCTGATCGCAAGTACGAATCCGTGTCCCTGTGGCTATTTTGCCGATCCAGTCCAGCCCTGTACCTGTTCCTCCCGCCAGCGAGAGCAATACTGGGCTAAGCTGTCTGGGCCGCTGATGGATCGGATTGATTTGCAGGTAATGGTCAATCGACTCAAGCCAGAGGAAATGACTCAGCAATCAACGGGTGAAGATTCGCACACTGTTCGCCAAAGGGTAAAAGTGGCCCGCGATCGCGCCTCTGACCGATTTAAAGCCGAACCCAGCCTGCGCTGTAATGCCCAAATGCAAAGCCGCCATCTCAAGCGATGGTGTCAGCTCGACAGCGCCACTCGTCAGCTTTTGGAGGCCGCAATTCGCCAATTGGGCCTATCTGCCAGAGGGACTGATCGGATTCTGAAAGTAGCCCGGACGATCGCCGACTTAGCCAATGATCAAACTATGCAAACCCAGCACGTTGCAGAAGCAATTCAATATCGCACCCTTGATCGGATTCAATAAATCGCATCCAATCAGCTGAACGTGCTGTGTTGCTATCGCAATCAAAGGATTGGCTAAGGGGCGATCGCCCAGGCATCACCCTCCCCTGCACGATTGACTTTCCAGTTAACTGGAGGGTTCAAAATTTAGGGGCAGGATTAATTGAGCCAACTTTAAGCAGGGCAATGAGAAAAATTTCGTTCAAAACAAGTTCACTTGGATTTCTACTGGTGGTCATCGGGGCTTTGACCGCCTGTTCAGCGACTTCACAAAGTCAACCAACGCCACAGCCCTCCGCCGCGGCGAGCGGAATGGGTGAAATGGGAGGCATCAACCACTCAATGGGCATGGATCTTGGCCCGGCTGATCCCAACTTTGACCTCCGGTTTATTGACGGCATGATTCCTCATCATCAGGGAGCAGTGGTAATGGCCAAGCAAGCCTTGAGCAAGGCAAAACATCCAGAGTTAAAAAAACTAGCTGAGGCAATCATCAAAGCTCAAGACCAAGAACTTGCCGAGATGCAGCAGTGGCGATCGCAGTGGTATGCCCAAGCCCCAGCTACCCCAATGGCCTACGACTCACAAATGGGTCACATGATGCCAATGTCTGAAGCCCAAAAACAGAGCATGATGATGAGTATGGATTTGGGAGCGGCAGATCCTGAGTTTGATCTGCGCTTCATCAATGCGATGATTCCCCACCATCAAGGGGCACTCGTGATGGCTGAAGATGCGCTCAAAAAATCGCAGCGGGCTGAAATTAAAACCCTAGCCCAAAACATTATCACCTCGCAGCAGGCAGAAATTAAGCAGATGCAGGGCTGGAAAAAAGCCTGGTACAACCAATAGCCAGCAGCCCAATTAAAGGCAAGGTCACTTTCCAGTATTGATCGATCAGATCTGATTGCCAGATCCTGCGGGTTGGCGATTGATAGAGGCGATTTAGAGGAATTGTGGCTGGAAAACATTGCTCTCGCCAATGATTTAGGATGGCTACAGAGGCATTTGGTATCGGTTAATACAAAAAAACAATCTGGAGTTCGCTTAAGTGTTCTCAATTGCTTGATATATTTGCAATCTTCACTTTATGGCTTTACTTGCTGAAATTGGCACCTTGCCACAGGACGGGGTTAAACAAAAAAATATGGTCGTGACAAAAGAAACTGCGTTGGCGGCTGTTTTCCGTCAAATGGCAAGTGGTGTGTTTCCCTCCGTTGTCGAGAGCTTCGATCGCGGTAAGACAATCTTCTTTCCGGGTGATCCAGCCGAGCGCGTATATTTCATCCTCAAAGGAGCCGTTAAGTTATCGCGAGTCTACGAAGCAGGGGAGGAAATTACCGTTGCCTTGCTGCGCGAAAATAGCGTGTTTGGGGTGCTGTCTTTGATCACCGGCAATCGCTCCGATCGCTTTTATCACGCTGTAGCGTTTACGCCTGTCGATTTGCTGTCAGTGCCAATTGAGCAGGTGGAAAAAGCGATGAAAGAAGACCCTGAACTGCCAATGGTTTTGCTGCGGGGGCTATCTTCACGGATTTTGCAGACTGAAATGATGATCGAAACCCTAGCCCACCGAGATATGGGATCGCGGTTGGTTAGCTTTTTGCTAATTCTGTGCCGCGATTTTGGCGTACCGACCACGGCAGGGATTACCGTTGATTTAAAGCTGTCCCACCAGGCGATCGCAGAAGCAATTGGCTCAACTCGCGTTACCGTGACTCGCTTGCTTGGCGAACTGCGCGACCAAAACATGATTTCAATTCACAAGAAAAAAATCACCGTCCACAATCCCATGATGCTAAGTCAGCAGTTTACTTAAGATCCGCCATGACCGATATGCTGGTCAAGCTTTACGACTTGCAGGTCGATTGGCCGCTGGTTGATCGGCTCCAGCAATTAGGCGTTAGCTTCCGCAAGCCCTTGGGGTCTGAAACCGATTTAATTACCGATTGGGTGAAAACTCAATTCAGCCCCGGCTGGGCCAGTGAAACGGCTAGGGCGATCGCCAACCAGCCCGCTACTTGCTTAATTGCGGTGCAAGCAGGTGAATTGCTGGGGTTTGCCTGCTACGATGCGGCGGCGTTGGGCATGTTTGGGCCGATGGGCATTGCTCCAGCCCACCAGGGAAAATCTTTGGGTAAAGCCCTATTGCACCTCAGCCTGTTTGACATGAAATCGAAGGGCTACGCCTATGCGATCGTCGGTTGGGTTGGCCCGCCTGAGTTTTATACCAAAACTGTCGGGGCAGTTGCCATTCCCGACTCCTCACCTGGGCTATGGCAAACGGCATTAAAGCGCTAAAAATCAATCCTCAGCTACTTTTTTTGGTGTTGGTAAATCTAAACAAATGCGGTGAACAGTGCATATAAGCCAGATATGATGCGTGGCATTACGTCAAAGTGCACTACAGCTAAAAACTGCCTGATTCTGATCGCGTGAGTGGGGCTGGAGTCATTAACAAGAAACATCAAACGTCCTAAATTACAATTTACTCACAGGGAATTAGCTTTATTGTTCCCCTGCGCCAAACAATTCTTATCGGCTAGATGCTTTTTTGCGCCCAGACTGGCGTGAGCGTTCGCTAATCGTGGCTGAGTATGGGAGTCTGCAAGGTTGTCCAAACTGATCGCTGGCAAGCCGATCAAATCGTCCATGACCTAGCCAATCGCAAACAGCGGTGGCTAGAAGTCGAGATTCCTGAGCGAATTAATTACCTGCGGCGGTGCGTGGTCGGGGTGCAGGCCGTTGCCGCCACCTGGGTAGAGGTTGCTTGTCAGATTAAGGGGATTGATCCGAATTCAAATTTGGCTGGCGAAGAGTGGACAAGTGGGCCGCTCACGACTCTGGCTAACTTGCAGCAGCTCATTCAAGCCCTGGCAGCCAACGGTCAACCGCAGCCGATCGATTGGCGCACTGCCGCTAATGGGCAGAAAATCGCCCGCGTGTTTCCGCGCACAGTGCCCGAAAAATTGCTCTGGCGAGGCTTTCGAGCCGAAGTTTGGCTTCAGCCCGATTTACCCGCAACCCAAGGGGCAATTTATCGCCAGCAAACTCAAATGGGGCGAGTTGCTTTGGTGTTGGGGGCGGGGAATAATACAGCGATCGCCCCCACGGACAGCCTTTACAAGCTGTTTGCTGAAAACCAAGTCGTCTTGCTCAAAATGAACCCAGTGAATGCGGCGATCGGGCCAATTTTAGCGCAAGCCTTTCAGCCCTTAATCTCCGCCGGTTGGTGGCAGATTGTCTACGGTGGAGCCGATTTAGGAGCGTATCTCTGCCAGCATCCTGAAATCGACACGGTGCATATTACCGGCTCCCACCACAGCCATGATGCGATCGTCTGGGGCAGCGATCCCATCCAACAAGCAGAGCGAAAAGCCGCCGGCCAACCGCCGTTCACCAAACCAATCACGTCCGAGTTAGGCTGCGTGACGCCAATTTTGGTTGTGCCTGGCCCGTGGTCAGCTTCAGATTTAGCCTGGCAGGCTCGCCATGTCGCCAGCATGGTCGCTCACAATGCCAGCTTTAACTGCGTTGCAGGTAAGGTTCTGATTACGGCGACAGGCTGGCCGCAGCGTCGGCAGTTTCTGGCCCAAGTTGAACAGGCGCTAGCGCGAATTCCACCCCGCTATGCTTACTATCCGGGCGCCCAAGAGCGCTACCAGCAGTTTCTCGATCGATATCCGCAGGCTCAGCCGCTGTCTGCCCGCACCGAAACGATGATTCCCTGGACACTGATTGCTGACCTGCCGGCTCAAGCCGGTGAATATGCGCTGGTTCAGGAAGCCTTTTGCGGCGTGCTGGCCGAAGTCGCCCTGGCGGCTAACGATGCAGCCAATTTTCTGGAGCAAGCCGTTAATTTTGCCAACCAAACCATCTGGGGCAATCTCTCTTGCGTCGTGCTGATTCACCCGGCGACCCAGAAACGGGTGCGGGTAGAGTTGGAGCGGGCGATCGCGGCTTTGCGCTATGGCAATATTGGGATTAATGTTTGGACTGGGGTTGGCTTCCTGCTCACCACCACAACTTGGGGAGCATTTCCGGGCAATCCGCTGGCAGAAATTAGCTCTGGACAAGGAGTTGTCCATAATACTTACTTGTTTGATCATCCCGAAAAGTCTGTACTGTCAGCACCGTTTCGGATTTTCCCCCTGCCAGCTTGGTTTGCCGGCCATTGCACCTTGGGGCAGCTTGGGCCAATTCTGGTTGACTACGAAGCAGCCCCCACATGGGGAAAGCTGCTGCGAATTGTCAGTTTGGCGTTGAGGGGTTAATCGAGCCGATCAAGGTAGATTTCAGCCCGCTGATTGCGCCGATCGGTGGCTGGAATACCGGGCAGCGGCTGACTCGACCCTTTGCCCTCGACGATAATTTTGCCTTTAAATCCAAACTGATACAAATAGTCAGCCACCATCTGCGCTCGTTCTTGACTCAGGGCCTGATTCACTTCGTTTGGGCCAGTTTTCGAGGTATGCCCAATCACGCGAATGGCAATTTTCTGCTGATTGAAATCTGCCGCCGCCTGTTTGGCAAATTGACTGAGGGTTTGCCTACCTTTATCGGTGACGTAAGTCGAACTAGACTTAAATTTGACTTCCCATTTACTTTTTTGGGCAGGATTGGCAGCGGCTGGCATTTGCCCAGCCGCACTCACAGAGGGCGTTGGTTCGCCGGCTAGTTTGTCAGCCAGCTTGGGGTTTGCAGCCCGCACCAGCTTAATCAGTTGCTCTGTGTTGTTGGCGGCTGGCTCAATGAGCTGGGCAGTAAACAGTGCCGTAGACTGAGGGGGAACTTGGTCTAGCTTGCCGGATAAGGTCAGAACCGCCGCCGTAGCGTCAATCTGTTTTGCGAGTTGGCCATTCTTTAACCAAGCTTTGGCCGCTGGCGCGGTGAAAAAATCAATCCCCGCGATCGCTGTTTTGGCATCGCCGGGCGTTAAATCACCATCCTTGGCTATTTGGTCTCTTAGGGTTGAGCCATCCCGGACATCTGCATCGACTTGGCGATAATAGGCCGTCAGGAATTTCTCGACGGTTTCCGGTTGGTCTTGCAGCATCCGATCAGAAGCCACAATCAGATCGACAATTTCTCTCGGCACATCCTGGCTCGATAGAGCCACTGTGTAGCCTTGATTCCGGGCCTGGGTCAGCTCAGGTTCCCGCAGAATTGCGGCGGCGATTTTCTGATTTGGGTCTTGCAGTAATTTCCAGCCTTCCGCCCCATCGCCCACCGGCTTGACCTGAAAGTCGGAGAGATTAAACTGATCAAATTTAGCGCTCAGCAGCAACGCCAAGTATTCGCTGGGAGTGCTTTCTGGCAAAGCCAATTCCAACTGCCGACCTTGCGATCGCGCCTGCTGGACAAGCTGGCTTAAATCCGCCAAAGATTTTAGCTCAGGATACTGCTTGGTATTTAGAACTAGGGCATCTGCTCCGACCGTGCGGCTAATTAGCCCGACAATTTTGCCCTGGGGCTGGAGGCGCAGGAATTGATCGAGGCTGGTTAACTCTAAATCTGCCTGCCCCTGATTCAGCAGCGCTGCCCCCTGCTGGTCAGAGGCATTTTGATACTTTAAGTTAATCCCAACCTGTTTCAGCGCCTCCTGGAATCCGGCGCTCCGAAAGGTGCTGTGCCCACTAAAGGCATCTCCCACCACGGTCAGCGTTTTGGTTCCAGCCGGAACACGACTGGTTAGCCCCGCAGAAGTTGGATTTTTTTGAGCCATCAGTTGCCAAGCAATATAGCCGCCACCCGCAACTAACGCACACAAGGCGGCAACCACAGCCCAATTTTTAGGCAGTGCATCAGACCCTAGCAATTTTTTCCCTGGTCGAGCCTGCTCAACAGATGGCTCGGTTGAGGCTGGAGGCGATGGCTGAGCTGGCTGAACCACAGGCAGCAAATCAGGCACTTCAACTAGCCCAATCCATTCTTTGCTGATGTAGAGTTTCAGCATTTTAGTGAATAGCTGCAATTCTTGGTTCAGCAGCAGGGCCAAGTCTCGTAGCGTTCGATCGCCGTCGATCGCCTTCACCAACGACTCGTAAACACTGGCCGAAGACTGCTGCTTCAATTGCTCTGGCTGGCGCAAAATTGGTGCCAGGTTAGGAGACACATTCGCTAGCCCAGCGTTATTCCAGGTATTCCAAGCCCGCTTTGCTTCTGAAGCCGCTTGCTCTGGATTGATTAACAGCAAAGGAATGTCGAGGTCTTGATTATCAGCCGTGAACGTCAACGCTCCCACCGCTTCCTGTTGCAGCATATCGAATAAAACTTCGGCAACCGTAGCGCGCACGATATGCGCAGATTCCGCCCCGGTCAAACTCTGACTTTTAACCCCTTGCATCAGGAGGTCATAATCTTGATGCTGATTTACCTCCAGGGTTTTTAAGCTGGCACCGAGGTGACTGATTCGAGAACCATGCTGATTCACCAGCCGCCGCCAGCGCCGGAACCAATGTCCGCCGCCATTTGCCCAAACTAAGCGTCCTAACTTGAAGTAAAGGCTCCATTGTTGATGATTCACAGCCTGCACACTCAGTCTGCCAGTAAACTGCTTTTGGTGACAAGCTTTTAGCTGATCGCTCAAGCCGCCAATAGATGGCAAATTAGTCGGTGTCATGGCTATCTCCAGACAATTTTGAGAATGAAAGCACGTTAAACGTGTTCAGACAGTAGGAATATCCATACCATAACTCTGTCTGAGAGATACAGAAGTTTGCAGGTGCAGTCTCAAATTAATGATAGAAACTGAGGACTCCGTTAAGTTAGTTGTGAGAGCTATCTCGCCGCCGCTCGACTAGGTTTTCTCCAATACCTCACCGGCATTAAAGAAATCGTAGTGGTCGATCGCCTCCAGCAGACCAAGAGCATGATCCTGGGTGGCAAAGTAGATCTGCTCTAGGTCTTCTAGCTGGGAAAGTTCTTGATAGTGCCGATTGCCGATCACTACGGCCAAGGTATTGCCACGCATCATATCCTCGTCTGCACCGGAGCCACCCGCCACCAGAATATTTTCGAGCGGGATATCCCAGCGCTGGGCAACATAGCGCAGAGCCTGCCCCTTACTGGCCCGGGCTGGCAAAATATCGAGATACTGACCAAAGGCATGAATCACGTTTGCCGTCAGTTCTTTGGTGCGGAGCAGGGCAATAATTTCTTCGACGGGCGGAGCCACCGTCGGGTCATAGTGGTAGGCAATTTTAAATCGAGACTGTTCGCTATAGGGTTGTGGAATCAGTCCGGGCAGCTCTTGGAGCGTTCTCCGCACCGAGATCGGCTGCCACAGGTAGTTAATGTGCTCTGCCCAGAAATCATCGGTAATGAGCTGCCGACCATAGTGAATTTGGGTGCCAAGACTAGTGATTAAAACATCTGGGACGGGAATGCTGTTTTTTCTCATGATTGCCAGAGCTGAGTCCAACCGACGTCCGGTGACAATCCCAAAAGTGGCGCGGGTTCGATTCTGACGAATCACTTCTATAAAGCGATTGAGTCCTTCCGGATTGCCAATTAGGCTTTGATCTAAGTCGGAAAAGATGGCGCGTTTGCTGAGGGGACGCCGGACTGGCTGTGACTCTGGAATTGGCGCGTGCTCCTGGGGCAGAGGCTTGACTTTCGCCAGGTAGGCTTCGGCATGGGCTGGCCATGAGTAGTGTTTGCGCACGCCCTCGATGCCGTTCTGAGACCAGGTTTGCCACTGCTTCTTGTTGCTCAAAAGGGTGAGGAGAGACTGGGCGATCGCCGCTTGATCGAGCGGATTTACCAGCAGACCGTTATTGCAGTTGCCAATGATGTCAACCGGGCCACCATTCTCTGTCGCCACCAGCGGAATACCGCTGGCCGCAGCTTCCAACAGGGTCAAACCAAACGGTTCCGTCAGGGCAGGGTTAATAAACACACCCCGGGACAAGGCGGTTAACCGATAAATTTCCGCTACTTCATTTGACAGGTGCCGTTTCGGCACTGCCACCCGCCCGTAAAGATCGTAGACATCAATCAAGACTAAAATATTGGTCAACACCTCCTGGGCACCGCTTTCCATCTCCCGAATATCGTCCCGATTCCCAACAACGATCACCAAGTTGGCCAAATCCTGAAGGGGTTTAGATTCGCCAAACGCCTCGATCAGCGTCAGAATATTCTTGCGCTCGTCTGGGCGCGACAGGGCTAAAATAATTTGTTTATCTGGGTGATTCAGAAAGCGCCGCAATCCATCCGCGAACGGAATCTTGAGGTCTGTTTGGGTCGGCGGATGGAACAAGGTCAAGTCGGTTCCCGGCGGTACAACGGCCATCCGTTTTGGCTGATAGTAATCGTATAGTCCGTACTGTTCTTCGATCTCATTAAACGTACTCGTGATCACCAAATCCGCATTGGCCAGCACCTCTTCTTCGGCATCGATCCGCCGACTCATGTTGTAGCGCTCGTCAATCTGTTCAGGATGCAAACCCTTAGCCAACAGACGCTGGCGTTTATCGCGTCCGAGGGAATGCCCCGTATGCACCAGCGGCACACCAATCAGGTTGGATAAGCGCACCCCGACGTAACCTGCATCCGCATAGTGACTGTGGACAATATCTGGCCGCTGTCCCTGTTCATTCAGCCAACTGAGCAAGTTGTCCGTAAAGCTATCGAGGTAATCCCAGAGCAGTTCCTTGGGCACATATTCTTCAGGGCCGGCTTCAATTCTGACAATTCTGGCTTTGTGGGCGATCGGTTCAAGGGGCTGTGCGTAGTCGGAGCTGACATTTGGATCGAGGAGCCGGCGGGTGACAAGGTCAACCTGGGTGACATCGGCTCGCTCAGCTAGGGCCCGGGCTAAATCTACAACGTACTTGGTTTGCCCCCCAGTGTCAGCATCGCGTCCGAGTTCTAAGTCATGACTTCGGATCAGGCCATGAATACTGATCAGCAGTAAATACATTATTTTACGTAGCTCCGATCTTAACTCAGCTTGACCGAAGCTGGATTGGCTCACGGTCAGCCACCCATACTTTAACAGGATATTGTTAGTGCCAAAAACACCAAGGACTATCCCATCGCCGCCAAAGCTTAAGGCAATTTAGAGGGTTCTGCTGGCAGACAGGATCAATAGCCATCAACTCGCTTTAGCGTTGCAGGTGTTGCTCCAGCAAGCGCTGCGCCCTCGGTCTAAACACCCAATAGAACAACGACTCAATATAGCGCCAGATATCTTCGCGATTTTCCTTGGAGGTATAATTCCAGAAACCATAGATCCGAGCCAGGGACAGCAATCGGGTTGTATGAATTTTCCAGGTATAGGTGCTGTAAACGCGGTCGATTGAGCGTTGGGAGATCTCGAACCAGTAATTGGAATTCTGCTCACACTTGCTGATAAAATCCAAGATTTTTTGGGCAGTTTCCTCTACGTGAGTCGGGTTGATGTAGAAGCCATTGACTTTATCCTGAATAATTTCGAGTGGCCCGCCAAATTGAGTCGCAAAGGTGGGGAGTCCTGAAACCATTGCTTCCAAAATCGTCAAGCCAAAGGCTTCAAACAGGGCGGGTTGGACAAAGATGCCCTGGTGATCGGCGATCGTGCGATAGATTTCACCGGAATCTGCTTTGGAAAGGCGGACACCTAACCAGCGGATTTTGCCATGCAGATTATATTGATCAATAATCTGGTAAAGCTTCTCAATTTCGCTGATTTCTTCGTGATCGGTTGACTCGTCCACTCTTAATTTTCCAGCCACCAGAATTAAATTACAGGACTCTTGCAATGCTTTGCTCGTCCCAAAACAGGTGGCTAAACCGGTCAGGTTTTTAATCCGATCCATTCTTGCCATCGAAAAAATCGGGCGCTTGCTGGGATCATCCAACTTGCCAAAAACCTGGGCTGGATCATCGAGGCTAAACAGCAAATCCTCAATGTAATCATGGGTGCTGGCAATTCGCTCCTCGGTCTTCGTGTAGGGAAAAAAGACGGTTTCATTCACACCGGGCGGGACAACGTTGAATTTGGGGCTAAACAATTCAATCCCAGTGACGACGTGGAACAGTTCAGGCATCGAAAAGCTTTGATAAGACTCGTACTGGCCGACACTTTCGGGGGTGCCGACAATTTCTTGATAAGTGCTGCTGATGATGAAATTTGCCGCATTCATGGCAATTAAATCAGCCGTAAATTGCAGCGAGAAATGATATTTGTCTTCTAGGTCTTGCCAGTAGAGGTTACTGAACAGATACTTGGTTTTTTCTAAAGCATGGGCAATGTTACACTGAGTTACTTTTAACCGTCGAGACAGCAGGAAGGCGACCAGATTGCCGTCGGAATAGTTGCCCACAATCAAATCTGGCTTACCTTGAAACTCGGCTAAAAGTTCACGCTCAGCATCCAGGGCATAGGTCTCCAGGTAAGGCCAAATCTCAAACCGAGAAATCCAATTTTGCGTCAGGTGAGGGTTAAAATCTCGGAACGGGACGCGGACAATCCAGGCGTTGGCCGTACCGTAAATTTTTTCTAGCCGCTGATTGCAAAGGGTGTCTTCACAGTTGGGAATCAACCGGGTCAGCACCAAAACCTTGGGTTCGATCGCCAAGACATCCAGTCCCGCCAGAGCAATATCCTCTTGCAGCTGTTTCTCAAGATTTTTGGCTTGGTCTAGAACGTAAACCACTTGTCCGCCCGTATCAGGTCGGCCGAGCACCCCTTCTTGCCCAAACCAACCGTGGGGGGACACTAAAACAATCCTGAAAATCATCGGCAAACGCGACAAAAAGGCTTCCAGGGATTGATGGTCGGGAGAGTCAATGAGTTGGTCGAGAATGCCGAGAGTTTCGCGCACGCGGTCAGCAGTATTTCCCCAGCCTGGCTCAAAGCCTAGCGTTTGCAGGTCAAATCGGAACGTCTCATAGGGTTCGTCAGGTTGCAGATCACTGGCTAGCCGCAGGGCCCGCTTGACATGGTTAGAAAGTTGCTGCTGCGATTTAATCCGCTCATTAATCAACAACTGCAAGCCGTTATAGTGATGCAAACTCAAAAATTGGAACAATGCTTCTTGCCATTGGCGAGGATCTTGAAACAGCTTGCTGGACAGGTAGCGGTTGAGAAATTCTACGCCCTTGCCGATATTTTTGGCATCCCGAATCAGCGGCGAATAGTCGTAAAACGGTTGAAAGTCAATTTCAGGGATGTCTCCATCCAGCGGATGGCTGCGACCCACATGCCGATCGCGCAGATCCAGCAGTTCCTGGATCGTCATTGGCACGACGGTCAAATCCTCAAAGATTTGATACGCTTCTGGGCGGGCAATTTGCGATCGCACAATCATACAAGTGTTCCCATTCTCCAAAATCAGCTCTTGAACAAAGGAAATCAACCGCCCCATATCTGAAAACTTATGAAACGATGCTGGCTTTTGCTGCGTGTCACAGTAAGTCTTAAAGGCGCTGAGAATGTCATTGCGGAGCAAATACCGTTGCTCAGACGAAAGGCGCAGTTCGCTTAAGAACTGGCGCAAATCTGAGCGCTCCTCACTCTCTAACACCGCTTGAATCAGTTCAGACATGTTCTTTCCTGCATTTGCACCTGACTGATCAGCTTACAGGATTTATCTGCTCACTGACGCAGTTTGCGGCCAGAGCGCAAAAACCGGATAAGAGCTGTTCAATCTCACCCGTTTCTTGACAAAATTCTTACAAGCTGAGGACAACTGGAGTCGCTTAGTCAACTAATGCTTTTTTCAAGACAAGTCTGATCAGCAGCAGTCATGCCAGCCAGCGGGAACAAAAAGGATGACTAAAAGGTCAGAGTTGCATCACAAGTTTTCTAGCCAGATCCGATCCATCACAACCCGATCCAAGCTAGGGATGATCAAATATCATAAAAATTAGTACCCCCGTTGATTATAGATTATGCTGAATCGAGTCCGAGCCAAGCTAGATAGAGATCTTCACAGCACAAAATATTACATACATCGTCTCAGCAATCGTAGTTATTTGCCTCCTCTATTTCCTTTGGATCGGGAGATTATTCGAGATATCCAAACCAAGGGAGTACACTTAACATCTCTAGAGAAGCTGGACATTGCTTCCGTGCCCGATTTAGAGCAAATTGCCAACCAGGCTGCACACCGCCTTGTTTTCGCTACCTCAGCCCAAGTCGATCAGAAAGAAGCATCTGGATGCTTTGCAGAGTTAGACCCGATCGATCTGATGACTCAATATCCAGAGATTTTCCGGTGGGGCTTAGACCCCCGAATTCTAAATATTGCTGAAAATTGCATTGGCTTACCCCCAGCCTACCTTGGAGTTTCCTTCCGTCGCTCTTTTGCCAATCAGAGGCAAGTTGGCACCCACTTGTGGCACTTAGATGCTGAGGATTATCATGTGGTTCGGATTATTGTTTATCTGAATAACGTTGATTTAGCAGGGGGAGCCTTTGAATACATTCCTCGCTCTCATCGTCTTTCCTATCGATCCTTTAAAGGAATCGATAGCATTGCTGACCAGCAGATGCAGCGAGTTATTCCTGCCGACAAATGGAAAGCCTGTCCTGGCAAGGCTGGAACGGTCATCATCGCCAATACGGGTCAGACGTTTCACCATGGCAAAGTATCAGTCAACCAGGAGCGATTAGCGTTGATCTATGCCTACACGTCGCGGCAGCCAAAAGATTTAGAACTGGCTAAAACCCATTGTCCAACCGAAAAATTTAGGGAATGCCTGGCTGAGCAACTGTCTGAGCGAGAGCTAAGCTGTGTTTACGATTGGCGTTGAGAGCTAAACATCTGCACCCTAACCAGAGCAAACTATTCTGTCACTTAGGGCTAGGCGTTCTTCCACTTTGTGATCTAACGCTCAAAGAGATTCAGCCCCTCGCTTTTAGGATCAGTCAGATCAGCGGGGTTTGGACATGTTGCTGTCAAAAAATTGCCATCGAAAAATTTTTTTTAAGGTGGCAACGTTTTTGCCGGGTAAGCTCGCTAGGATGAGTTTTATCTTGTTGCTTCAGTTTATATGTCCAGACATCTTGAACGATTACTCAAACTGGATGCATTGATTCGCTCTGAACATCGACAGACAACTGCTCAACTGGCCGAAGTGCTAGAGGTAAGCGAACGGACTATCCGCAATGATTTGGCTTTTATGCGCGATCGCTTCCATGCACCACTATCTTTTAGTCAGTCTAAGGGCTTTTTCTACACCGATGCAGACTGGCGCTTGCCTAGCATCTCCCTCAGCCAAGGTGAATTGTTTGCGCTAACCTTGGGGGCAAGAATGCTGGCTGCTTACTCAGGTTTAGCCTATAGAGAGGAGTTGAGTTCAGCGATCGCCCGGTTATCTGAGCGTCTGCCAGAGCAAACCTGGGTCGATCTACAACAGGTTGCTGATGAACGAATTTTGTTTCGAGCGGGGGCAGAAACCCCGCTCAATTCAGAGGTCTGGCATCAACTAGAAGCAGCCTGCCGCAAGCACAAAACCGTAGCAGATGACCTACTATACCGCCAGCCGCGATGCAGTGTCTGAGCGTAAACTTGACCCCTACGTGCTACATATCTACCGGGGCACCAACCTCTACGTGATTGGCTATTGTCACAAGCGCCAAGCAATTCGCTGGTTTCGGGTCGATCGAATTCAGCAGTTACAGGTACTTCCAGAAATTTTCATCCCAGACCCAGACTTTGACGCAAAAAAACATCTGGAGATGATTTTTCAGCACGAAGCTGGCGGGGTGCCCCAAACTATTGCGATTTTATTTGATCCTCAAACCGCTCCCTACATCCGCGAACGGCGCTGGCATTCCAGCCAACAAATTCAGGAGCATTCAGATGGATCGTTAACTTTGCAAATGGTAGTGAGGGGGCTGAACGATTTGAAGCGATGGGTATTGGGGTATGGCAGGGGGGCTGTTGTCCTAAGACCACCAGAATTAATTGACTTGGTTGGAGCGCCAAGCAGCTCAACATGGCTTTGCCGTTGAGGGTGTAGATATCATTCCTTCGCCTAATGTCTATGGCATCAAAACCAAAGGAATGCCCCCGATTCAAATTTTGACCGTTCTTTACCAGGGGATTCTGCAAATTACCGATCTAACCCAATTTAGGGCTACCCTCCAGCAGGGGATTGGGCGAGGGCGATCGTACGGGTGCGGTTTACTCTCGATCGCTCGACTCCTTTCATAACCCCTGAAACCGCGTTTTCATGATCACAAAATCAACTGTTTTCCTGAGGATGAAATCAATATGGCTAGACGACGCGCACTGCCAAAAGTCCGTGACTGCATGACGTTTTTGTACTTTGAACACTGCCGAATTGAACAGGATGATCAGGCGATCGCAATCTTCCAAAGCAAAAATCGTTTTAGCATTCCCTGTGCCAGTATTGCCACCCTGATGCTTGGGCCTGGCACTTCGATTACTCATGCTGCGATCAAAACCCTGGCAGACAATGCCTGTGAGGTGCAGTGGGTCGGAGCGGATGATTTTCGGTTTTACACCAGTGGGCGTGGCAGCAGTAGTAATACGGAACGGCTATTTCATCAGGCTCGGCTTTGGGCTGATTCGATGCAGCAGCTACAAATTGTCCGACGCATGTATCAGTTCCGTTTTCAGGAAGATTTATCACCGGATCTGACCCTTCAGCAAATTCGTGGTTTGGAGGGCGTCAGGGTGCGATCGCTTTATCATCGACTCAGCCAGGAAAGGGGAGTTGATTGGCAAGGTCGTAACTACAAGCAGGAAGATTGGCATGATGCCAACCCAATTAACAAAGCTCTCTCGATCGCCAATGCCTGTCTTTATGCCGTTTGTCACTCTGCTCTCAATGCGGTGGGTTACTCGGCTGGGCTGGGCTTTATCCACACGGGTAAACCCCTTGCGTTTGTCTATGACATTGCAGATTTGTACAAGGCTGAAACTTCAATTCCGGCTGCTTTTGAAGCCGTAGCTGATACCTATTTTGACCTAGATGAAATTGTCCGCCGCAAGTGCCGCGAAAAGTTTTACCAAGCCCGTTTGATGCAGCGCTTGATTCCAGATGTGGACAAGCTTTTGCAATACGCAGGGGCGGATGAGACGGTTGAACCTGTTTGTTTTCTTTGGGATGACCAATTAGAGAAGGTTGAAGGCGGTAAGGACTGGTCGGAGAAGTCTGAGTAATGGTTGTATTTATCCTTGAGAATGTCCGCCCCAGCCTGCGGGGCGAGCTAAGTCGGTGGTTGCTAGAGATTAAAGCTGGCGTTTTTACTGGCAAGATATCTGCTTTGGTCAGAGATGAACTCTGGCATCTGATTGGGCAGAAACTCGGCAAGGGGTCTGCCGTGATGATCTATCCAACCAACACAGAGCAGGGGTTTAATGCCAAAATGCTCGGCAATCCATCCCGCCGCCTCATAGACATAGAGGGGATGTTGTTGGTCAAAACCCAGTAAAATCGAGTATTCTCTAAGCGTTTTCCCCACACCCGTGGGGGTGCTCCCCCAACAACAACAGCCGCAGCAGTTTGGTATCGTTTTCCCCACACCCGTGGGGGTGCTCCAGTTACTTCGGTTGCAAAGTTTTTTTTATTTTTGCACGTTTTCCCCACACCCGTGGGGGTGCTCCGGTACGTTTGAGCCTGTGATCAGGTATGTTCACGGTTTTCCCCACACCCGTGGGGGTGCTCCGTTGCCAAACAGCTGAGCCGTGAAGGCGTTGAGCGTTTTCCCCACACCCGTGGGGGTGCTCCATGTGACGTGATTCCCTCAGCACCCTCTGAGCTCAGTTTTCCCCACACCCGTGGGGGTGCTCCGCTTAGAACCTGGTTACTGGTGATTGACACAGCGGCGTTTTCCCCACACCCGTGGGGGTGCTCCGCTGATTGCTATTAAAAACGCCGCTCCTTTCCCGTTTTCCCCACACCCGTGGGGGTGCTCCGACGCTCTAGAGATGCTCTTGCCGATGTTGGTGGGAGTTTTCCCCACATCCGTGGGGGTGCTCCGCCAAGAAGCTGGTCATTGCTCTCAATGTGGTCGTTTTCCTCTAAGGGAGGTGGCTCGACGGCGATTTTCCCCACACTTGTGGGGGTGATCCGCAAGTGCTGGCTCAACCCAATAATCCTGTGGCGTCTTCCCCATTCCTGTGGAGGTGAGGTAGCTGCACTTCAGTCCTAAACTATCCCTCCGTCAAAGCCAGGGTGCCAGACTGACTTGCTAAGCGACCATCTTCCATGTAAAGAATCCGATCGGCAATGTCGAGAATCCGATTGTCGTGGGTAACCAGCAAAATCGTGCAGCCCTGCTCTTTGGCTAGTTTTTGCATGACTTCCACCACATCTCGCCCAGATTTTTTGTCGAGGGCCGCCGTCGGTTCATCTGCGAGCACCAGCTTGGGATGACTGGCCAAGGCACGGGCGATCGCTACCCGCTGTTTTTGACCGCCAGACAAATTGGCTGGGTAGTAATCCATCCGATCGGCCAGTCCGACCTCTGTCAGCATGGTTTCGGCTTGCTGGTGAGTTTGGGCGATCGCGATCGAATGCAGTTCCAGAGACATCAGCACATTTTGTTTGGCCGTCAGCGACTTGAGCAAATTGTGAGCCTGAAAAATATAGCCAACATAGCGACGAATTTGGATCATTTGCTCTTTGCTAGCTCCAGCCAGCTCTTGACCGAGAATCTTGAGGCTGCCGGTTTGGATTGACCTTAAGCAGCCAATTAAAGTCAGCAGCGTCGTTTTGCCGGAACCGGAAGGCCCGGTCATGATCACAATTTCACCGGCATTGATTTCCAGGTTGATATCAAATAAAGTTTGCTTCCTCAAATTGCCCTGACCATAGTAAAAATCAAGGTTTTGGATCGCAATTGTCGGCTGTCCTAACGAGTTCATTCGGTATCATTCCCACTTACAAAGATCAACACTAGAAAATATCAGCCGGATCGGCAGAGCGGAGTTTGCGAGTGGCGATCGCCCCAGAGGAAGCGCACATGATGATGGTCAAGATTAATACCGTAATGACTCGGTCAAGAGTCATAAACAGCGGCAGATTGGTGGCACCACGGGTCAAGGCATACAGCCCATAGGAAATCCCAAACCCGGGAAAGAAGCCCAGAACGGCCAGAATCAGAGCTTCCTGAAACACAACCCCCAGCAAATAAAGATCGCGATAGCCCATTGCCTTTAAGGTGGCGTACTCGGCTAGGTGATCAGCCACATCGGAGGACAAAATCTGATAGACAATCACAATCCCGACAATAAACCCGATCGCCGCTCCCAGGGTAAAAATGAACCCAATCGGCGTGTTATTGGCCCAGTAGGCTTCTTCGACTTTGGCAAATTCAGCCAGGGTGAGCACCCGCACATCCTTGGGCAGATTGGCTTGCAGCGTCGCCGCCATCTGCTTTGGATCCACGCCGGGTTCGAGCTTAATCAAGCCCGCACTGACCTGATTCGAGCGGCGATTGTCAAACACCCGCAGAAAATTCAAATCGCTGGTAATCACGTTGCCGTCCGCCGCAAAGCTAGCCCCGGAGATAAACAGCCCGTTGATCGTAATCTTGCGATCGCGCATCTCCGTCGTCACCGGCTGTCCTTTGTCCAGTGCTTCTAAAGTAGATGTATAGTCGCCACGGGAGCCGCGATCGAACAGCATTGTGTCTGGGAACTTCAGCTTGTCGAGGTTTTGCTCAACTTCCGGCAGCTTGAAGGCAGATTTTTCCGGGTTAAAGCCTAGGACTAAAATCGAAGTCTTGATCCGGGTTTGCGGATTTTTCCAATCCAGAAAATCGGCGTAGAAGGGTTCCGCTGAAGCCACACCCTGAAAGCTGAGGGCTTGGTACAGTCGGCGGCGGGGAAAATGAGTCAGGTTGGTAATATTGCGTCCCTGCGGGTTCATCAGCACCAAGTCGGCATCCAGACTGCGGTGCAGAAGCGTGTTGCTTTCGTAGAGGGCTGTCCGAAAGCCCAACTGCATGAACATCAGCATGTCAGCAAAGGCAATTCCCGCCATCGCCACCATCAGTCGCCCCCGTTCGCGGCTGACCTGCAACCAAGCCAGGGGAGTTTTGAACTGCATCTTCATCCGTTCCCTCGCGCAATACTAACGGTTACATCCAGATTGGTGAAACCAGCCACTTTGCGGCTGCTGGCAGGGTCGAGCCGAACTTTTACTTCCACCACTCTGGCATCAGCGGCGGCAGTCGGGTCAGTATCCAGGACATTTTTCTTGTAGACTTGCAGCCCAATTTCAGAAACGGTGCCCGTCGCTTTGCCGTCAAAGGCTTCACTTGTCACGGTGGCCGGCTGACCGAGTTTGACGTGCTTGAGGTCGCTTTCGTAGACTTCGGCTACAGCGTACATGCGGGCGGTCTGCCCCATTTCGACAATCCCATCATCGCCCACCACTTCGCCCGGCCAAGTGTAGATTTTAATGATTTGCCCGGCTCTGGGCGCTTTAATGATTGCCAAATCTAAGTCGGCTTGGGCTTGCTGGACAGCAGCGATCGCGCTTTTGACTTCTGCTCTAGCGGCATTCAGATCTACCGGACGGACTTCGGCAATTTGGGCCAGGGTAGACTGGTCGGCTTGCACCTGAGCCGCAGAGGTGGCAGCCGACTGGGCCCGCATTGCCCTAGCTTCCTGTAGCTGCTGCATTGCCGAATCGAGGGTCAACTGCTTGCTGTCTCGCTGAGAGGCGGAAACCACCCCAGCTTGAAATAGCTTCTGGTAGCGCTGAAACTCAATTTGCGCGTTTTTGACTTCGGCTTCTAACCGACTCACCGCAGCGGTTTTGGCTAAGACATCTTCTCGAAGCTGGGCCTGCGATCGGACAATCGTGGCCCGCTGAGCATTAATTTCACCCGTTTTGGCCCCAGCTTCGACTTGGGCCAGCTTGGTTTGAGCAATTAGCACCTGTTCCTGCGCTTGCTTGAGGGCCGCTTGCAGGCGATCGCGGGAGTCCAGAATCGCAATTACCCGACCGGGCTGGACGCGATCGCCCTGCTGAACCAAGAGTTGGGTGACTCGACTACCGGCGGTTGAGGTGGCTAGCTTAATCACTTCTCCCTGCGGCTCCAATCGCCCCAGGGCCGTCACATATTTGGCCACAATCGGTTGGGGAGCAGGCTGATCGGTGGTCTGAGCAGGGCGGAACAGGGTAAACGCAATTAGGGTTGTGGCCGCGATTGCCCCCCCCGCTACTAATATTTTCCCTCTCGTCGTCTTCGGCAAGAGTTGCCGCGGCGGCTTCAGATTCTGCATTCCACTGCTCATTGCTGATCTCCTTAACAGCCTGGTTATAGACAATTCAATTAAGATTCAAATAATATGCAAATATTTTAATATTAAATAAGCTGCATAAAGCATAAATGCCATACACTAAATTAGTCAAGCGGAGATTTTGAAATGGCTTTAGCCTATGCGCTATTGTCTTCTTTGTTGGTGGATGGTTCCCAAAGCGGCTACGACGTGGTGAAGTGCTTTGATGAGCAAATTAGCTGCTACTGGCGAGCCACCCACCAGCAGGTTTACAAAGAACTGCGAGAAATGGAAAAGAAGGGCTGGACGTGTTCGGAAACGATCGCCCAAACCCAGCGCCCAAACAAAACGGTGTACAGCATTACGGATTTGGGTCGGCAAGAATTGACAGCCTGGGTACTTCAGCCTAGCCAGCCCACCGCAATTCGGGAAGAGCTGATGGCCAAGCTAAAATCCGGCTTTCTGGTTCCACCCACCGCCCTAATTGCTGAGCTAGCCCGCCGCCAGCAAATTCATCAAGCCGGTCTGAATGCCCTCAAGGCAATGGAAGCCACAGATTTTCCAACCGTGTTCACTGCTGGGGCGAAGTCGCTGTCCTACGAAGCCAGGCTCTATCATTTAGCCCTCCGACGCGGGATTCGCTACGAGTCAGAATGGGTGGAATGGTGCGAAGAAGCAATTCAGGCGATCGGTGATTATCAACAATAGTTGCAGATCGCCCGAACTGTGCGTTTTCAGCCCAAAAACAACAGTTTGAACCAAACAAGCCCTAAAACGGGAAGGTCTTCCGGGGAATCCAGGTTTGCCAGAGCGCAGCCATTGAGCCATCGGCAATCAGCCCTTCTAGAATTTGATTAATGGCGTTGACTAGCTCTGAATCACTCGGGCGGGCAGCGATCGCAAATGGGACACGAGTCTCCACGCTAAAGGCAAGCTGCAAACTGGGATCTTCTTCGGCGGCTACCAGCAGCACCAACTCATCGTCAATCAGCGCCTCAATTTCGCCCTGGCGGAGGGCCGCTAGCATTTCTGGCAACACGCGATCGCTACCCGGAAAAGCAATAATTTCAGCATTGCCAAAACTGCGGGCTAGCTCTAAGTTGGTGCTGTCGGCTAAGCCTCCGACCTTTAAGCCTGCTAAATCTGCTGCCGATTGAATCGGGCTGCCTTGCCGGACTAAAACCGCCTCATCAAATAGCCCGTAAGGTCGGGTAAATAAGGCTTTGGTCTGCCGCTCTGGCGTAATTGCCTGGTTAAACCAAACCAGATCGTAATCGCCCGTCGTCAGGCTGGTGTAAAAATTCTCCATCGCCAAATTGTGCCAGACCGGGGTTAATGCCAACTGCTGGCAGACGAGCCGAGCCAGTTCTGGTTCATAGCCTAAACGCGCATCGCCTTCTAGAAAGCTCATTGGTTTGGCGTAAAAATCGCTGGTGACGATCGAAAGGGAGCCAGCTTTGACGGTGGTTAAGCTCATAAAGTCGCTCTGAAGTTTGCAAGGATGGTTTCCAGACTGGCTAAGCGGCGATCGCGGGTTAGCAAACCCTAAGCTATCTAAGGGCAGGGCTGCGAAATCTTAAATCGAAAAAAGTAGCTCAAAACGTTGCATAAGCTACATTCTGCATTCACCCGCAAGTTATTATAACAAGTTAATACGGTTGACAAACATTGATCAAAAAAAGCAATGACCTACAAGCCGATTCAACTCACAGCCGAGCAGTTTGCCCGCTATCATACCGACGGTTTTTTGATTTTGGAGCAGTTCTTGCCCCAGGACTTGACTCAAAGCCTCGTCCAGCGGATGGAACCATTGTTCAGGGGAGAGTTTGAAACCAGTATCTATCCCGATGAATGGCACTGGCGACCGCAATTGAGCCGGAACGATGTTACCCGGGAGATGTGCAACGCCTGGAAAAGCGATTTAACGATCGCCAGCTTAGCCCTCTCAGCCGAAATTGGTCGCTTAGCAGCCAGTTTGTCCGGTTGGTCTGGGGCCCGGATGGGTCAAGACAGCATGTGGGTGAAGCCGCCCGGTGCTCGCGAAATTGCCATGCACCAGGATGGGGTCTACGTTGACTACATTGACCCGCCCCAGATGATTACCTGCTGGATTGCCCTGGATGATGCGACCGTCGCAGATGGGACGCTGATCTACGCCAAAGGCTCGCACCAGTGGGAATTGGTCAACCCAGAACTGGAGTTTCATGCTCCCAGCCAAGATTTTCGGCTGGATATGCTGAAGGCGGCCGCCCAAGCTGGGGTGAGTGACCCCGAACTAGTCGCAGTGGAAATTCCGGCCGGGGGCTGCGCGTTTCATCACGGGCGAACTTGGCACGCCTTGGGCAAAACCACCCGCAGAGATCGCTATTTCCACAGCATTGGGCTACACCTGATTCCAGCAGCAGCCAGTTTTCATCCTGTCAACAAGCCGGGATATATCTACGGTCGCTACAAGCGAGTCGGTAGCCTCGAAATGGACGAAAATTTCTTTCCGATCCTTTGGACAACCGATGGCTACCGCACCCCTTTCTTGCAGAACTACTGCCAGGATGCTCTTAACGAGTATGCAGTAGCCCCCTAATCCCCCAAGCTCTACTCGACCTTCGCTAGCTTTGCCCATGTCCTTTGATAACACCTACAAATTCCTGGCGATCGCTCCTGAGACGGAAGCCCAAATCCGCCCCCTGTCCCTGGCTCAACTAAAAAAGTTAGGCGAGGCGCTACTTGATTTTTCTGCACTACCGGACTTGAGTGATTGGCTACGATCGCACTCATAACTAAAAGCGATTTTCCTAAAGTAACCCAAACTGCGATCGCCCAGTGTCGCTAATTCAGAACGACAGCGCACCGATCTACTTGCCCTGACTTTTACGTGTGGTGTTCGTCAGGTTGTAGGGGTGCAGCCGGGGGTCGAGGTGGCTACGATCGACAGTGAGGGTAGCGCTGAAGCCATTGCCGATAAAGGTGGGGGTACCATTGACGAGTTTGACGCGGCTGTCGTAGGCGGGGTTGCCTTGGATTAAACCGGCCAGGTGCCCCAGCTCGTGGAGAATTGTGGTCAGCAGGTCGTAGTGGCCGCTGGCGGGGGAGCTGGAGGTGGCGCGGAATGCGGTTGGTTCTGTCCCCTGAGAGCAGTCGAAGGGGGTGAATTCGCTGTTTTCCCAGGGGGTAGAGTCGATGAACCAGCCGAGGTCGTTGCCGTTAAAGTCGAGCAGGAGGGTACCAGCGTTGGGGGTGCCGTTGGAGGCAAAGCTGGTGAGTTGGGCTTCGGCGAGTTGACCGCTGGGCAGGTCGGTGACCTGGAGGGTTAAATCAAAGTTGGGGTGGAAGCTTTGCCACAGGCTGACGGCAGTAGAATTTAGAGCGATGAGATTGGAGGAAGGAAGTCCAACATGAAATTCACTGACATGACTATCAGAGATATGCTCAGGCGTTACAGTGATGGTGAGAGAAATTTCGCCGGAGTCCGACTTAGAGGCGATTGTTTGGATGGGGCTGTTCTCACGGATGCCAATTTCAGCGGCTCCATTATTCACTGTTCCTTGATTGGAGCTGACTTGACTGACTCCTTGTTTATTGGAACTGTGATCGCTGAATCTGATTTGACCAATGCCATCCTTAGACGTGTTTTGCTCATGGGAGCTAATCTCTCTCAATCTATTTTCACTAATGCCGATCTGACTGATGCTGATCTGTCCAGAGCTGAATTGCAAGAGGCAGTGATGGAGAACGTCAATCTGACCGGGACCACTTTGAGGAAAACCAGTGGAGTGGATGTCGAGTACTGGCTCCAAAATGGATGTATTTTCTGCCGTACTACTATGCCGAATGGAAGTGTCCGTAATGATAACTGTTGAATCAGAACTAGCAGCTAAAAGAGGGGAAGACAAGGTAGTATCTAACCATTCTCGAATCAAATTTGCAGGCCTTGATTCAATTACAACCTCTGTTAAGTCGGGAATGTTTGAAAACAGGTCATAACCTGTCTCATTTTCAAGCCAGTCAATACTTTTGAGATTGTTAATGTCATACCAGGGCTGACCAGAGACATTCTTATTCACACTTGCATCGTTAGAGACATAAAATGCGAAAGTATAGTAACGGTAGGCTGGGTTGAGGAACGAAACCCATGCCCCACAACGAATCACTCAAATTCATTCTCAATTTGCAGCGAAGTATCCGCCCCCCACATTACGTCATACTTCCCTTCGCGCATATATTAACCCGGCAATCATTGATCTTGCATTTTTTAGACGATAACAATTGAAAACTTGTGATCTTGGATAAAAATTTACATTGCCGGGTTAATATTTATGAAAATTGGAATCCTGCCAATTCCTTGGTGCCCTTGCTAACCCATATCGCACCGCATTGTAAGCGATTCCCTTTTGGGGAGACTTAGTCATCGCAAACATTGTTGAAACAAATAAGATTATTTTTCATTGTGTCAGAGAGAATGCGATCGCCTGTCGCTCATTTTGCTGCGCCAGTTTTGTAAAACTGACTACAAACTTGTTATAACAAACTCTGTTATTGATTGACTCACTCCCTTTAGAACTAATTAAATATGTCTCCTGAGGCACAAACATTCCTGGGCACGTTTGTAGTGGAAACCTATTACTACTGGGCTTCCGTCTTCATGATTGCGATTCACGTCGGCTTCCTCGCCTATGAGGGTGGAGCATCTCGGACTAAAAACGTCTTGGCGACGATGCTCAAAAACCTTTTGACTCTGGCCAGTGTGGGTATCACCTTCTATCTCTTCGGCTGGTGGATTTACAATGCTTTTCCGTTGTTTCCGGTCACGGGGGGCATACTGGGGCCTTGGAGCAACCCGGAGGGCAGTGATGTTTTGAAGGCGGCGATTCCGTTAGTGGAGGCTTCTTATCCCTGGTCTCCCGCCATGGGGCCAAATCCTGCCGATCATATTACGGGCGTATTCTGGTTTGCCTTTGCCCTGTTCGCAATGACGGCTGCATCCATTCTTTCTGGAGCGCTAATTGAGCGGGTGCAAGTGGGTGGCTACATTGTGATGTCTATCGTCTTAGGCAGCGTGTCTTGGGTCGTAGCAGGGGCTTGGGGCTGGAACCCCTTCGGTTGGATGTATACCCAATTTGGCTATCACGACTTTGGCTGTGCAGGAGTCATTCATGCTGTTTGCGGCTTCTTTACTCTGGGTGTGCTGATTAATCTTGGTCCTCGGATTGGCAAGTATGACAGCAATGGCAAGCCTAGACCAATTTTGCCCCACAACTTACCGCTGACAATGGTGGGGCTAGTGCTAATTTTTCTAGGCTTTTACGCTTTCTTGGCAGCTTGTGTCATTTTTCTGCCCGGTTACGAGCGAGAAACAACCATTTATGGAACGCCAATGACTCTGGCGTCGATCGGGGTTAACACAACCTTGGCCCTAGCGGCTGGTTTGATTGGAGCCTATATTTCATCCAAAAAAGATCCGTTCTTCACAATTTCAGGTGGCTTGGCAGGAATCATTTCGGTTGGGGGAGCGATGGAGCTTTACCATCCTTCCGTGGTGATTGTGATTGCTTTTATTGGCGCATTTATCATGCCCAAAATTGCCATCCTGGTCGAAAAAAGTGGGATTGATGATGCTGTGGGCGCGATCGCAGTGCATGGTTTTTGCGGACTTTTTGGGGCAATAATGCCCGGCATTGCGGCGGCTGGATACCCTCATGCCGATGGCATACCTGCGATTAATTTGGGTGGGCAGCTTTTAGGCGTAGCTATCTTTGCGATCGGGCTAGGCTTCATTCCAGGCTACGTTACCAGCTTTATCCTGAAACAACTCAATCTGCTGCGAGTTTCGCGGGCTGAAGAAATTGAAGGTCTAGATTTAGGTGAACTAGGCGTTGAAGGCTATCCAGAATATGCCACTACAGCGTTTTTGAGCCAACAGCAGAAGTCTCCTGGCATCCACGCTTCTGGTGAATTTGGCTAGTCAGTCTGGTAAAAATCGATTCGTGGAGCCTAATTCTTCTCAAATTTGCCCTGAAAGTGGATTTTGGATGGGGCAGTCTTAAGGTCTTAAAGTCTTGCAGATATCAAAGCAGAGGTTCAAATGTCAACCAGCCCGTTTTCAACCTACAAAGAGTTTCTTGAAGCCAAGGGGCCAATTTACACGTTTGCCAATAACCCAACCATGATTGGTTTTTTTATTGTCCTAACGGTTTTGATTCTGCTGTACTTCATCTACGCCACCTTTGCTCCGCGTAGCCAGTCTAAAAATAGTCAGCACCCGGTGGCGCTGGGTGTGCTGCTGATGGTGGGGCTTTCTTCCGCTTTGGCCAGCAATCTGTACAATTTTGTCCAAAAAGAGGGACAGCCCCCCACTCGAAGAGTGGTTTCTCAGCGATCGCTAGAAATGAACCAACCGGAAGCGCGACGATTTAGCCAGCGGCGAGCAGCAACGCCCTATGCGGCGGCTCAGCGATCGCTCAATAAGTTGATGAAGTCAGTCTGGAAAGTTTAGCCGGCTCAAAATTTGTCATGATCTTGGGTAGCGGGGACTTTGCCCTCGCTACCTAAGCGTGTGCTTGGCGGGTAAATGATTGAAATGAATTAATGGTTAAAGCAGTTTCAACCGGAGTGAAGTCACCCCTCCATATCAAAATTTCAGAACAATTGCGGGCTCAGATTGTCCGGGGTGAGTATGTGCCTGGCGATCAGCTACCCAGTGAGCATGAGTTGATGAGCTTGTTTGAAGTCAGCCGGATTACGGTGCGGCGGGCGATTTCTAACTTAGCCAATCAGGGGCTTGTCGCTTCCTATCATGGCAAAGGCGTGTTCGTCAAAGAGCAGCGCAAAGTTGTTTACTCGTTGGCTAGCCCCCTGGTCTTTTTTGAGCAAGATATTCAAAGTCAGGGAGCCACTTCTACCATTCGCAATCTCAGCTTTGAGCCAGTCCAGCCCCCAGCCTACGTCCGCAAACTGCTGCAACTGCCTGAACAGACGCTGGAAGTCTACTTGCAGAAAAAACTACTGTTAATCAACGGCATACCGGTTGCCCTTGACACTAGCTACATTTTGTCGGAGTTAGGCGAACCTTTGGCGGCAGAACTCCAAAGTTCAATGACCTTCCCAATTTTAGAGCGGCATCAGGTGGCGATCGAAAAGATTGAAGCCACCTTTGAATGCACCCGCGCCGATCGCGAATTGAGTGCCTATTTAGAAACATCTTTGGGAGAACCGCTGCTGGTTTATTGCTACACCGCTTACACAACCAAAAACCGACCGATTTTGTCCGGCACCTCTCCTTGTCGGGGCGATCGACTCAGTTATTCTGTCACCTTAACCAAGTCTGATTAAATCGGGTTACTCAAAATCCTGACTTAAATATCACAAACTAAATCTAACAATAGTCCGGACAGATTTTGACAAGAAAGCTATCCATCGGATAGGGTGCATATTGTCAAAAATAAACACCAGACGGATAGCCATGGAAGCCATTGTACAAAGCCTACTGACGCAAGTGGGT
>JAESGG010000044.1_pt1 | contig 49881 bp, 37 predicted proteins | sample 9266231 | NCBI WGS metagenome assembly JAESGG01 (sample SAMN14515337, study PRJNA621664) | algae metagenome | isolation source: Aphanocapsa sp. GSE-SYN-MK-11-07L and co-occurring heterotrophs from wet... | place: USA: Grand Staircase Escalante National Monument, Utah | collected 2006-04-16 | reverse complement strand
AAATCACTGCCGTAAGTTTTGAGTTGTCCCATTCTCTTAGCCTCATGCAACTCTGATTTCCTAATCCTCTCTGTTAGTAGAATTCAGTCACTCCTCTCGTAATCTTTGTTTACAAACATACTCTTAGAAATCAGCCCCTCTGCTAATGTGAAGATGAGATTCTACTAAGTAGACGGGCAAGGAAAAACTACGCTACATGAAGTAGTGTAAAGCGTTATCCATGCTTAAATCGAAACCGTTCCACTGAATGCCCGTTGCGCTGTCCTCTGGCATCGACTCCATCCATGATGGCGTAAGCTAAATCCAATTCATCTTCAAACATCTGTCCGGCAATTTCGTCTTCTTTGAGATGCTGCCACTCCAATTCGATCGGATTCATCTCTGAACAATACTTGGCCAAAAAGAAGAGATACAATCCTTGTGCTTCCTATTCCGTTTGTTTCGCTCGCACTTCAGCACTGGTATGAATGGAACCGTTGTCTTGAGCAATCACCCGGATCCGTCCTGTCTGCTGGAACATTGGAGCCGCCTGTTTGGCTTGCTCATCCATCATCTTAATGTAACTCTCACTGTCAAACCCACCGATGCTTAAGCCGTAGGTAAAGCTTTTCAGGGGGTGCCAAATGCCTGCTTCCTCCCACCGTCGTTGCCAACCGGGACAAGGGGCATCCCACAATCCCTCCAAACCCTCCTTTTGCCAACGACGCAGAGCCTCTCGTATCGTGTCTACATGCCAATCAAAATGAACCGCGATTTTCTCGACGTACCAACCCTTGGCATTGAGTCGTACGACCTCTGCCCGGTCTTTCACCCGTTGAGGGACAGTCCTTGCCGTTCGCAGTTCAAACAGTGTCCGATCTTCCTCAGCCGTTAGAAATACCCTTAGACGCGCACCCATCGTGCTGTTGACCCGCTGACGATAAAACTTTTTAACCTATAGTTACATAGCTTACTCTTTTCCCGCCTACCTACTTATTACTAATAAACCGCACTTTAAATAGAAATTATACATTCAGCTTATCGCCTGTTTGGACGCGCCAGAGGTTGGCGTAGATGCCATTTTGAGCCAAGAGCTGCTCATGTTTGCCCTGTTCGACCAGTTGCCCTTGTTCCATCACATAGATGCAGTCGGCATTGCGAATCGTGGAGAGGCGATGGGCGATCGCAATTGTCGTTCTATTTTGGGTGATTCGCTCTAGCGATCGCTGGATCGCCGCTTCGGTTTCGTTGTCAACCGCCGAGGTGGCTTCATCCAAAATTAAAATGGGTGGGTCTTTGAGGATGGCACGGGCGATCGCCAATCGCTGCCGCTGCCCGCCGGAGAGCTTCTGACCGCGCTCACCGACGACAGTGTCGTAGCCTTGGGGCAAGTTGCGAATAAACTCGTGGGCTTCGGCAATTTTGGCCGCCGTCATTACCTCTTTCTGCGAAGCATCGAAGCTGCCGTAAGCAATATTTTCGCGGACTGTACCGTGGAATAAAAACACATCCTGACTGACCAGCCCAATGCAGGCGCGTAAATCGCGCAAATTGAGTTGATGAATTTCTAGCCCATCGATCAAAATCTTGCCTATATGGACTTCGTAGAAGCGGAGCAGCAGTTTGACCAGCGTGCTCTTGCCTGACCCAGTGGAGCCAACGATCGCAATCGTCTGTCCAGCCGGAATGATCAGTGAAAGATTTTGGATCACGGGCGATCGTCCTGCATAGGCAAAGCTAACCTCAGCAAACTCAACTTCGCCGCGAACTGAGCGAGTTGGCAGTGCCAAATGCCCTGAATGAATGGCGATCGGGGTTTCCAGCAGGTTCATGACCCGATTCGTCGAAGCCATTGCCCGCTGGTACTGATCAAGGGTGTCGCCCAAACGAGTCAGCGGCCAGAGCAGGCGTTGAATTAAAAACACCATGACGCTGTAGCTACCGACATTTAATTGCCCATTCGCAGCAGCGATGCCGCCCACCAGGAGCGTGGCCGTGAAGCCAAACAGAATAATGATTCTAATCAAGGGTACATAAGCCGCACTAAGAGCGATCGCCCGCTGGTTGCTTTGGCGGTAGGCGGCGCTTTCGGCTTCGAGGCGGTCAATTTCATAGGCCTCGGCGGTGAAGCTTTTAATTGTCGTGATACCTGTCAAACTGGCCGATAGCCGCTCGCTCAGCAAACCAGCCTTGGCTCGCACCTCGGCGTAGCGGGGCGCTAATTTTTTTTGAAACGCGATCGACCCCCAAAGAATAAACGGCATCGGCAACATCGCCAGCCAGGCTACCTCTGGAGCCAAGTAGACAAAGATGCCGCCAATCACGACCACCGTGGTTGAAACTTGCAGCAATTCATTGGCACCGACATCTAAAAATCGCTCTAGCTGGTTAATGTCATCGTTTAGAATTGCCAGCAGTGAGCCGGTGCTGTGCTCTTCAAAATAGGCCAGTTCTAGGTCTTGCAAATGGGCGTAAGCCGCTAAACGCAGCTCGTGCTGAATCTTTTGGGCTAAATTGCGCCAGAGACGGGCGTAGGCATACTCAAACAGCGACTCTAGCCCCCAAACCACCACCGTTAAGACGGTGAGCACCAAGAGCTGCTGGGTGACATCCTTAACGCCCCAGCGGGCAATCAGAGAATCTTGTCGCTGCACGACGACATCAACGGCGGCTCCAATCAGGGCGGGGGGAGCTAAGTCAAAAATTTTATTTAAAACTGAACAAACCGAAGCTTGCCAAATTTGCCGCCGATAATTGCGCCCATAGAAGATCAGGCGCTGGAGGGGGTGGCTTTGTGTTCGAGAGTCAATCATAATGACAAAAACGTAGCAAAAATAGTAATAGCTCAATCAAACGTCAAATTTATCCTTGTTTGCCTTGTTGAAACAGCTTGCAGAATCCTTAGGTCAGTGGTGGTCAGAGTCGAACATGCAGACTCGACTGATGGTTGTCGCTACCCTCGTTGTTTCATTGTTGATGAGTGGCTTAACCTTTTGGGCCGTCAACACAATCCAGCAGGATGCGCGCCTGAATGACACCCGCTATGGGCGTGACCTGGGGTTATTGCTGTCGGCTGATGTGGCACCGCTGGTCGCCAAGCACGATTATGCAGGCTTAGCCGAGTTTTCGCGCCGATTCTACAGCCGTAGCTCCAGTGTACGCTACCTACTTTATGCTGATGAAGAAGGCAATATTTTCTACGGCATCCCCTACTCTGAGTCTCAAGTTGATAATGCCCTTACCCTGCGGCGGCGAATTCAACTGCCGGAAAACTACGCCAACACAGCCGAGGGGCCAATGGTGCGCCAGCACAGTACGCCTGACGGGCCCGTCGCCGATGTGTTTGTGCCCCTGATCTACGAAAACAAGTATTTAGGGGTGCTAGCAGCCGGCATTAACCCCAACCCAGCTGTGGTTGCTTCTTCGGGGCTAACGCGGGATGTAGCGATCGCCGTCTTCATTTCGATTTGGATTATGGTGATCTTGGGCGGGGTGATGAACGCGATCACAATCACTAAGCCGATTAAAGAGCTGGTCGTCGGAGTAAAAAACATTGCCTCCGGTAACTTTAAGCAGCGAATTGACCTCCCCTTTGGTGGTGAGTTGGGCGAATTGATTAGCAGCTTTAATGAAATGGCTGAACGGTTGGCCAGCTACGAAGAGCAAAACGTCGAGGAGCTGACGGCCGAGAAAGCCAAGCTAGATACGCTGATGTCGACGATCGCCGATGGGGCAATTCTGCTCGACACCGACATGCGAGTGATTTTGGTCAACCCAACCGCTCGCCACCTGTTTAGCTGGGAAAATATTGATGTGGTGGGAGAAAATGCTCTCCACTGTTTGCCTGCTAGCGTTTGTACTGAGCTGACCCGTCCGCTGTTTTTGACTGCCGCAGGCGAATCGGAAGGAGGTGAGTTTCGCGTCACCCTCGAAGAGCCAACGTCTCGAACTGTCAGGCTGCTGTTGACGAAGGTGCTAGATCAGAACCGCGAGAAACCAAAGGGAATTGCGATCACTGTTCAAGATATTACCCGTGAGGTTGAACTCAACGAGGCCAAGAGCCAGTTCATTAGCAATGTCTCCCACGAGCTAAGAACGCCACTATTCAACATCAAATCTTTCATTGAAACCCTGCACGACTACGGCGAAGACCTCAGCGAAGTCCAGCGGCTAGAATTCCTCGATACAGCCAACCGGGAAACCGATCGCCTGACTCGGCTTGTGAATGATGTGCTAGACCTTTCCCGCCTAGAATCTGGCAAGCTGTATCAGTTTGAACCCGTTGATCTGCATCAAACCGTTGAGCAAATTCTCCGCACCTATCAACTCAACGCCCGCGACAAAGGAATTGAACTGGTTCAAGAGATTCAGCCCAACCTACCGCCCGTGCTGGGCAACTATGATTTGCTGCTGCAAGTGTTTGCGAATCTGGTCGGCAATGCGCTCAAATTTACGCTTAACAAAGGAAAAGTTACGATCCGCGCCTACTTGCCAGAGTCAGAAACTGATAATTTGCGTCCGCAGGTGCGAATTGAAGTTGCCGATACCGGAATTGGGATTGCCCCCGAAGACCAAGCTGCCATTTTTGGCCGCTTTGTGCGAGTTGAAAATCGGGTTCATACCTTAGAGGGGACTGGACTGGGGCTTTCGATCGTCAGCAATATTATCGAAAAGCACCGCTCCTGCATCCATGTCACCAGCGAAGTGGGAGCAGGCACTACCTTCTGGTTTGACTTGCCCGCCTGTTGCCCAGAATTGGCTGCCAGTCATGGCTTACCGACTGAGCATATTCCTCTGGAAGCCAAGTTGATCAGCTTTGATCAGCATGTTGCAAACTGAGGGCAGGCTCTTCAATGAAGCGAAGGGGCTTAACGTATAGTCAATTGACGGTTTGAATTCAGTCGAATGGACAAGTTATTGCCTGTTAAAACGGGGTCGGTGATTCTACTTCGGCTGCCAATGACTCGTTCAGGGGGGAAATCACTACCGCAAGATGGCTGTGACCACAGATTGAGACCCTTAGAATCAAAAGTAAGTGCACAGAAGGTTGATAACTGTGACCTCTGCTGTACTTACTGTTCTGACCCATTGTTATGGTTCACTCTACCCGCTATGACATCAGCTCAAGAACCTAAGTTTAATTGCCTGACTGAGGCGATCGCTAGCGCTTTTGCTTACGGCATGGCAACGGTGAGAACTGCCTCTGAAACAGCAGAATCAGTTAGCCAGACCGCACCTGCGATCGGCGAAACAATCGTTAGACAGGCCCATCAATTTGTTGAGCAAGGCACTGAAAGAATAGGCAGATTTGTGACGCCATTCGTTGAGAATCCTTGGTTCAAATTTGCGACCAAAGTGCCCGTAATCAACGTGTTGATTGCAGCAGTTGGACAAGTGAACGTTGAGCAGGTGCAGAAAAATGTGGAGGAACTGCGTCGGCAATATCCACTAGAAACGCCTCAGCAATTAGCTCACCGAGTTATGGTCGATGCTGCGACTAAGGCGGCAGGGATTGGTTTAGTCACGAATATTATTCCGCCCGTGGCGCTGATGCTTTTTGCCGTAGATATCGCCGCTATCTCCGCCCTGCAAGCAGAAATGGTCTATCGGATTGCGGAAATTTATGGGTTTGACCTGCGCGAACCAACCCGCCGGGGCGAAGTAATTGCAATTTGGGGCTTATCTGCCGGTGGCGCTAGCGTATTGAAAACGGGATTGAGCATTGTGGAAATTATTCCTGGTGCTGGGACAGTGGTCGGCGTGATTGGAGATGCCTCACTGCTTTATTCGCTGGGTTACGCAGCTTGCCGATTTTACGAAAGTAAGCAGAAAGCCTCAACCACTGCTCAACCCAATGGCAGTCAAGGGAGTTGAGGTCTCCGTCAGCGGTGAGCCATCCGCCGCTTCCAAGACAAAACCAGCATCGCTAATCATCTGCCAGTCTTGATGGGCAGCTTGACCGGCTGTCGTTAAATAATCACCAACAAAAATTGAATTAGCTGCATACAGCCCCAGCGGTTGCAGCGATCGCAGATGCACCTCTCGCCCACCGGCAATCCGAATTTCTTGGCTAGGCAACAGAAACCGGAACAGACAGAGAATCCGCAGGCATTGGCGCGGAGTCAGGCTGTTCACCTCTGCAAACGGAGTGCCGGAAATTGGAATCAAAAAGTTAACAGGTACGCTGGTCACGCCTAACTCCCGCAGCGCCAAGGCCAAGTCAATCACGTCATCGTCTGATTCGCCCATGCCCAGAATGCCGCCAGAGCAAGTGGTAATGCCTGCCGCTTTGACGTGGTTAACGGTGTTTAGGCGATCGCCAAATTCGTGCGTGGTGCAAATATCGGCGTGATGCGCCTCCGAAGTGTTGAGGTTGTGGTTAACCCGATCGACTCCCGCCGCCGCCAGACGATCAGTTTGCTCTGCGCTTAGCAGTCCCAGACAGGCACAGATTTTCAGGTCATAGTTGGCCTTGACGCTTTCTACGGCATCTAAAACCCGCTGGAAGGTAGATTCGTTGGGCGATCGCCCAGAAATCACCATGCAGAAGGTGCCTGCTTTTAGCTCGGCCGCTCGACCGGCAGCAGCTAAAATCTTGTCTTTGGCTAGCAGCGGGTACTTTTCAATTTCGGCCGTCGAAATTTTTGACTGTGAGCAATAGTGGCAATCTTCAGGGCACAACCCGCTCTGGGCATTCAGCAAGTAATGCAGCCGCACCCGGTTGCCCCAGTAGTGGCGACGCACCCGATAAGCCGCCGCCAGTTGCTCGAGCAGCACATCATCGGCGGCTTGCAAAACGGCCAAGCATTCTGGTCGAGACAGACAGTCTCCGCTGAGGGTGCGATCGGCAAGCTGGTTCCAGTTTGAGCAAGTAGCAGTATTCATAAGCGCAGAATAGCAAGAGTTGGTTGTTTCTAGACCTACTGTTGGATTTTTTTAAGGGCTGAGATTAAATTGAATCCAGCACGCGGCGAATGATTTGGTAAACCGATTCTAGTTCGGCCGGGGTAATGCAATAGGGTGGCATCAGGTAGAGAGTATTGCCCAGGGGACGGAGCAGTAGGCCTTCCTCTAAAAAACGAGTTTTCAAGATTGGAGCGATCACATTGAAATACCCATTAGCGCTGTCGGTTTTGACTTCAAAGGCGGCGATCGTCCCGCACACCCGAATCTGCTCTACTAAAGGATGATCGCGCAATTGATCTAGATAGGATTGATGCTGAGCTTCTAAGCCTTGATAAGCCTGCGGATTTTCCTCTAGCAGGGTCAATGAAGTCACCCCCGTCGCGCAGGCCAAGGGATTGCCCGTATAGGAATGACCATGATAGAAGGTCTGGGCTGGGTCATCGCTGTAGAACGCTTGATAAATTTGCTCTGTTGCCACCGTGACTGCTAAGGGCAAACAGCCGCCCGACAGCCCTTTCGACAAGCAAATTAAGTCGGGGACAGTCTTAGATTTCAAACAGGCAAATAGCTCGCCTGTGCGCCCAAACCCAGTCATCACTTCGTCATAAATCAGCAGCAGATCAAACTGCCGCACCAGTTTAGCGAGGGACTGCAAAAATTGCGGGCGGCAGATTCGCATCCCGCCAGCTCCCTGGACAAGCGGCTCAATAAAAATGCCCGCATAGCGATCGCCGTTCTGCTTTAACAGTCGCGTTAGGTGATCTAAAACCTGCCCTTCTTTAGTTTCTACTTCTAAATCACCCTCAAACGTGGCCGGAAACGGCACTAGTTCCGTCGTAAACATTAAGGGCTGAAACGGTTGCCACCAAGACGATCCCTGCCCGATCGCCATTGCCCCCAGCGTGTCGCCATGATAGCCGCCCTCAAAACCCAGAAATACCTGCCGCTGTTCACCCTGGTTGCGCCAATACTGGTACGCCATTTTCAGCGCCACCTCAACCGCCGTCGAGCCGTTGTCGGAGAAAAAGACTCGCGTTAACTCTGACGGCAAATGGTTCAGGACTTTGCGGGCGAGCTGCTCAGCCGGAGCGTGGGTGAATCCGGCAAAAATAACGTGCTCTAGGGTCTGGGCCTGCTGGTAAAGTGTCTCTGCTAAAGCTGGATGAGCGTGCCCATGCAGCGTCACCCACCAGCTAGAGATGCAGTCAAGCAACCGTCGCCCATCTGCTAGCTCTAACCAAATCCCCTCACCTCGCACCACGGTGAACGGTGGTGGAGCCGCTTTCATTTGCGTAAACGGTTGCCAAATTGGTGAGGCCATGAATTTTGCCAGGATATCGGGCGATCGCAAGTAAGATCGAAGGACAGACGCATTGCAGGCTTTTTTCATGCCCCAAACTATTGCCGTTACTGATGCTATCACTACAATCAACCAGGCAGAAACCTGCTTTAATCTCAGTCGAGCCACCGACCTTCAGTTTTTTCCAGAGTGGTTTGAACATCTACCTGAGCTAACAGAACAAGAGCAGCAAACGCTTGATCGAATTCAGAAAACCTATCTCTATCAGCGGTCAGATGGCGCTCTGGCTGAAGGTGCGATCAATCTGCTTCTAACTTCGCCACTTTTATACATGGCAGGATTATGCGATCCGCCTTTCAAAATTCGATCTGAAGCCTCTGTCAAAATTGAAATTGAAGCCGGAGAGACAACTCTGCAAGGGCGCATTGACACCCTTGTGCTCCAAAATCAGCTCTGGATTGTCGTTGTAGAGTCTAAGCGAACAACCTTTCCTTGCCCAGATGCGATTCCTCAGGCGCTGGCTTATATGATGGCCAACCCTAATCTGGCTCTGCCGAGTTTTGGCTTAGTGACGAATGGCGATCAGTTTATCTTTATCAAATCTGCTAAAAGTCCTACGCCCCAATACGATTTATCTGATGACTTCTCGCTGTTTGCCCGCCGTCGTAACCAGCTATGGGACGTCTTGCAAATTCTGAAGCGTTTGCAAGCTGCAATCAGATGAAACCTATAGCTCAGAAACAATTCCAAACCATTAGTTGCCGCCATTGGCGTTTGCTGCTAGTCTTCAAACTATGGTTTTGCCGACGGTCATATTGCCAGGTTATCTTGCGGGGGCGATCGCCTATCGTCCTTTGGAAGCAGCTTTAAACGGATTGGGTTTTCCGACCGTGACTGTTCCACTCAAAGCCAGCGACTGGTTAGTGACGCTGGGCGGGCGACCTGTCAGCCCAATTTTAGCGGCATTAGATACCACGGTTCAGCAGGCACTCACTACCTTTAATGCCAGTCAGGTTAATCTAGTCGGTCACTCAGCCGGCGGCTGGATTGCCCGGATTTATCTGGGAGATCAGACCTATTACGGTCAGGTTTGGCAAAGGCATCCGATCGTCAACACTCTAATTACCCTTGGCACTCCTCACCGCAGCCAGGAGCGCTGGACAAAGCGCAATCTTGATTTTGTGAATGGCAATTATCCGGGCGCATTTTACTCGACGGTGCGCTATGTTTGCGTGGCTGGCAAAGCCGCTTATGGCAGCAAAAATTGGCGCTTTGCCGACTGGTTTACCTACCAAAGCTACGAACTTACCTGCGGCAAGGGAGAATGTTGGGGCGATGGCGTTACCCCGGTTGACGCTGCCCATTTACCAGGGGCCCAAAATCTCACCCTAGAAGGCGTGATGCATTCTCCTAAAACAGTTGGAGCCACTGTTCAAGCTCCTGTCTGGTATGGCTCACCAACGCCACTCAAACAGTGGTTGACCTATCTGAATTAATTAGCCCAAGTAGGCTTGTTTGACCCGCTGATCAACCAATAGCTCTTTAGCCGGCCCAGTCAGGGTAATTTGCCCCGCTTCTAGGACATAGCCACGATCGGCGACTTGCAGGGCTAAATTAGCATTTTGCTCCACCAGCAAAATCGTCATTCCGGCTTGGCGCAGATTGGCGATGATTGAAAAAATTTCCCGCACGATCGCTGGCGCTAAGCCTAAACTCGGTTCATCCAGCAGCAGCAGTTTGGGACGGCTCATTAGGGCACGGGCGATCGCCAGCATTTGCTGTTCACCACCGCTGAGGGTGCCCGCCAGTTGGTGTCGTCGCTCGGCCAAGCGGGGAAAGGTGCGAAATTGCTGCTCAATATCGGCTTTGATCTGGGCCTGATCGGAACGGATATAAGCGCCCAAAATCAAGTTATCTAGAATGCTTTGACGAGCCAGCACCCGCCGTCCTTCTGGACTATGGGCAATCCCTAGCTGCACGACTTGATCGGCTCGGCAGCGATTAATATTGCGCCCGCCATAGAGAATTTGCCCACTGCGGAGCGGAATCAGGCGGGAAATCGTCCGTAAAGTGGTGCTTTTGCCCGCTCCATTCGCTCCAATCAAAGTCACACATTCACCCGCTTCAATCTGTAAATCGACGGATTGGAGGGCTTGAATCCCGCCATAGTTAACGCTGAGTCCTTGCACTTCTAGCAGGCGAGGAGCTGAATCGATCGTCATGCCTCTACTCCCAGATACGCTTCAATCACCGCTGGGTCATTTTTGACGGTGGTTGGGTCGCCAAGGGCAATCAGTTGGCCAAAATCCAGCACGGCAATCCGATCGCACAGCCCCATTACCAGTGGCACATGATGCTCAATTAGCAAAACTGTCAGATTAAACTGATCGCGAATCGTCCGAATAAACTGGCTCAACTGCTGTTTTTCACGGGGGTTCATGCCTGCTGCCGGTTCGTCTAGCAGCAGCACTTGCGGCGAGAGGGCCAGGGCGCGGGCAATTTCCAGCCGCCGCTGATCGCCGTAGGCAAAATTGCGGGCTTGTTCGGCGGCGCGATCGCTCAAACCAACCAGCTTTAAGAGATCCCAAGCCATTTGTCGGGTTTTAGCTTCTTCTTGGGGGGCGGGCGGCAGGCGAAAAATCCCTTTGACTAAACCGCTGCGGGTGTGAATGTGGCGGGCAATCATCACATTTTCCAAGGCTGAGAGTTCACCAAACAAGCGGACATTTTGAAAGGTACGGGCAATCCCGCGTTTGGCAATCTGATGCGGGCGCAGATGAGCGATCGACTCGGTTTGGAATCGCAGTTGCCCAGCCGAAGGGCGAATCAGCCCCGTTACCAAGTTAAACAGGGTCGTTTTACCGGCTCCATTCGGGCCAATCAAGCCAAAAATTTCTCCCTGCCGGATATTAAAAGACACCTGATTCACCGCCACCAAGCCACCAAACTGCCGCGTCAAACCCTCAACTTCTAGGAGCGGGCGATCGCGGTCAACAGCAGGCAAATTTGGCATAACATTCGTTGGCTTAACTCTGCTATTTTTCCATAGAATTGCCGCTGCACTTTATGGAATGGGTGGAATCGCAAAGTCCGAGAACAACTGAACGTTGAAGTCCGCATTTTTCAATGTGTTGACTAACCGTTGATCCTGAGTCAGCAGCGGGACATGATTGTGTTGGGAAAGGGCGACATAGCAAGCATCATAGGCAGAAATTCCGTGAGCCGCACTGAGCGTTAATGCTTCTAGCATTAGCTCGGCTGTAGAAGTTGCAGTGAAGCGGAGCAATTTTAGATCGGTTAAATTTGCCTGAGCTTCTGCCCTGTCATACAAGCCAGCGCGAGTGTATTTCCAGAGGATATTTGTGCATTCTATGTAAAACAAATCTGGAATATAAAGTCGAGCATCAGGATTGTTTAAGTGAGCAAAAAGCTGGTCTACTTTTGGGGTGAGAGGTTCAATGATAAATTTTTTGATGCCAACGCTAGCATCAACAACACATTGGAGAGAAGCTGTCATCGGACACGGTCTTCCTGAAGCAAGGTTAGGGTGTCAGGTAAATTGCGGAGAGCTGGAGCAAAGGTTCGTCGCTGCTCAATCCGGTTGAGAATTTCTGCCTGAGTTAGCAGTGCTCCTTTAAGCTCGGAACGATTTGCCTCTAGGGTTCTTAAGTCTTGTCGGAATTCTTCAACATCGTAATGAATGGGAATTTTGCGACTGCCTAAAATACGCTGAAATTCGAGTTGATTTATGCCTAAAAACTGACTAGCTGTGCCCAAAGTAATCTTTTCCTGCTGAAACAACAGAAGGGCAATTTCAAGCTTGAGGTCAGCTTCAGAAATATGGGCGGTTTGCAGAAACTCATCGGGAATGACTAGACTCATGGCTTTAAGCTCCTATTTCCATTTGCGCTTTACTCGACTGTCCCCTCACCCAAAATTATCTCCTCGACTCGCGCTTTTGCGCCTGTAACTATCGCTTCAGCTTGCGATCGCAATCAGTTTGCCTCATTACGACAGATAACTTTAGTGTTCTAGAATTATTGATTAGTTCATTATGCAGCCCCTAGAGAGTCCTTCCCAAAACCCCGGAGGATTTCGCCTGAAAGCTAGACTGACTAAATAGTGACAGAGCAAAGTCAGCTAGCTCAACGGTATGTAATCAGCCAATCAATTCGCCTGACCAATCAGCGTAAAAGCAGACCAGGCTTTCGGGTTGGGATATTTTTTGATCGTAATTAGCATCGCTTGCCGGAGGGCTTGAGCTTTGCCATAACCAGCCTTGAGGTGCTTGTAAAACTCTGTCATCAAGAAGGCCGTTGAATCATCTCTGACCGACCACAGCGAGACAACCACACTCGGTACGCCAGCCGCGATTAAAGCGCGAGATAGGCCAATTACACCATCACCCGTAATTCTGCCTCGGCCGGTGTTACAGGCACTCAAGACAACCAGCTCTGCCTTCAGGTCTAAGTCAAGAATCTCACTCGCCGTTAGTAAGCCATTACTGGCACCTGCCGGGGCTAGCACCACTGCACTGGCTAACCCCTGCTGATCGTCCAAAATCCCGTGGGTAGCCAGATGAATTTTGCGAGCCTGCGACATTTGCTGAACGATCGCCGCTTTAGTGGCTTGATCACCAATCAGCGGTTGCCCCCCGATCAGTTGGGCAATATCGTTGGCTTCTTGGGCGGCGAAGGGAAGGGGAGAAATCCGATACTGCTGCATCACGGCTGGAGCGATGGTCGGGTTGCCAACAATGAGCGTGTTTGTAGTCTGGCTGGCTAGGCGATCGCCAAGAGCTTGGGTCAGTCCCAGGGCTTGAATTGAAGGAGCGGTCAAAATCGTATGCTGTTCGACTAAGGCAGTGCCACTAGCATCAATCAAAGCCGGAAAAGGCAGCAAAAACAGGTCAGCCTGGGGAATCAGCACCACCGGCTGTTCGGGGTTTATTGGTAAAAGATCAGCGATCGGTTGAATCAGCAATTGGGAGAGTTGCTGGAGTTCGGGGCGGGCATCATAGCCAGCAATGATGCTGCTGCGGGCCTCCTGAATGAGCTTGCTTAAAGAGCCACTCTCCTGCTGTTGCAGCGGTTGTAAATCGACTTGGCGAAAGCTAATTTGACCTGTGGGCTGGACAACCCAAATGTAAAGCACCGTATCAAATACCCCGTATTCAACTAAGGTTGCCTGTTGCTTTTGAGCAATTTGGCGGATTTGAGTCAAGCTGGGCGGGGCAGGTTGGGCAGGGGCTTGCAGCCGCCGATTTAACAGCTCCACAAACGACCTAGCGCGTCCTCGTTCAGCAATTTCTAGCGCTTCAATCGGCTTGTTTTGGTCAACTAAAACCTTTTGGAGTCCAATGTAGGGCGAGGTATGCGTCTCAGAAATCGAAATCTTGAACTCATCCTTGTCACCCAATTTTTGCCGAATCGATTCAAATCGATCGATCGCAGCTCTAAAACTGGCTTCAGACTGTTTTAGCTTGCCGAGCTTGAATAGGGTTGCTCCCAGATTTGTCAAAGCTTGGGCCTGACCGTAGGGATCTGCTGACGCTTGGGATAGCGCTAAGCTCTGGCGTTGCAATGCCATTGCCTGTCTATAGTTTGCTTGCTGGAAGTAGACTCCACCCAGATTTCTCAACAGATTGCTTTCGTTATAGCGATTGCCAATTTGGCGAAAAATAGCCAAGCCTTGCTGGTAGAACTCAATTGCTTTGGGGTAATCTGCCTGTTCAAAGTAGAGTTGCCCCAGGCCTGAAAGCGCATTGCCTTCAATGTTGGCAAGGTGGTGGGATCTGGCCACTGCCAAAGCCTGTTGGTAAAGCGCGATCGCCTGGTCTGGATCGTTGAGAAAATAGTAATCCGTTGCCAAACTCACCAAGGCAACAGCTTGATTCTTTTGATCGGCTGCTTTAACTGCTAAGTCTAAGCTCTGTTGATGAAACTCCAGTGCCCTGGCGTAGTCGCCCAGTAAGAAATAAACTGTGCCCAGCCCTCCCAGCGCCAGTTGCTCTGAGGCCTGATTACTGGCTTGGCGCGCTGTGGCTAAACTCTGCTCGTAGTATGAGATTGCCTTGGCGTAGTCATTCAGCCAATAGTAAGAGAATCCCAGCAAATAGAGCGTGCCTTCCGCGGCCTGGGTTTGGTTTAATGCTTGGGAAATCTGCCAGCTTTGTTCAAGATACCGAATTGCCTGGCTGTAATCTTCACGCTGAAAAGCAGCTAGCCCTAACCCTTGCAGAGCAAGATTTTGCAAGTCACGATCGCCCTTTTCCTGGGCGATCGCTAGACTTTGTTCGTAATACTTGGCCGCTTTGTCATAACCTTTCTGCTTCAAGTAAATCTCACCCAGACGATAAACAGCGAACCACCCTCGTTGCAGTTCCCCCTGCTTGAGCAGCGCCAGACTGGCCCGATAATGCCCGATCGCTTGCGAATCGTTTTGCTGGTAGTAATAAGCATCACCCAGTCGTTCCAGCAGTTTGGACTGCTGTTGGCGATCGCCTAATTCTTTGGCAATGGCTAAGCTTTGTTGGTAGGCCGGGATGGCTTGCTCGTAGTCACTCAGCGAATAGTAAGCGTAACCCAACTCGTGCAGCGTCTTGCCCTCACTTGGGCGATCGCCAATCGCTTGGTAAATCTTCAAGGCCTGTTGCCAAGACTGCATCGCTGCCTGTGGCTGCCCTGCGTTGAACTGTTTGAGTCCGTCTAGGAAGTGTTGATCGGCTAGGACAGGGAGTTTGCGGTCTATAAGCTCAGAGGCGTTGGCTTGAGCAAGGCTCAGATCGGGGGCAAGCATACCCTGAGCGCAAACTAGCAGGATCAAAGACAGAGAGTAGAGCTTCACAGGAGAACTAAGCACAACGGCATTGATTAGCCTTTCACTTTACCTTGATCGCGACAAGGTTTTGATAGTAGGTTGACAGAGGCTGTACAGTCAATAACTTGCCGATTAAGGCTAAAATCATTGCCAAACTGAAGCTATTTTACCGCAAGTGCAATTTATTTTATTTGCTGGATGAAGGGTAATACTCAGTCCTAAAAACGTTTAGGTATCAGGTATATTTTCACTCAGAAATCCTTCATGTAATGTCCAATTAAGATAATGGTGTTCTAGCTGACCAAATCTTCTAAGCAATGAACCTAGCCGATTTATGGCTGCTGCTTCAGCTTCTATGCAGAATTCAAATATTTTTCGCTGAGGTAAATTAGCATTATTGTTGAATCGAAATTGTAAAGCGCAGTGTCCTAGAGAGTCAGTAGTAAAAGCCCGAAAGCGAAAATAATACGCCCACGTATCCTCACTTCTTTCAGAGCCAATTTCCCATAGACACATATCTTGAGAATACTGAGGAAATTTCTCTAGCATTTCAGCCCATTCTAGACAACAGTTGCCATTTGCGTAAAAATCACAGATACCACTCACATAATCATTAGCAATTTTCAGCTCTAGGTGAATTTGCTCAGGTTCTTCATAGGGGTACCGAATAATTTGAATACCTGGTGTCATTCTTTATGTGGAGATCTAACGGTCGTGTTCAGTGGTTTCCAAAAACTTCGCAATGCATCAAAAACCTGAGTAAATCTGCTCCAACACGGTTGTTAGACCGCGGCTCACTGACTACCTTTCTCTACTCAAATGCCTCGATCGTCACTAGACCACCCTCGATCGTCCGAATCTTCAGATCGTAGCCTCGTAGCAATCGCATCCCAAGCAAAGGAACTGTTTCTGATTCGTTGATGTCGATCATGCGATACTCACCATCCCAAATGACACTGGCAATATAAACCTCAAAGATACAGGAAGCTCCATCGCCCAATGTTGCTATATCACGACCCTTCCAAGTTAGATCTAATTCCGCAATGATCCCGGATGGCAAGGTTAAAAACCCTGAGAATCCTGTATCGATAACTGCATCAACACTTTTCATGATGTCAACATTTCTAACGGCAATCGAAAGCATTGCCTCACAATTCTGATTTACCCTCCCCTGCATCATAGAGTTTCTCTCAAACTCCGCGCCCCAAAATGGTAGACTGCTCTGTGTCCAATCCGAATAAACCAAGTTTGAGCATCGGGGTACTTGGCAAGAAGATGCTCGGATGCGGTCACGATATCGTCTGCCACTTCAAAGGCTCCGGTTTCAATGTCGATCGCCACAATCTTCCCATGATTGCCTTCTTCGACCTGCTGGCGCACCTGAGAATCATAAATCTCATCGCCACGTCGAGCAAACTCTTCTTTACTGTAGCGGGGTTGTCGAACTGCCATCGGCTTGACCTCGTTTCAACTGTACCCTTTTATGTTAAATCGAGCGACTGGCTTTGCCGTAGGCTAGTGCGAACGTCTCTTAAAATTGGCGATTGCCGCTCAAATATTCCAATCTATTCTTGTTCATCGTGTCTCTCCTTAGAGATTGCGTGCTAAATGCCATTTCAGATAATGATTAATATCTTTTATTGCATCCTCTACTCGCCAACGAAATTCTCTTTGATAACGAAGCTCGCGAAGAAGAATAGGCTTGACAAGATGCTTTTCCAGACGCTGTTTTGTTCGTGTAACATAGGCAAGTCCCAAACAAGCGTTAGCCCGTACTATATCACTGGAATGTTCGGCTAGACGCAAGCATTCATCTTGTGAGTATTTCCAATCTAGGAAATACTCACCTACTGCCAATGGCAAGATTAGAATTTCTTCGGTTTTTTAGGCTTATTCTACAGAAACTCTAATCGTTACTTTCCCTGCCCCGGCAAACTCCAGCCCTTCAATCACATAAATGCCAGGCTTGGGTTTGGGGTCAACGCCGGGGGGTAAGGTGACTTCTGCCCGTCCCCGGCTCGTATCTTTGAGCTTGAGGTTATTGAGCGGAATCCCCTGCCACGTCCGAGGTTCACCGCCGCGAATGGTTGGGGTGGCATTGGGACTGAGGTCTTCATCTAAAAACCGGACTCTGGCAATTTGAGCGATCGGAATTGTCGTAGACTGGCTGCCCCTAGAGAGAGTGATTTCCTGCTTAGCCAGGTCGATCGCGGTCAAACGACCCGATTTTGATGCCCCAGCTTTTAGGAAAACTTGAGCGACGGGGGGAAAAACAACAGCGATCGCCCTAGCAGGGGTTTGGGCGACAGCAGGTTGCTCTGGCTGAAAAGAAATGCTGATTAAATTAATTGATCCAATCCATCCAGTCATCAGGGAAATTAGGCACACCTTAAAAAAGTTTTGCATCTATCTTGTCAATTTGCGTCCTAGCTTACACTTCCTAAATATAGAATGTCCTTTCTGTTCGCAAAAGACCCTGTGCCTGAAACTTCACCATCTAAGCCCCAAACAGCAATCTTGAGCGCCTTTGCTGGGCTGCTGGGGCTGTTAGGGATTGCCCTCTACTTTACCGGCTGGATTTACCGCTGGACGTATTTCAGTTTTTATTATTTGGAGTTAGCCACCCTCAATTTTCCGCCTCAGTCTTTCTTACTGGTGCCAATTCAGGTGTTTTTAGGCAGCATTCAAGCCCGCTTGCAAACTCTAGTTGCAGTCGCAGTCACCATCGGCTTAATTTGGCTCTCGCTGTGGATTGTCCAGCCTGCCAGTGTAATCACAGCTAGCCCGCAGCAGCGTTTGGTGCCGTCTCCACGAGAATCACAAGCCTGGCTAGATCGACTGAACCGACTGTGGATTTTGCAGCGGTTGCGATCGCTGCTAGCAGTTGTGCCAGGCTTGCTGCTGAGAGATTCGATTATTGTGGCTTGGGTGCTGGCGGGGCTGTTTTGGATTGCCCAGGTTCAGGGCTTAGCCGATGCCCGTCGAGATGCCCGGATTGACACTTCTGCTCTACCGGTTGTGACGATTATCAGTAACCAAAGCACTCCAGCTTTTGGGCGCAATCCAACTGACCTATTTACTGATCCCTCCCTGCAAAATTTTCGGGTGATTGGCGACCTGGGGCTGTTTGAGCAGCAATTTCAGGGCAAAGAAATTAATGAAACGGGAGATACTGCCAAGCCACTTGTTTGGCGATTATTAATTGCTGACTCCGGCTGGCTATACATTTTCCGCTCTTTAGCAGCGAATGCCGATCCCCAAAAGAGTCCAGTTGTGGTTGCTCTGCGCGAGGGCCGGCCAGGCGAACAAATGTTAATCTTCAGTTCCACTCCTGCCTCGGTTAACCCATCGCCTTAGCTTGCTTGGGCGATCGCGGTTTAAATTAGATGTTTCGTTGGTGATGCTCCTTGCCGTGAGATTCTGACTGCGAGAAGCTAGCCTGTTACTAACTAGCACGACCAAAATTTGCGTCCGTGAACAAGGATAGATTTGAGCAAGCTTAGTGACTTTTAAGGATAGGATTGATTCTTCCAGTTGGCAGATTCCGCCTGCCAATATTTCGCTAAAACTGGCGGAGGTACATCTCTGGCGGGCTAGCCTACTGCCAGAGCAAACAGCGGAGTTTTGGTGCTTGCTTTCTCAAGATGAGCAACAGCGGGCAGAAAAGTTTCGCCAACCCAAAGCGCAGCAGTGGTTTATAGCAGCGCGGGGAATTTTACGGTTGCTGCTTAGCCGATATCTTAACTGCCCTCCTCAAGCTCTGGCGTTTACCTATGGCGCACACGGCAAGCCAATGCTGCAACGTTCTTTTAATGACTTACGATTGGAATTTAATCTTACCCACTCCGGGGATCTAGCCCTCTATGCTTTTACGCTTGAACATCCGTTGGGAATTGACCTAGAGCAAATCCGACCAGACTTTAACTATTTGGCGATCGCTCAGCGCTTTTTTAGCGCCCAAGAAGTGGCAAGCCTGCTTTCACTACCCTTGGCGGAGCAACCCACAGCGTTTTTTCAAATTTGGACTGCCAAGGAGGCCTACATTAAAGCGGAGGGTGGGAGTGTTTTTGCTGGCTTATCGCAGTTTGAAGTCAAGCTGCTCCAGATCCCAGCCGAGAATGCGTGGCGGATTGATCAGCCGATCAGCGATCGCTGCCTTCTGTACACGCTCAATCCGGGCCCAGACTACGTTGCATCCTTGGTGCAAACTGTACCGTCCAACTTGCCAGTAACCAAACAGCCAATCTCAGTCCAATGCTGGCAGTGGAGTCAGATACAAAGCTGAAATACTATTTTTTTAACTTCAGTTTGGAACGATTAGCGATTCACAACTTCCTGAAGCAATTTTCCATCTTCCATATAAATTCTGCGATCGGCGACATCCAAAATTCGATTGTCGTGCGTCACCATTAAAATTGCACATCCTTGTTTTCGAGAAAGCTGCTGCAAGAGTTCCACAATGTCCCGCCCGGTTTTGCTATCTAAAGCAGCCGTCGGCTCGTCCGCCAGCACTAATTGAGGATGGCTGATCAATGCTCTGGCGATCGCCACTCTTTGCTTTTCGCCGCCTGAGAGTTGATTCGGGTAAGAACCGAACAAATGTTCTAAATGGACTAACTCCAGCATTGCTTCGGCTTTACTTTGGGCGTCTGCATCAGGAATATCTGGATGCATTTCAAGCGGCATTTGCACATTCTGGCGAGCCGTCAAGCATTCCAGCAGATTGTGTCCCTGGAAAATGTAGCCAATCCGACGACGATTTTGGGTGACTACATCATGACTGGCTCCATACAGCTCCTGACCGACTACCTCAAGACTGCCCGCTTGCACAGAGCGCAAACCCCCAATTAAAGAGAGTAAAGTGGTTTTGCCAGACCCAGACGGCCCAGTCATAATCACCACTTCTCCCGCACAGACTTCTAGATTAATATCAAATAGAACTTGCCGTTGTAATGCATCTTGACCAAAAAAATGGTTAAGGTACTGAACTGACACTACAACTTGTTTTGAATTAAGCATATTAAACATAATTATAGTCATCCGATGTAATTTGCGAGCAAGATAATTGTGAAAGGCGCGCTCTGAACAGATGCACTTTTCATAACTAATTTAGGATTGCTATATCACAAATAAGAGCTAGAAAATAACCTCGGCTGGGTCAACAGAGCGCAGTTTAAGAATCGAGAAAAATGCAGAGATAAAGCACATTAACAACGTTGAAAGAAATACCAATGCTATTTTGTCAAAATCCATCACAACCGGTAAACGAGTTGCATTGCTGGCTACGTCATACAAGCCCAAAGAAATGACGAATCCTGGAATATAGCCCAAAACTGCTAAGACACCCGCCTGCTGAAACACCAAATTAAGTAAGTAAACATTATTAAAACCAATGGCCTTCAGGGTGGCATAGGCAACCAAGTGACTTGAAATATTGGTATAGAGAATTTGATAAACAACGACCACACCAATAATAAAACCCATGGTTACCATCAGGCTAAAAATAAATCCAATTGGCGTTCTAATGTACCAATAGCCTTTTTCAAAATCAATAAATTCCTGGCGGGTGAAAATCGCAATATCCTTAGGTAAAAAGGATGCTAGATTTGCCTTAAATGTTTGTGGGTCAGTGTCAGGCTTAAGCGTAATTGCTCCGATATCAATTCGATCTGCCTCGCGCTCTTTAAAGATATGTAAAATGGTCGAGTAATTGACGACTAAATTACCATCAACGCCAAAGGAAGGGCCGAGCTTAAATAACCCCCCGATCGCGACTCGATAACCAACTTGATCGTTGTACGGAAATATTTCGATATCGACGGGCTTTCCGGCTGAAAAATCCGCCGCGATCGGCCCAAATTCATCTCTAGATCCTCGATCAAACAGCACCCGATTTGGCTGTTTGATGATATCAAGATTGTCTTGCACATCAGCTAGATTAACCACAGGCTGTGCCGGATCAACGCCTAAAACATAAATCGGATATTTCTGACCGGATTGAGGATTTTTAAACTTAGCAAATTGCACGTATAAAGGACTTACCGACTCGGTGCCATCTAAGGCCAAGGCTTGGTAGAGGCGAGCGCGCGGAAAACTTTGTTGCGAGGTCAACGCTTTATATTGGGAGCTAATTAAAAATAAATCTCCTTTCAAGTTGCGATGAACTTGGGTTGCGCTGGAATAGAGCGCATCTTGGAACCCTAATTGCATAAACATCAGCACAACAATAAAGGTAATGCCTGCCAGCACGACCAGGAAGCGGACTTTTTGCCGAGAGAGTTGATACCAACCGAGGGGAATACTCAAAAGCATTGGGATCACGATTAATGAGGGTGAACTAGAAATTGCACAGTCGGAGACAACCTCCGCCACGGCTATGTCAAGATGCGCACCTGCACCTGGAGGTTCGTCAAGCTATTGACGCGTCGATTATCTTCGGGTCTAGCAATCCGCACTTTGACTTCAATCACTTTTTGATCGGTGTCTGCCAGCGGGTTGGTACTCAAGACATTTTGAGTGCTGACTTTCCGGCCAATTTCGGCCACTACTCCTTCTAGCTCTCCTGGGAAGGCAGCACCGGTCAAAACAGCTTTTTGCCCCAAACGGACTTTGGCAATATCGGTTTCGTAGATTTCGGTCACTGCATACATCTGATCAATCTGACCCAGCTCAACAATTCCGGCTGTCGTCACAATCTCGCCAGCTCTCGTGTGAACTTTGAGCACTTCTCCGTTAATTGGCGATCGCACGTAGCTCAGGGTCAGGTCTGCTTCAGCTTGTTTAACGGCAGCGATCGCGCTTTCTACTTCTGCTTGCGCCACCTTAACATCCACTGGCCGAACTTCAGCCGTTGCATTCAGCGTTCCTCTGGCTTGGCTAATTTGCTCTTGATAGCTCTGTACTGTCCGGTCAAGGCCCGCTCTGGCTTCATTGATCTGTTTTTGGAGCGTAATTACGGGTAAACGTTTGGTGTCCATCAGCGAAGCTGAAATGACTCCCTCGTCGTACAGCGTTTGATGACGTTGATAGTCTGATTCTGCATTTGCTAATTCTGCCTCTAAGCGATCAATCGTTGCTTGCTGAACGGGCAGTTCTCCTCTTAACTCGGCTTGCAAGCGGGCGATCGTTGCTGATTGAGCAGCGATTGTGCCAGTTTGCGCTCCCGCCCTAACTTTAGATAAGCGAGCTTGGGCAACTTGGACTTGGTTTCTGGCTTGGTATAAGGCAGCTAAACGCGGTTCATAATTATCTAAAATCGCGACCACCTGTCCAACTTTAACCTGATTGCCTTCCTGCACTAACAATTGCCTCACTCGCACCCCTTCAACCGAAGTTGGAGCAGAGAGATTAATCACTTCTCCCTGAGGTTCTAAACGCCCTAACCCAGTCACAGCAGTTATGACTGGGGGGCGGTTAGCGGAAGCCGTGGCAGGCCGCTCAGGAAATTCTTGAGAAAGCTTTAAAATCCCGTAAAAAGAAATTCCTCCAGCCAAGAAAGCCGTTGCGATCGCAATTAGGAAGGGACGTTGTGCGACTGGCTTGGCTAACCCCGATTTATTCTTTAAAAGCATGATTGTTACTTCCAAATATTAGTTTAGTTTGAGGGATACAAATTACAAATGAAGGAGGTAGAACCTTTCTTGAACCGAAGCAGCAATTCAAGCAGTTAACGATCCAGTATTGATATCTTGACACTCTCACCTTTTAGCCACCGAGCCAAACGCGATCGAGCAAAACTGTCTGAGTCGGCTTACTCAGGACTAGAGAGAAAACTGGGCGGCAGCACACTGAGCCTATTACTTGCCTATACTTTCGAAGAGGGCAGTGCTGAGGTCTTGGCAGAATTATAGCCAATTCTTTTTGAATCTGTACACCTTTTGAGCAAAAATTACTAGTTCGCTCAGCTAGTAACCGAAGCCAAAATGGGGAGCAATGATATTAATGATGTTTAAGTGGGCACTATTAAATCAAGGACAATCGACTCTAAATCAAGGACAATCAGCGGGGAGACTTAACCCATCTGCAAAGGAACTTTTGCCAGAGTTGAATGGTCTTTGATCAGGCAACAACGTGTAAACCTTGCCTAGAGCGCCTACGAGCACTGTTTTGCATATCATAAAATTATGCATGTATCCATAGAGTGAAATCTGGTAGTAAATTCTCTGTCTTAAGGATGATTTACCGTAAGTACCAGCGGGGTTTGACGAGTTCGGAATCTAGGCTAGGATTTGTATAGTGTTATACATTTACGAGGATGTGTATGCTCCCTGTTGGAATTGAACGGATCAAAATTGCCGAGATTAAGGTTGGGCTAAACAGACGCCCAGTCAAGGAACACAAAGTCAGCGAGTTAATTGAGTCGATCAGAGCTAATGGACTCCTAAATCCGATTACCCTAGACCAAGATTTGAATTTAATCGCTGGCCTGCATCGGCTGACGGCTTGCAAGCTACTAGGGGTAGAGCAGATCCACTGCAATATTATCACCTGCGAAGATGTTAACCAGGCTCGGCTAGCAGAAATTGATGAAAATCTGATCCGCAGTGAGCTTGAGGCTTTAGAGCGGGCTGAACTCTGGTTGGAGCGCGATCGGATTCTTGAGCAAATGGGTTTGCGGGCCAGGCGAGGAGACAATCAGCACACCCAAAAAAAAGTAGGTCATGCAATTGATGCACGACCTCTCAAAACCACGGTGGAATTAGCGCGGGAAGCAGGCTACACCAAGCGAACCTTTCAACAGGGCAAGCAAATCGCCAGAAGCATTGTGCCAGAGGTAAAGAATCTGATCAAAGGAACGCCGATCGCCGAAAGTCCGACCAAGTTGCTCAAACTGGCACAAGCCGGACAAGCGGAGCGTGAAAGAGCGGAAGAGGCAGAAATTGCCCTCCAGCAAGCTCAGGCAGCTCAACGGCTAAACGAAGCGGCCCAGCAGGCACAGATTGCCCAAGCAGCAAGAGTCAAACAGCGAGAGTTGCAGTTGGCTGCTTTGCAGGATTTGATGCTAGATCGAAATCAAAAGCTGACGGTGAAAAGTTCTGAACCTAAGATGCCGAGCTTAGCCGAAGAAACATTAGTCAAAGAAGCATTCAACGCTGCCGTAAAAATTAAAGCCAATGATCAATGGCTGCTTTACCGCCATCTGGTCTACTGTGGCGATACCACCAGCAACAGCTTTAAAAGCGCTTTGCCTTCCCATGCTGCGCTAGCAATTGCTGCTTCCAGCTTGCCTTGGCAGCATGATTATTTGATTGACGAGGCTAGAGTGGTGGCTGTAGTGCGCCCAGCCGGCTCGATTGATCAATTCTGTAAAGTCCACCGGATGCCAGTGCGATTTGAACTTTTGATCGGCGGCTTATACGTCGCGATCTGCTCTCGTCAAACCATCCCGACGCCTCAGCCACCAGCCTCGATTGACGGGATGGCTGGAGTGATTGAATTTTTAGTTGCCACCTATACAAATTCAGGCAATTTTGTCCTAGCACCGGTTATTGGAGAGGGCGAAGTTCTGATGGTCTGTGAGCGAATGAATCGGATCTGTTTTGTCGGCGATCAAGACCCTGTACGGGTTAGCCGGGCGATCGCGCGGTGGCAGGTCTTCACTGATAAACAGCCTCAAAAAATAACCTGAAGTGGAAGAGGGATTATTTTTTAATTGATCTTCCCGATTTCTTCTCGATTGCTGTGTATCTTAGCTCTTAACTGAAGCAATGATTTCCGGTTGACCTTGGATATTTACCCCTGGTTGAAGCGGAATCATCGCCGAAGCTATCCCTGTCCGCTCACGGCTGTTAATGCCTAACTTGCAAAATTCCGGGGCATCAAACAGAGCGATCGCTGATCTTTGTGTCATCGTCCAAAGGTAGAGCTTTAGTATTTATCACGATATGTATATCAAATAACCGTTTAGTTTATGAAGCTTTGTTACAATGACTGTAATTCACAAAAATAGGTGTGTTATCAATGTGAAACCGAGTCAAAAATATTGCTTCTAGAGATTAGCAATGTTCTTTGATTATGTTTGAAGACATCAAGCCCATTTTTACCGACCTTTAATCATTTACTCCCATCCAAGTCGGTGAGCATTGAGGTTTAAGTCGTAATGTTTACGAATAGCTGCTATGACTGCTCTTGTATAGTTATTTACGCCCTAAGGCAAGGTTAATGCAATGGTTATCAACACTAGCTATTTTGCCGTCCTAGAGTGCAGAATTTCCGACCCCCTAAGAAGCCAAAACCTGGTCAAAGCGATCGCTCGCTTTGGCTTTAATCGAAACTTGAAGGTTTTGGGTATTGACTCAAGTGATATCTCTCGAAATCAATGGCTACAAGTAGTCTAATTTCGCCTGATTTAAGTTTTTCAAGTCCCTTCAGTCCTTTAGCTTACAAGTTATTGCGTAGTTTATTAGCCTACTAGTGCAGTTGATCACTACGTTAGTTGCTACTAAACAAATTGATTTTAATCAAGTTCAAGAAAGTTCCATTAGCTTCTTCAATGGGATCTGACTTCGATAATATTTTCTAGAAAAGGGATATATACGTATCGTCAGAAGCTGGAACTTCAACGCAATTGGAATCATAAGCTCTCAAAAGGATGAATGAGGCGCATACAAGTTACGTCCAACAGTAACCGCTAGTTTCGGCACATTTGTGTATCCACACACAATTACAAGTCACTACACCATCCCTATGTATGCCATATCCCTATTATGTATGCCACAGGAATTAGTGCAGCCTTAGCACAATTGCAAAACGAGTTAGCCAATTTAGAAAAAGCTCTTGACGGGCTGAAAAAAAGGAAGAAAACGATGTCTAAAAAAACGGTAGGAATTAATCGGATTAACGATCAATTACAACAAACCCCTATCGCTATTGTCGGAATGGCTTCTATTTTTCCGCAATCGTTAAATTTACAGGAATACTGGGAAACCATTATCCGCAAATTAGACTGTATTACCGATGTTCCAGCTTCCCGGTGGGATGTCAACACATACTACGATCCCGACCCTAAAGCGCCCGATAAAACCTATTGCAATCGCGGTGGTTTTATTCCTGAGATTGATTTCAATCCAATGGAATTTGGTCTACCGCCTAACATTTTGGAAGTCACAGATATTTCCCAGTTGCTAGCCCTAGCCGTTGCTAAGACAGCAATGGAAGATGCCGGTTACGGAGAGTCTCGGCAGTATAGTCATGAGCGGACTGGAGTGGTGCTGGGTGTCGCCTTGGCCAGGCAATTAAGTATGCCCCTGGCCAGCCGGTTAGAGTATCCAATTTGGGAAAAAGCGCTTAAAAGCAGTGGCTTGTCTGATCAAGATACCCAAATTATTGTCGAGAAAATTAAGAGCGCCTACGTGCAGTGGGAGGAGAATGCTTTCCCCGGTATGTTAGCAAACGTGGTTGCCGGCCGGATTGCAAATCGGCTTGATTTTGGCGGCATGAACTGCGTTGTCGATGCTGCCTGTGCCAGTTCGTTGGGGGCACTGAAAATGTCGATCAGCGAGTTGGTTGAAGGACGCAGTGACATGATGCTGACGGGTGGCGTTGACACTGACAACTCAATTGTTGCTTACATGTGCTTTAGCAAAACTCCGGCGGTTTCTAAAGGTGATAAGGTGCGTCCGTTTGATGCTGACTCTGACGGCATGATGCTGGGTGAAGGGGTCGGGATGCTGGTTTTGAAGCGACTTGCGGATGCTGAGCGAGACGGCGATCGCATTTACGCTGTGGTTAGGGGCATTGGTGCTTCTAGCGATGGTCGCTATAAGAGTATCTATGCGCCGCGCCCAGAGGGGCAAGTTAATGCCCTGCGCCGTGCCTATGAAGATGCAGGCGTTTCGCCAACCACTGTCGGGCTGATCGAAGCCCACGGTACCGGCACGATGGCGGGTGATCCAACCGAGGTGACTGCCCTGAAAGCGTTTTTTGGCGAGTATGAAACCAAAAATCAGCAGATTGCCCTCGGTAGCGTGAAGTCTCAAATTGGGCATACGAAAGCTGCGGCTGGGGCAGCTAGCCTGATCAAAGCTGCGCTGGCGCTCCACCATAAGGTGCTGCCACCGACGATTAATGTGACTCAACCGCATCCTAAATTGCAGTTAGAGAGTTCACCCTTTTATTTAAATACAGAAACTCGCCCCTGGATTCATTCTGATCTAGCAGAACCAAGGCGAGCTGGGGTGAGTTCCTTTGGCTTCGGCGGGACGAATTACCATGTTGTCTTGGAAGAGTATGAAGGTGAGCACGATCGCCCCTATCGGCTTCATCAACCCGATCAGTCTGTGCTGGTGAATGCGCCGACGGTAGAAGAACTAACTGCCCGCTGTGAGCAACTCGGCTTGCAGTTGGAATCTGAAACCGGAGAGCAGGAGTATCAGGCCTTGATTGAAGCGAGCCAAGCGATCGCCATTCCAACTTCAGACGCTCGAATTGGCTTTGTCGCCAGTTCGTTGAGCCAAGCCCGCAGTTTGTTGAAAACCAGCCTGACTTGGCTCCGAAAAATGGGAGCGGCTGAGTCTTGGGAGCACCCACAGGGAATTTACTACCGCAAAGCGGGGATGGTGACTGAGGGCAAGGTGGTCGCGTTGTTTTCTGGGCAAGGTTCCCAGTACCTGGAAATGGGGCGGGAAATGGTGATCAATTTTCCGACCTTGCGCCAAACCTTCACCGACTTGGATCGGCTGTTGCTCAACGATGGTTTACAGTCGCTGTCAGAAACTGTTTTTCCGCCACCCGTGTTTGATCCAGAGGCTCGGCAGGCTCAGGTGGCACGGTTGCAGCAAACGGAATATGCTCAGCCCGCGATCGGCGCTATCAGCGCTGGACTCTATAAGATTTTGCAGCAGGGTGGCTTTAAGCCCGACTTTATAGCTGGGCACAGCTTCGGCGAACTGACCGCCCTCTGGGCGAATCAGGCTTTGTCGGACGAAGATTACTTCTTCTTGGTCAAAGCCAGGGGTCAGGCGATGGCCACGCCCAAGGATGCCAAGTTTGATGCGGGAGCAATGCTGGCTGTCGAAGGGGATGTGACTCAAATCGAGTCTGTGATCAAAGAATTCCAGAGAATCTCTGTCGCTAATTGGAACTCTCCTCGGCAGGTAGTATTAGCTGGAGCAAAGCCAGAAATTGCCAAGGTAGAACAGGTTCTAACCGAGCGAGGATTCTCAACGGTTTTACTGCCTGTCTCGGCCGCCTTCCATACCCCGCTGGTGGCCCATGCTCAACAGCCCTTCGCCCAAGCGGTGGAATCCGTCACTTTTAGGCAAACCGCTGTGCCCGTGTACAGCAACGTGACTGGCAAACGCTATCCAAGCGAACCGCAAGCGATTCAGAAAATCCTCAAGGAGCAATTGCTCAATTCCGTCCTATTCAAAGATGAAATTGAAAATATCTATGCGGACGGCGGCTATTTCTTCGTTGAATTTGGGCCAAGAAGTATTCTGACCAATCTGGTTAAAGAAATTCTTGGCGATCGCCCGCATTTAGCGGTTGCGCTGAATGGCAGTCGCCAAAAGGACAGCGATCGCCAGTTGCGAGAAGCGGTAGTGCAGTTAAGAGTGGCTGGTTTGCCATTGCAAGCCTGTGATCCCTTCCAGCTTGGGCAGAAAATGACCCAGGCACCCAAAAATAGTGCACTCAATGTGCGGCTGAGCAGTGTCAACCTAGCGGAAAAAACAAAAATGAATTTCGAGCAGGCGTTACAAAACGGGCATCGTGTTCAATTAGCAGATAGCAAAACGACTCAGGCTGAGCCAATCGAGACAGTTCCTGAACCGACGTTATCTAATGCTGCCCCTGGCAATACCAAAGATTTGCAGCCAGTCGCCCGTCAAGACACGTTCCAAAAGCTCGCCAATGCCGTCGATCCGCATCCTGTTTTGGGCAGTATTGAGCAAACGCTGACTCAGTTTAATCATCATCAATCTGATGTGCTGCAAGCTCATACCCAGGCTCTCCAGAGCCAAACGGAATACGCCAAAATCTTCTTTCAACTGATGCAACAGCAGCAGTCGCTGTTTGGCAGCAGTCAGTTTGCTCAGCCAGAGGCGGAAATCAAGCGAGAAATTCTGCAAAGTTCAGAGCGGAGCATGATGCAGTTTCATCATCATCAAGCCGAAACTCTCCAGATCCATGAACAGTTTCTTAACCATGAGATGGAATATAACAACCAGTTTTTCCAATTGGTGAAGGAACAGTATGGGCTGCTCTTGCAGGGCGATTTCGCTGCTCTGAATGGTCACTCTATTGATCAGCCGACTGATTACGAATTTGAAGCACTGCCACCGATCAGTCACAGTCAACTGGAAGCCGAGCTGAAGACTAGGAACGGATCTAGTAACGGCAATGGTCACGGCAACGGCAATGGTCATGCTAACGGTCACACTGTGGTCGAGGACTATAAATCTGTTCAGGAACATCTGGTGGCGATCGCTAGCCCGAAAACTCAGCCACCTGAAGTCTCAGTTCCAGTCAAGCTAGAAAGCGCTCCTGTCGAGGAAATTTCTCCTATAGAGAAAACTGAAGAAGTCGCTGCGGTAGCACTAGCCACTGTTGATATTGAACAGCTCACGCAAACCTTGCTCGGTATTGTCAGCGATAAGACGGGCTATCCCGCCGACATGCTGGAGCTACAGATGGATATGGAAGCTGATTTGGGGATCGACTCAATTAAGCGGGTTGAGATTCTGGGTACACTCATGGATCTCTATCCGGGTCTGCCCCAGCCCAACCCGGACGAACTGGCAGAACTGCGATCGCTTGAACAAATTGCTGAGTATATTCATACTCTACTCGCACAGCCCCCAGCGCCGTCCCAAGTTGCGGATTCTGCTTCCAGCGCTGCGCCAGCAGCCGCGAATCCGATCGCCGAAGTTGCTGAACCCAAAGCGCCAGAACTAGTGTCTGCTCAGAACAGGGCTGAAGACTTAGCCGAAGCTGTCGAAGCTGCTGAAGATATTAATGACATCGAAGATATTGATGACATTCTTCAAACCCTACTGGCTGTGGTCAGTGAACAAACTGGCTATCCACCTGAAATGCTGGGTATGGATATGGCGATCGATGCAGACTTAGGAATTGATGCCGTCAAACTGGTGGAAATCATTGATGACCTGCTAGAGCGCTGTCCCGACTTAACCCAGCCGACTTCCGAACAACTGACAGAGCTATCTACGCTCTCGCAACTGCTGGCTTGGATCAAAGCGCCTGAGGCTGATTCGACGACTGATCCAAATCCAAGCCCGCAGCCAGCAGAGAGCAATCCAGAGCTTGATAGCAAAATTCTCCGCAGCCCAGTCAAGCTGAAAGCTCTGCCGGAACCAGATTACTTGGATTTTACTCTGCCAGCGGGTCACATTTGCTTGCTGAGCGATGATGGTTCCCCAACCACTCAAAAATTGGCTCAGGCTCTGACTGAATGGGGCTGGCAAACTGTTGTCCTCAGTTTCCCAGGAGTGGCGACCTCTGCTTTGCCTCAGCCAGTGAACCGAGTTAGCCTAGCAGACTTCAGCGAAGAACACCTGCAACAGCAGTTAGCGGCGATCGCTGCCACCCACGGCTCAATTTCCGCCTTTATCCATCTCCATCCGGTTTCTCAGGCCAATCAAGCTGGTCAGATCTGCTTTCAGGACAGTGATGCAGCTTTGCTAAAACAGGTGTTTCTGATTGCTAAGCATCTTAAAGACCCGCTTAATCAAGCTGCTGGTCAAGGACGCAGTTGTTTTATGACGGTGGCGCGTCTGGATGGAGAATTTGGGTTAGGGCAGCAGATCAATTTCAGCGTGATTCCATCCGGTTTATTTGGACTGACCAAAACCCTGAATCAAGAATGGCAGGCTGTATTTTGCCGAGCGATCGATCTTCACCCTGATCTAAGCGCTCAACAATCGGTTAAAGCGATCTGGGATGAACTGCACGATCCCAACTGCTTGCTGACCGAAGTTGGCTACAGCTTGCAGGGACGGTCAACCTTGGTTTGCGAACCGGCGGCCCTGGTGCCAGTCAATAGCCGGATTAATCAAGCCTCGGTATTTCTAGTCAGTGGGGGTGGCAAAGGCATCACCGCCCAGTGCGTAGTAGAAATTGCCAAGCAGCACAAATGTAAGTTCATTTTGCTGGGGCGTTCTGTTCATTCGGAAGCGGAGCCAATTTGGGCGGCGGGATACGAAAGTGAAGCAGACCTGAAAAAGCAGATTATTGATCGCTTGACGCTGGAAGGCAAGAAAGTTACTCCGTTGATGGTACAGGCAGAGTTTAATGTCATTGCCTCCCAACGGGAAATTACCAAAACCCTAGCGGCGATCGCCCAGGTAGGCGGAGAGGCTGAGTACCTGAGCGTCGATGTTACGGATCTGGCTGCTCTCCGAACCGAACTTTCGCCACTGATCGAGCGTTTAGGCCCAGTCACCGGGATCATTCATGGCGCTGGTAACTTAGCCGACAAACGAATTGAGAAGAAATCTGAGCGAGATTTTGACACCGTTTATAACGCCAAGGTGAAGGGGCTGGAAAATCTGTTGAGCTGTGTGAGTGCTAATCAACTTCATCAACTGATTTTGTTCTCTTCGGTGGTCGGCTTTTACGGCAATGTTGGGCAGTCGGATTATGCGATCGCCAACGAAATCCTCAACAAATCGGCTCACTTGCTCAAGCAGCACTCGCCTAACTGTCATGCGGTTGCGATTAATTGGGGCCCGTGGGAAGGCGGCATGGTCAGCCCAGAACTCAAAAAAGCCTTTGCAGAGCGCCAGATTGACCTAATCCCGCTCCAAACTGGCACTCAGATGCTTGTGAATGAATTGGCAGCAGAAACCCCCCAGGTGTTGATTGGCAGTCCTCTGGTTCACGTACCGGAGAAACTCGATCCAAGCTTAAAGTCGTTTCAAATCCGTCGTCGCTTAACTTTGGAGAAAAATCCTTTCCTCCAGGATCATGTGATTGCTGGCCATGCTGTTCTACCAGCCACCTGCGCTCTGACCTGGATGATCAATATTTGTGAGCAATTCTATCCGGGTTATCGTTTCTTCCACTGCCAGAATTACAAGGTTTTGAAGGGGATTATCTTCGATGAAAACCTAGCTAACGAGTATATTCTTGATGTCCAGGAAATTGATAAAACCAGTCCTGGCTCCATCGAGTGCGAGGTGAAAATCTGGAGTCAAAATCAAGATGGGAAGGTTCGCTATCACTTCAGTACGCGAGTGCTGCTGCAACAACAAACCCCGACTGCTCCGATTCATCAGGGCTTGCAGTTAATCCAGGATCAATCTTTCACTGAACTGAGTCATCCTTTCTATCAAAACGGGGCTGGTAGTCTGTTTCATGGGCCATCTTTCCAGGGAATCACGGCAATCTTAAATGCCAGCTCCGAAAGACTTACGGCAGAATGTCTGTTGCCCAGTTTGAGCGCCAGACAACAAGGGCAGTTTCCGCTCCAAACCGTTAATCCCTTCATTGCTGATGTCCAGATTCAATCAACCTGGGTGTTATTACAGCATCTTTGTCAGCAAGGTTGTTTACCAGCCGGAATTGAAAGATTTGAACATTTCGCCCCGATTCCGTTTGATACGCTGTTCTATGTCTCAACAGAAATCAAATCCCGCAAGAAAACAACAATCATTGCTGATGTGATCAGCCACGATCGCGAAGGTAGAATTTACACCCAGATGATTGGGGCCAAGGCCACCGTTTTACCTTCAGCTTTAGAACTCAGATCGAAGATTACCTATGAATCTCTGATCAGCAAAGGGGCAACCGCTAAAGTTGTTCCAGTCTGATTTTCGCTGACCTGAGCCTCTGTCCGTTGGTATTTAAGGAATCAATCATGACCAGTCTTACAACAACAATTGGAACAACCAAGCTGGCAATTGTCGGTATGGATTCCTGGTGGGGAACCTGCGATGGACTAGATGCTTTTGAGCGCAGTATTTATGACGGGGACTTCCAATCTGGTTCCCCCCAAACTTGGGGGGCTAGGGGGGCGCAAAGTCAGACACGTCAGCAGATCGGCAACTTTGATCCTTCTCAACTGACACTGCAAGTTGCAGACCGAGCTTTGCAAGATTTCGGCTCTGCTACTGGCCGACGTTTAGGCATCATCATGATTGGCCCTACTGAATTGCCAGTGCAGGCGTTGCAGCAGAAATGGCCAAAATCAGCGGTCAGCCTGAAATCAGTCGCCAATTCTTTGTTCGATGCTCTCAAGGCGGCCGAACAAATTCTCGCTGCTGGCGAAGCGGATGCGGTGCTGATCGGAGCAGTCAACCTGCTCGAAGATTTAGCAGATCTAACGAATGTTGGCTTAGAATCCCAACCTGATATTCATACGCTGAGCTATGACCTGAATGCCAAGGATCAAGTACCGGGCGAAGGAGCGGGTGCAGTCGTATTGAAGCGCTTGGAAACAGCCCAGCAAGCTGGTGATCGCATCTACGCTATTATCGATGCCGTGAGTCAGGTGCAGCAAGCATCAGATACTCAATCTCCAAATCTGCTAGTTCAGCAAGCCTGTCAACTGGCTTTCCAGCAGGCAGATGTCAAACCTGCTAATGTCGGCTACCTGGAGGTTACAGCCAGTGGTCAGCCTGACCAAGACCAAGCTGAGATTCAGGGCTTGATCACCGCCTATCAAACTGTAGAATCAGAACTCAGTTGCGCGATCGGCAGCGCCAAGGTGAATATCGGTCAGACTGGTTTGGAACTGGCTGGTTTGATTAAAGCTGCTCTCTGCCTCTATCACCGATTTATTCCAGCTATACCGCAGTGGAGCGGCCCAAAGCAACCGGAGCTTTGGCAAGACAGCCCCTTTTATGTTCCAACTGAATCGCGCCCGTGGTTTCTGAACCAGGGAGCAACTCAGCGGGTAGCAGCGATCAACAGCTTGACCTTTAATGGCAGCTACACCCATATCATTCTGTCAGAGGACAGCAGCCAGCCTGATCGTCAAAGCCGATACTTGGAGCAAATGCCGTTTTATTTGTTTCCGATCGCCGCCGATCGGCAATCAGCTTTACTTGAGCAGCTTGTAGGACTGGAACAAGCAATTACAGATAGTGATTCTCTGGCTGAAACTGCAAGTCAGACCTTCAAAATGTTCCAAACCCAGGCTGAAGCCACCTACGCCCTGGCAATTCTGGGGCGCAACAAAGATGAGTTAAAGCGGGAAATTCAGCGGGCATTTAAGGGCATTAATACAGCTTTTGAAACCGGTAAAGACTGGCAAACCCCGGTTGGTAGTTACCTGACCGTCAACCCTCTGGGTAGAACAAGCGCGATCGCCTTTGTTTACCCTGGCGCTTTTGGCGCCTATGTTGGGGTCGGGCGCAACCTGTTCAAGCTGTTTCCCAAGGTCTATGACGATCCGGTGATCAAGAGTGTGACCAATCGTTTGACGAGCATTGAGAAACTGCTCTATCCCAGAAGCCGGCATAAACTTTCTAACCGAGAGTCTGAACGACTAGAGCAGAAATTGCTGGATGACCTGCCAGTTATGTTTGAGTCCGAAGTTGGGATCGCTAGCCTGTTGACAGCGGTGATGCGAGATTATTTCCAAATCCAGCCCCAGGCTGCCTTAGGGTACAGTTTGGGTGAAATTAGCATGATGTATGCCCAAGGGGTTTGGAACAACTTTAGTCAAGGCAGCAGTGCGTTACTGTCTTCGCCTTTATTTGAGGAAAGACTCTCTGGGCCAAAGTACGCCGTGCGAGAGTTTTGGGGAGCCAGCGCAGAGCTTCTAGAGCAAGACTTTTGGAGTAGCTATATTCTGATTGCACCTGCCTCGCAGGTGATAGATTGCCTGAAAAATCAGCAACGAGTTTACTTGACTCAAATCAATTCTCCAAAAGAAGTGGTAATTGCCGGTCATACCCAAGCTTGCCAAACAGTGATTGAAACGTTAGCCTGTGATGCGATTCAGGCTCCGTTTAAGCATGTTATTCATTGCGAAGCCATGCGATCGGAACACTCCGAGCTGGCAAAATTGAACACGCTGCCGATCCAAAATTTGCCCAAGGTCAAGCTTTATTCAGCGGCTAATTGTCAACCAATCAGCCTTGATAGTCAGTCGATCGGTAATAGCATCGCCAACACGTTATGCCAGCAATTTGATTTTCCGCGACTGTTGCAGCAAGCTTATCAGGACGGCTACAAAATTTTTGTTGAAGTGGGAGCAGGCGGAATTTGCTCTCGATGGATTAATGAAACTCTCAATTCCCAGGATCAGGTTACAATTTCCCTCAATAAACGAGGAGTCGATGATTTTGCTTCTATTTTGAAAGCCTTGGCCAAGCTGCTCAGCCATCGGGTGTCACTAGACCTGTCAGTGTTGTACGGTCAAAATCAATCGGGTTTTAATCAAAATAGAGAGTTCTCTGCAGCTCTAGCACTCGACCAAAAACGAATTATTCCTGATGGTTCAACTATCACCAACGACAAAAATATTGCCAATCAAACCTTGGCGGAGCAAACTCAGGCTGCAATGAATGGGCACGAAAACAAGCCTAATTCAAACTCGCAAAATGGCAGAAAAGTAAGGCTGCAAAACAACCATGCGATCGGTGCAAAAATGAATCACAGATCTTATTCAAAAATCAAGTCGCCGCTTCTGCTTGGCTATCAGCACCAAGTTCCGACGGAAAACTTTTCGGCGATCGCGAAAAACCATTCAGTGCTTTTACAGTATCGTCACAATTCGCTCCAGCAAATCAGCGAGATGATTAAGATGCAAATTACTTTGTCTGAACAGTTTCTGACCGATCAAACCTTAACCAATCAATCGCCGTTAAATCATCATTCCTCAAATCATTCGACAACTCGGAAATAGTCCTAACTATAAATCAAATTAATTTAATCTGACTGATTCACCCCCAATGTGAGCATTAGCTGTGAAAAAATTAGAGACAGTGTTAAGTAAAAATAGTCTTAAATTTTCTGACCCTTTCTATGGTGAGAATCAATTTTGGCAGGGTGCCTTAGAGAGTATCGCTTTTGAAGAAACAGAGATCAGAACTAAACTACTGAAGTTAAATCGCCCCTGCTATGTTTTACGGGTTGATGGAGAGATTGGTGTGACCAATGAGGGTTATTTAAGTCGCTCCGACAACGGTAAAACCAGACAGATTGAAGTGCTTGCTTCTACGCCAGCGATTTCGATTCAGCAGTTGGGTGATCCAGGTTTTCTGGCTTTTCATGGCGTTAACTATGCCTATGCGACCGGCGCAATGGCAGGCGGAATTGCCTCAGAAGAGCTGGTGACAACCCTGGGCAAAGCGAAAATTTTGAGTTCATTTGGGGCTGGTGGGTTGTCTCCTGCCCGCGTCGAAGCAGCGATTAACAAGATTCAACAAGCCTTACCGCATGGGCCCTATGCTTTTAATCTGCTGCACAGTCCCAGCGAACCCGCGATCGAACGCAATGCAGTTGACCTTTATCTAAAATACGGAGTTCGCACGGTTGAAGCCTCTGCCTTTCTAGATTTAACCGCCAATATTGTTTACTACCGAGCGGCTGGATTAAGCCTGAATCACGGCAATCAAATTGAGATCAAAAATAAAGTCATTGCCAAAATTTCCCGCCGAGAAGTGGCAACCAAGTTTCTTCAGCCAGCCCCCCTCAAGTTACTGAGAGAATTAGTTAGCAAAAATCTGATTACAGAGCAGCAAGCAGCGCTGGCCGAAAAAGTGCCAATGGCAGATGACATCACCGTGGAAGCCGATTCCGGCGGCCATACCGATAACCGCCCGCTGGTATGCCTCTTGCCCTCGATTCTGGAATTAAGAAATCAAATTCAAGCTCAGTATGATTACCCAACTCCGGTCAGGGTAGGAGCAGCGGGCGGCATTGGCACCCCGCAGTCAGCCCTGGCGGCTTTTATGATGGGGGCCGCCTACGTGGTGACTGGCTCGATCAATCAATCTTGCCTGGAAGCTGGCACTTCCGAACACGCTAAAAACCTGTTGACTCAAGCCGAGATGCCGGATGTGATGATGGCCCCAGCGGCGGATATGTTTGAAATGGGAGTCAAACTGCAAGTGCTTAAACGGGGAACCCTGTTTCCGCTGCGATCGCAAAAACTCTTCGATTTGTACAAAACCTATAACGCGATTGCTGACATTCCCAAGGATGAACGCGACAAACTAGAGCAACAAATCTTTCGCAGAAGTTTGGAATCGGTTTGGGAAGAAACGGTGGCCTATCTAGCGAAACGCAATCCCGACAAAATTGCCAAGGCCGAAAAAAATCCCAAGCTGAAAATGGCTTTAATTTTTCGCTGGTATTTGGGCCTATCATCGCGCTGGTCTAACTCTGGCGAAAAAGAGCGCGAGATTGACTACCAAATTTGGTGTGGCCCAGCCATGGGCAGCTTCAATGACTGGGTGCGAGGTTCTTATCTGTTTGCATCCGGCAATCGGCGCGTCGTTGATGTGGCAGAGCAAATCATGCATGGAACTGCTTTTTTGTATCGAATCCAGAACTTAAATATGCAGGGACTACAGTTGCCCAGTTACCACAGTCAGTATCAACCCGTTGTTTCTAAACTAGAGATATAACATGAATTTAGAACGATCTTGCTCTGCCTCAGATATCAAAACATTAATGGTATCCAACTTGGCCGAAATCCTGATGATTTCAGCCGATCAAGTCGACGTTGATGAAAATTTAGAGAACTATGGTTTAGATTCTCTGCAAGCCATGACGATTGTTAGCAAGCTAGAGAAATTATTGGGATTTAAGCCCTCTCCCGTTTTGCTTTGGCATTATCCAACGATCGCTTCCCTTTCTCAGCGGTTGGCAGAAGAATTTCTGGCTCAATCTAACCCTGAAGATCTAGACAAGGCTGCTAGTCCTCCAAAAACTTCCTCGACCTTCCTAGATTTGGCGGCTGAAGTTGTTCTGGACTCAACCATTCGTCCAGTTGGTGATCCTACTCCAGCTTTTAGCAACCCGAAAAATATATTTCTGACCGGGGCGACAGGCTATTTGGGTGCTTTCTTAATCAGAGAACTTCTCCGGGCAACCCAGGCTAATATTTACTGCTTAGTGCGGGCGGCTGATCTGGTCGAGGGCAAGCTAAAAATCAAAAATAATCTCCAAAAGTATGGACTTTGGGATAGCAAAGACAGCTCTAGACTGTTTCCGGTTGCGGGCGACTTGGCGCAACCCTGGTTGGGGATTGAGCCTGAAGACTTCCAAGCTTTGGCAACCCGGATTGATGCGATCTATCACAGTGGTGCTTTACTGAATTATGTTTACCCCTACTCAGCCCTAAAAGCGGCAAACGTTCTGGGGACGCAAGAAGTTTTACGCTTGGCTTGTCAGGGCAAGTTAAAGCCGGTGCACTATATTTCTAGCGTTGCTGTCTTTGAATCCACTGCCTACGCTGGCAAGGTAGTAGTTGAAGCGCAAGAGTTTGATGACTGGCAAGGGATATTCCTCGGTTACTCACAAACCAAATGGGTGGCAGAAAAGTTGGTTAAACTTGCTGGTAGCCGTGGAGTTCCAGTCACCATTTACAGACTGCCTTTGATTTCTGGTGATAGCGAAACGGGTGTCTCGAACACCCATGACTTTATTAATTTAATGATTAAAGGCTGTTTCCAGATGGGAGCCTTCCCAGATGTAGACTACATGTTGGATATGTCTCCGGTTGACTATGCCAGCAAGGCGATCGTCTATCTTTCTCTGCAAGTAAAATCAATCGGTCAGGCATTCCATTTACAGCATCCAGAGCCGGCCTCTTTGACCTCTTTAGTAGAATGGATTCGCTCGTTTGGCTTCTCAATTGAGATGATTCCCTACGAGCAATGGCGGCAAGCGCTAATTCATGATGTTACTTCGGCTGATAATCCGCTCTACACCCTGCGACCCTTTTTGTTAGAGCGTTGGTCTGACCAACAACTGACGATTCCCGATTTATACTTCCAAGCCCGAAGACCAATCATTAGCTGTCAAGCAACTCTTGATGCCCTGGCTGGCAGTTCGATTGCTTGTCCAGCGATCGATGCTCAGCTCTTAATGACATACACTTCACACCTGGTTGAATCTGGTTTCTTAACCCTTGTTTAGAGATGTCAATCAGGCTCAAGCAGTCTTGATTGAGCCTTAATCAGCGCCGATCACTTAAGCCAGCCCAATCTGTTTTAGCGTTTCTGAGGATTAATATGCTAGACAAAGTGCTTTCTGTGCCCTATACCTTACCCTTTGCCAAGAAATTCTTCTGGACAAACTGGTATAACCTGTTTGCCTCCCTGTTCTCTGATGTCAATATTAGTTTTATGAACTATGGCTTTGCTGAGCTAAGTCCAACTGCTGCAAAGTTGAATTTAAATAGTCATGATGAGAGCGAACGCTACTGCTTGCAGCTTTACCATCATGTTGCTAGTTCTATCCCCCTCAACGACAAAGATGTCCTGGAGGTGGGTTGTGGTCGAGGCGGCGGTTCTTCGTTTATTAAGCGTTATCTGAGTCCTAAGTCAATGACGGGAGTTGATATTTCTGATAACAACGTCAATTTGTGCAAGAAGAAATATGCAATTCCAAATCTTTCCTTTGGGCATGGCGACGCAGAAGCATTAAAATTTGCCGATGGCTCTTTTGATGTTGTAGTCAATGTCGAATCATCACACTGTTACCGCAATATCAGCGATTTCTTTAGTGAATCGTTTCGAGTTTTGCGCCCCGATGGGTATTTTCTCTACGCTGATTTTCGCCCCCAGCCTGAAATCAATGACCTGTTGAACCAGCTCAAACAAGCTGGCTTTACGTTGGTCAAGCAAGAATCAATTGCCGCAAATGTTCTGGCCGCGATGGATTTAGAAAATCACCGCAAAAGCAAAATCATTCAAGATAGTATTCCTAAAATTCTGCATGGACTAACCAGTACCTTTGCGGGTATTGAGGGAACGCATTACTATCAGGGCTTTAAGAGCAGAGACTACGAATATTTCTTTTATCTATTGCAAAAGTAGAAGCTTAATTAATGCGTCAAATGGGATGCACATGAGACACGTCAAACCTGACCCCAACTCGGAGTTGACGGCCAGTGCTGAGGAAATTCAGGACTGGTTGGTCGCTCAAATTGCCGAACAGCTTGGTCTTGATCCAGATGAGATTGATATTCGATCGCCGATCAGCGAATTCGGGCTGGAATCAATTCAGGCCATGATTATTGTTAGTAGAGCTGAAAAGTCGCTGGGTTTGAAGATTCCGCCCACCCTGGTCTGGAATTATCCGACGATTGAGTTGCTGTCCCAACGCTTAGCCGAACAGCCAGAAGTTTTGGCGGTCAACTCCGCAACGGAGGAGGGATGATGGAACCGATCGCAATCCTTGGCATGAGCTGTCGCTTTCCGGGAGCCAAGCATCCAGACGACTTTTGGCAGCTAATTTGCAATGGCGTCGATGCGATTACGGAAGTTCCTGGCGATCGCTGGGATATTGAAGCCCTCTACGACCCCGGTAATCCTAGCAAAATGAGTACCCGTTGGGGTGGCTTTTTGGAGCAGATTGATCAGTTTGATGCTCAATTCTTTGGGATTGCGCCACGGGAAGCGGTTTACATGGACCCCCAACAACGGCTGCTCCTAGAGGTGGCTTGGGAAGCCTTGGAAGATGCCGGTCAGGCGGTCGATCAATTGGCTGGCACCAGTACCGGCGTGTTTGTCGGTATTTCCGGCAGTGACTATCATCAACGCTTGCGGAATAGCTATGGCGAAATCAATGCTTATATGGCTACCGGCAACGCCTTTAGCATTGCGGCCAATCGGCTGTCCTATTTATTCGATCTGCGCGGGCCAAGTATGGCGATCGATACCGCTTGTTCTTCATCGCTGGTCGCCACTCATCTGGCTTGCCAGAGCCTGCGCAGCGGCGAGTCGAACCTGGCTTTAGCAGGTGGGGTAAATCTGCTGCTGTCTCCAGAGTTGACAATTATCCTCTCTCAAGCCCAAATGATGTCTGCTGATGGGCGCTGCAAAACCTTTGACGCGAGAGCGAATGGCTATGTTCGAGGCGAAGGCTGCGGCATCGTGGTGCTGAAGCGGCTCTCGGATGCGGTCAGAGATGGCGACCAGATCTTGTCTGTGATCAAGGGTTCCGCGATTAATCAAGACGGGCGCAGCAACGGGCTGACGGCTCCGAATGGCTTGTCTCAGCAGGCTTTACTCCAACAGGCGATCGCCAATGCCGAGCTTAAACCGGCCCAAATTAGCTATGTTGAGGCCCACGGTACGGGCACAGCTCTGGGTGATCCGATTGAGGCCGAGGCGCTGGGGGCGGTATTGGTCAGCGATCGCGACCCAAATCAACCCTGCGCGATCGGCTCTGTCAAAACCAATATTGGTCATCTGGAAGCCGCCGCCGGGATTGCCGGTCTGATCAAGCTGACCCTAATGCTACAGCACCGCCAACTGCCGCCCAGCCTGCACTTCCAAACCCCTAATCCCTACATTCGGTTTGAGCAACTGCCGCTGCGGGTGCAGCAAACCCTCACAGCCTGGCCGGAAGAAGCCGAGCCGGTGGCAGGCGTCAGCTCCTTTGGGTTTGGCGGTGCCAACGCCCACGTGATTTTGGCGGCGGCGGCTCCGACTTGCCCAGTCAGTCCACCGCCAAGTAATGCCTACCTACTACCGCTGTCTGCTCGCAGCCCCATCGCCCTGAAAGCGCTGGCAAAAGCCTACCGAGATGATCTGAAATCTGCCGCAGCCCTGGACATCTGCTATACGGCCAGCGTTCGTCGCAGTCATCATCCCCATCGGCTCAGCGTTGCCTTTGCCAATCTTGAGCAACTGCAAGTGGCTCTGGAAGCGTTTGAACAAGATCAAGCTCAGCCAGGCTTATCAGTTGGGCAAAAGCAGCCGAATCGGCGCTCAAAATTAGCCTTTGTCTTTTCTGGTCAGGGGCCGCAATGGTGGGCGATGGGACGGGAACTCTTGACCCAAGAACCCGTATTTCGAGCCACGATTGAGCAGTGTGATGCGCTGTTGGCCCCCCTAGCCAATTGGTCACTATTGGGGGAATTGCAGGCAGACGAAGACAAGTCTCGCTTGGGCGAAACCGAGGTGGCTCAGCCCGCTCTGTTTGCCCTGCAAGTCGGGTTGGCTAACCTGTGGCGGGCTTGGGGAGTTGAGCCGAACGCCGTGGTCGGGCACAGCATTGGCGAAGTTGCTGCCGCCCATGTGGCTGGGGCGCTCAGCTTGGCGGATGCCGTCCAGGTTGTCTTCCACCGGGGACGGCTAATGCAGCAGGGCACGGGGCACGGCAAGATGGCCGCCGTGCAGTTAACGCTGCCGGAAGCTAAGCGTTTAATTGCCCAGTATAATCAGCGAATCGCGATCGCCGCCATCAACAGCCCGAATTCGCTGGTGCTGTCAGGGGAGGGTGAAGCAATTCTAGAAGTCGTCCAATCTCTAGAACAAGCGCAGATTTTCTGTAAGCTGCTGCGGGTTAACTATGCCTTCCACAGTCCGCAGATGGCTGCCTATCAGGCCGAGCTGGCCCGATCGCTAGCCGGCATCCAACCCCAAGCAGCATCAATTCCAATCATTTCGACGGTAACGGGTCAGACCCAAGCGGGCGAAGCCTTCGACCCTGACTATTGGGCCCGCAACATTCGAGAGCCAGTCCAGTTTGCGGCGGCAGTAGAACACCTGTTAGACCGCAAGCACAACCTGTTTGTTGAACTTAGCCCCCACCCGATTCTGGGTATGTACATTTCCCAGTATTTGCGCGATCGCAACCAGGCTGGCATTGTACTGCCCTCCCTGCGGCGGCAGGAGCCAGAGCGACTTGTTATGCTAGGGGCCCTCGGCAGTTTGTATACCGCTGGCTCTCCGGTCGAGTGGCGGAAACTGTATCCGACCGGCCAGCCCGTTTCGTTACCGGCCTATCCCTGGCAGCGCCAGCGGTATTGGCTAGACGAAGATGAGCAAAATCAGCCACCAACAGGTAAGGCAACTGAACCTGGACCAGAAGCTGCTGCAATCGCTGCCGAGTGGCAAGTCAGTCGATCGCAGCTTTTAGCAACGCAAACGGGCGATCGGCACCCGCTTTTAGAAACCTACCTAAGCGGGCTGTTAGCGAAAGTGATGGGGCTATCAACCGGCAAAGTGGACTTAGACCAACCGCTGTATAACTTGGGCTTAGACTCCTTAATGGCCGTGGAGTTGATCCGCCGGATCGAGCAAGATCTAGAGGTGGTGCTGCCCCTGGAGTACTTTGCCAGTTTGAGCGTTGACCAGTTTGTGACCCAACTGCTGCTGATTGTGGAAGGCAAACTGTTTGCTGACCCAGTCCCAGAGTCCCCCGATGGCGATCGCAATGTCGCTCAACAAAGCGCTCATGTTTGGATCACTCGTCCTCATCCGCGCCCAGCCGCCCGGTTGCGTCTATTTTGCTTTCCTTACGCTGGGGCTGGAGCTTCGGTTTTCCGCCCGTGGTCAGAGATGTTGCCCGCCGAGATTGAGGTTTGTCCAATCCAGCTTCCGGGCCGGGAAGCCCGGTTTGGTGAACCGCCGTTGACTCGTTTAGCTATCCTAATTCAGACCCTTGTTCCTTTAATTCGAGCCGACTTAGAGACTCCGTTTGCGCTGTTTGGGCATAGTTTGGGCGGACTGATTTGCTTTGAACTGGCGCGGGAACTGCGGAAGCAAAATTTACCTTCTCCGGTGCAACTCTTAGTTTCCGGTTGTCGGGCCCCGCAGATTCCTGATTTAGATTTGCCAATTCATCGTCTGGAAGATGCTCAGTTCATAGAAGCCCTGCGCCGTCTCAAGGGTACACCAGAGGAAGTCTTGCAAAATCCAGAGTTGATGCGCCTGTTTTTGCCCGCCCTCCGGGCGGACTTCGCGCTGTTAGAAACTTACTTTTATACCACCCAGCCCCCGCTCGCCTGCCCAATCGCCGCCTTTGGCGGGGCTGAAGATGCCAAAGTTAACCAGGCCCAGTTGGCAGCCTGGCGCGATCAGACCGGGGGCGATTTTACGCTCACCCTGTTTCCTGGCGATCATTTCTTTCTGCACACGGCTCAACAGGAACTATTAATGGCGATCGCTCAGGAAATACGCAGGCCCGTACTTCAGTAAAAGGAGATGCACTATGGTTTCAATTGTTGCGACCGCGACTAATTTTCCCTCCAGTTATTACAGCCAGGAAGTACTGGCTGTAGCGCTCCGCAAATACTGCATGGCAATGGATCTAGACTTCGACTTAGATACCATCGATCGCTTCTTTAGCAATGTCAAAGTCAAAGGTCGATACTTTGCTTTGCCGCTGGACACCTTCTATGACATGCAGGGCTTTGCCACCCAAAGTCGCGCCACCCTGGAAACAGCCTTGAACCTGTTTGAGGGAGCGGTGCGAAAGCTGTTAGAGCAGACGCAAGTCGATCCGCAGACGATATCGTTGCTGGCTTCCGTCACCTTAACAATTGCGATTCCACCCTTGGAAGCCCGGTTGATGAATCGGATTCCCTTTTCGCCCTACGTCCGAAGATTGCCTCTGTTTGGCTATGGCTGCATGGGTGGGGCGGCTGGCTTGTCACGGATAGCAGAATATCTCCAAGGGCACCCAACCGAGGCGGCGATTATGTTTGTGGGTGAGCTTTCCTCTGCACTCTGGCAGGGGTCTTTGCAGTTAGATTTACAGTCTCAGGTCAGTCAGCTAGCGGAAAATCCAGCCATCTATAGTGATATCATCTCCAATATTGTGACGGCGGCCCTGTTTGCCGATGGCACCGCCGCGATTTTAGTCGTCGGTGAAGATCATCCCTTCGCTCAACCGGGTAGACCGCGCGTAATCGACACTCGCTCGATCCTGCTACCAAACACTGGACATCTGATGGGGATGGATATTGTCGATACTGGTTTTCGCAATATCCTCAGACCGCAGGTGACAGAGTATCTCAAAGATGGATTGCGGAAGCTGATTGACCCCCTCCTGGCAGATCACAATTTAAAGATTGAGCAAATCGATCGCTGGATCGTCCATCCAGGCGGCCCCAAGGTTTTAGATACCGTTGCAGAAGAGTTTGGGCTGGAGCCGCAGCAGTTGCATTTGAGCTGGGAGGCCCTGGCAGAGGTGGGTAATATTTCATCCGCGACCGTGATTTATATGCTGAATCAGCTTTTCGCTTCTAAAGATCAGCCCTCGCCAGGAACCTATGGCCTGATGATTGGCATGGGGCCAGGTTTCTCCCAGGAAGCAATTCTCTTGCAGTGGTGAGGAATCATTAATGCTATCGATTACTAGAGCTATTTTCTTAGTCATTATTGCCGCTGTTGTGATCCAGCGCGCAATTGAACTTCGGATCAGCCAAAGAAACGTTTCTACTCTGTTGGCTCAGGGGGGACGGCTGCATGGCTCTAATCTAATCGGAGTTGTCAAAGCCCTCCAAATCAGTTGGTTTGTGGGCATGATTGTTGAGGTTTGGGGTTTAAATCGTCCGTTTGTCCCCCTGTTAGCCGTCATCTCACTCATGATGGTGATCGCTGGTCAAAGCCTGCGTTATTTATCAATGCAAGCACTGGGGCAACGCTGGACTTTGCCAATCGTCACGCTTCCAGGTGCCTCTGCGATCGATACTGGCATCTACCGCTATCTGCGTCACCCCAACTGGTTAGGAGTCAGTCTAGAAATCGTGGCGCTGCCGCTGATTCACGGAGCCTACCTGACAGCGATCGGCTTCAGTGTTGCGAACGCAATCTTAATCGTCTGGCGCATCCGAGCTGAAGAAAAGGCTTTATCTGAAGACAGTAACTATGCTCAACTGTTTAAAGATCACCCCCACTTGATCCCAAAGTTCAGACGGATTAAGCTTTCTGCCAAAAACATCTTGTCATAGAGTGGGCTGTTATGGATTTACAAAGTAAAACGCTCTTAATTACCGGAATTGGTGATTTTATTGGCCGACGGGCGGCTGAAATGGCTTTGGAACGGGGAATGAAAGTGCTGGGACTAGAATTTTCACCTGAAAAAGCTCAGCTAGCCGAGGAACTTGGAGCAACCGTCCATATTGGCAGCACGAACGATGAACTGACATTAGTAGAAGCCTGTCAAGGGGCAGATATTGTATTCCATACTGTATCTAAGAACGATGCCAGTGGCGCGATAGATTCATTCCGGGCCATTAATGTCGAAGGAACCATCAAAACTGCCACTGCCGCTAAACAGGCCGGTGCAAAAGTCTTTATTCATCTCTCTAGTGTGTTGGTCTATGGTTTTCATTTTCCCAATTGCGTGACTGAAGATCAGCCGCTGGTTAATCAAAAAAATCCATTTTGCCAGACTAAAATAGAAAGCGAACAGGAAGTTCTTAAACTCAACCATGCCGACAAATTTGGGATAATTGTGATCCGAGCTGGCGATGTTTACGGGCCGGGTGGAAGTGTTTGGGTAATGCAACCATTGAGCATGATGCAAAAGAAAAAGTTTGTGTTAGTAAATGGTGGACGCGGCATTTGTAATCATATTTACATTGACAATCTAATTGATGGAGTCTTTTTAGCCGTAGAGAAGGAGGCTTATGGAGAGGCTTTCAATCTGACTGATGGCGGTCAGACTACTTGGCGAGAATATTATGAATGTCTAGCTGAAATTGGCGGGTATCCTAAACCAGTGATCTCTGTTCCTGCTTTAGCCGCGAAAACGGCGCTGCGCCAGATGGGGAAAAAAGCTGATTTGCTGCCAGAATCAATTGATTTTGTGACGCGATCACACGCCTATTCAATTGAAAAAGCAACTCGGTTATTGGGCTATCAGCCGCGAATTGATTTAGCCAAGGGAATGGAACGCACAGCAGATTGGCTATCAAAAAACAATCTCGTCAATTAAACCCTCTGAACCGTATAAAACATTATTCTCTGAAATAGAATGTTACTCAACTGGAAACATCTGCAAGCCCTCATCAAACAGATCTCATGACCTTAACCAAGCGCTCTGTAAAAACCGATTCTTTGACCAAATCTACTGGTATCTCAGTTCATACTTTCCGGGCAGAGCAAAACAAAAAACTACGCGCAGATGTCGAGAGCGTTTTATCTTGTCAGAAATGGATCAAGTCCCAAACCAACCAATGTCTTGATTTAAATCGAGTACTAGTCGTTCTAGCCGCGGGAAGCGGGGCTGAAAGGTACTTACCCCGCACGATCCCTAAAATCATTGCTCAGATCGCTGAAGCTGGCGCTAAAGCTGATGTAATGATTGGCTTAAATCATGGATTTGATTGTCCACAAGTCATAGCTGGCTTTAATCAGATTTCTGATGTTGAAATTATCGATTTGTACACTGAAGCAAAGGTTTCCAACCAGTTGCCAGCTAAGGTATGTGCTGATGCCAGTGCTCAAGGTGAACCCTATTACATTCAGAGTAACCCTTCCTTAGCATTAAAGCATCGGATTTTTGTTATTCATCAAAAAATTAGTCCCTATTCGGCTGGTAAAATCCGAATTCTAGGTGATATTTATGGCTCTCTGTTTATCAACAGTATTGCTCAGGGCTGGCATCTGCCTGCCTTGCTGGTCACGATTGATGCCGAATCTCAGTTTTTGCTTGATCAACCGGGCTTATCTCCTAATTTAGATTCTAATGGTTTGCAGCCTATCCTTGAGCAGCTAAACCATCATCCAGACCTAGATATTCTCGGCGCTACTCCCAGACACACAGTGTATCAGCCGTTTGAGCAGGACGGATTACAGATATTTTTGCCTGATTTCAGCCAAGATGTGCCGCCAATTCCTTGGTTTTTAAATATTGTGCATGGATATTACCCTGGTTATCAGTTAAAACCTGGCGGGGGAACCGTTGGCAGATCTGACGTAGTTATTAGCCTGCTAACAGTGATTTCAGAACGGTATCCAGGGGCAAGGTTGGAGGATATTCAGTTGACTATTTTGGCAGAGCACGCTGGTTTCAAGCATGAGCTGTGCCTGGATGTGATTCAGACTAATCGTGTTCCAGACCAGTATGAGACTGTTCCAGATGATAGATCAAAGCTAGCTTGGCTGGAGCAAATGACTCGCTGGATGTCTGGCATAGAGGCATTGAAACTCAATTACGGTCAACACAACATTGAGTCGATTGTTGCTGATACATTTCCGTGGGCTATATTGCTTAATCCTCGCTTATTCGTTCAGAGCTTGCGAAACAAGCAACCGTTAAATCTGATCACATTGTTTAAAGTTGCAAGGATGTTGATGAGTTCTTTTCTGCATCTTTATCTTCTAAAAACAAAAGCCGCCAGTCATCCTGATACTCTTCAAGGTTATGAAGCTAAAGCCACTTGGTAATTTATTTGATGCATAGGGGACTGGCGATCGCAAAATCATATCCTGCGATCGCCATTCCTCACCCCATAGCTCTTACTCTTGAAACTGAAGCTGTTTGTCCGCAGAACTGAGCGGTCGTGCTGATTTATTGGTTTGATTGTTATTCACTGCCCGACTTTCCCACCAGGCTAATTTCAGGCTTAACATCGCGTTTTCGGTTGCGATCGCCACTTGCCCAGACAGCAAATGCAAAAGTTGGACTCGCTCGGCGCTAAAGGCTGCTGTGGTCAGATTGTTTTCCAGATAGACAATCCCAAACAGCTTGTCCTGATTGATCAGCGGATAACACAGAATCGACAGCGGTTGGGCTAATTGAATATAGGGATCAGAGCTGAAATCTCCCTCGACTACCGCATTGTTGAGCAGAACCCTCTCACGTTTGCGGGCCACGTAATGCAGGACTGAGACGGGTAGGATCTGGTTGATCGGTTTGGCAGTAGGCACAAGGCTACTGCTGGCAGCGATCGCGAATTGGCCGACTTCGCCGCTAGCAGAGGGCGTATGCAAGAACAAATAGCCAACCTCAGCCCCGGCGTGATCAATCAGAATCTTCAGCAAAGCTGGCAAGCAGTCTTTGAGGTCATGCTGGCTGGCGATCGCCTGGATCGACTCAACCACGGCTTCAAGGTCTAGCTGGTTGGTTTGAATCTGGCTGGTGGCAATCCTCCTGGTTTGATCAGGGGTGGGCTGACCCAACTGCGGATAGTGCTGGTCTAGCTGCTTCACCTTAGCGGTTGCTCCCCAGCGTTGGTAAAGATGGCGGGCTTGCAGCAGCTAATCGCGAGCGATCGCGGGTTTATCCCAGTCCAGGTAGAACTTAGCGGCCAGTTCGTTGGCCAGAGCTTGATCGGAGAGGAACTGGTTGGCTTTGGCGCTGGCGATCGCCCGATCGTAATAATCCAGGGCTGCGGCTGTCTGCCCTAAAACTCGCTGCCGCTCCGCCTCAACCAATTGCCATTGGTGGAGATAATTGATCGGCGCAGTTTGGGCGGATTGGTAGAGAGCGGTTTGATGAGTTTCGGCTTGGGCGAGGGTTGTAGCTTGCTCTGACTCGGACTGAGTTGGAGCAAGCTGGAGGTAGGTCAAAGCGGCATAGAAATGGAAGATCGGCACCAGCGGCGGTGACAGGGCAATCAAACAGGGCTGAGCTTGGGCCACGTTTTCGAGCGCGGCTGTGTACTGACCAAAGGTAAAGGCCAGCAGCAATTTGTAGGTATAAACGCCAGAAATCGCTGTCAGGTCATGATCTTGAACGTGTTGCGGCAGCATCAGTCTTTCATCGTAGGCGCTGCCGCTCAGGCATTCCGGCTGGCGACTGGGATGGCTCAAGTTCTGCACGACCTGCTGCTTCATGCTCAGATAGGTCTGGGCAGACACTTGTTTGGTCTGGGTCAAAAAGGCGCTGCCTGCCAGTTCAGACTGCCATTGTGACAATTCAATTGGGTGCGGCTCTTTTGAGGTAACAAAACATTACGAAAAAACAGGCACTTTAGTAAATAATCTTGTCTAGGGGCCGGATTTGAGTGTCATGTATATATTTTTTGGGAGATAAGTTAGGGAGTAGAC
>JAESGG010000043.1_pt1 | contig 50295 bp, 52 predicted proteins | sample 9266231 | NCBI WGS metagenome assembly JAESGG01 (sample SAMN14515337, study PRJNA621664) | algae metagenome | isolation source: Aphanocapsa sp. GSE-SYN-MK-11-07L and co-occurring heterotrophs from wet... | place: USA: Grand Staircase Escalante National Monument, Utah | collected 2006-04-16 | reverse complement strand
AAAGAAAACACTCGATCAGCGCGTTCATCGTTGTTCTCAATGCGGCTGTGTTGAGGATCGAGATGTCGCGGCTGCGAAAGTTATGCTCAATTGGGCAATCGCCAGAGGATCTGGCGATTTGGGGTTATACCAAAACTTGATGAGCATGAATCATATAAATCTTTGTAAGACAAGCATTACAGGTATCTAATTCAGTGCAGTGCTGACGAGAACTGGTATTAGGAACTAGCCTCATAAACGCAGAGTCGCCAAGCTCTACCCCAGAAACCCGTTCTACGGGATCTCTGAGGCAACTTGGGGCGAAGAAGCGTCAGAAGCCTCTAGCTCAGCGAAGCGGCTAGATGGTAGTTCATTAACAGATATGTTTACTGGCCACGTCCAGGTTTGCAGTCGGCAAAGCCTAATGCTTCTGTGTCAAGAAAACTAGCGATCGCCATCTCAATGACTGCTTCGATGGGGTAGTCAATTTCAGCAGCACGAGCAACTAAAGCGGTCTGAATTCGTTCAGGCAAACGCTCCAAAATAGCTTCAGCATCTATGCAGGAAAGTTGCTCTTGAAGTTTGATTTGCATAGCTTCACCTTTCGGATGGAATTTGGACGTTGTAAGGTGGCTCAGTAGCTCTTAAAATAATTGCTTCTAGTTCCAATAGTAGGGCAGGGTTCTCCCAATGTGGAATGAACTGGACTGCGATCCGCACATCTTCATCATGGTATTTGTCTAGCCACGCCCACAAAAAAGCTTTATGTCCGCCGCTAAAACGTCCTCGTAGGCTCTTAGTTTTACCAATGTAAAGTAACCCATCACTTCTATGTCTAACTGCGTAAATGCCGGGACGAGCAGGAATACTCTGAAACTCACGGGTCAATGGTTGGCACTGTTCAAAGGGCATGAAGGCGATCTGATCTAGAAGTTTCTGAGCCTGGACTTGTAGGTCAGAATTGTTTGTTGGCATGAAAAGAGAAGGGCTATTGGCACAGAAGTTATGCTCCCACGATTCTGTTACAGCTCAATTACCATGTTGTAGCATTAGGGCTTCTTTGGGCAGTGCTAAGCTTAACGCCAAGTCAACTACATACCACTTAATAATCAGTTCGTGGGCAAATTGTCTAACTGCTGAATGCCGCGTTTTTGAAGTGCCTTGACTGTATTTTCTCCAACGAAAGTAACTGCATCAAGTTTAAAGCTGTAAACGCAGTAAAGAATCTCGCCATCTTCATCGTCAATTAACTCTTCTGATTTGATAATGCGAAGATCATTAATTTGCCAAGTTTCACAATTGTGTTCATCCATGCAAGCTCTATGCTTCTCGTCTCAATCCAAATCTGAGATTGAACTTCAACATTGCCAAATCATTGATGAGCGATAGGTACAAGCCAAGTCTAAATCTGCTCTAGCTCGTTTTCGTGCAGATGGGTGACAAATTTACCGCCAAACTTGACGTAAACGGGGTAATTGGCGCTGACTTCCCGCCCTTGCCATTCCCGGATGATCGCCCCGACATCTCCCTCAAGCCCTTTAATGTCAAAAGGCTGACCACGATGCTCCGGGTGATGGTAAACAATCACAGACTGTTTGACGCGGACACGAGTCCCGACTGGAAAGGCTTCCGTCTTGTCAGCTTCCATAACCCTAACGTCTTCCTTAAACATGCGTGAATGCTGCCTTTGAGATTGAGCCTATACTTATGACAGCTTTTTTATCTTTGCACAGACTGGCCGCTACCGTTCAATCGTTAAGCAATAGCTACACCAGAGCAATTTCTATGTTGCAAACCTGACCAACGGGTCAGCATCCCTATGAATAATGGTTTTTGCAATTAAGTGTTAGTCAAGCACGCTCTCAAAACCGCGATCGCCGCCGGAATTTTAGCCGCTCTGTTCCAAAATTCTGATTTGGCCCACATTCAATATCCGGTGATGGGGCTGCTGGCAACCATGCTGTCTTCGGTCGGAGATACGGTCAAAGCGGGTTGGGGCAGGCTAGGGGGCAGCGTTGTCGCAGGCGTGTTTTCAGTTCTAATTGTTGGCACCTTTGGCATTAGCCCGATCGCCGCTGGGTCTGCTTTTATCCTCGCCTCTCTGTTTTGCGAAGTTTTGGGTTGGAAGGCCTTGGTTGGGCAAGCGGGAATCATCGCGGCCCTGATCGCCGCTGAGCCTGAGTTAGGCGCAGATCCAGCGATTTATACCGTGCATCGAGTGTTTGATAACAGTATTGGCGTTTTTGTAGCCACAGCCGTCACTGTTTTGTTTTGGCCAGAGCGGCCCAGACTCACCCTCCAGAACTACCTGGTGCGGGTTTTGGGGAACTGTAACCAATGCTTGCAAAAGATTGTGAGCAGCGTCGGCGGTGAGGCAAGTCCCTTGATAGCGATTGAGCAACACACGACTGAGATGTACTGCCTGATTCAACAGAGTGACAGCCTGCTGAGCAGGTCTTTGTATGGTTTTCTGGGTCGGCAACTGGTGCAAGACAACTGGAGTGATTTACTGGCAACGGAGCGCCGGTTACGGCGGCATTTGTTAGGGATGACTCGAATTGTCAAGGATGATCACCAGAATTCTCTGATGCCCCTGTTCTCAGATCAATTGCAGCGGCTGGCGGAGGAAGTTTCTGACCTTTGTGCGGTCACGACTGAGTTGATTCGTGGCGGTATGGCTGCAAAAGCGGCTGCCGTGGAACTGCCCCATTTGAGCCATCACCTTGCAGGAATGGTTGATCGGCTCGGTCAGATGCGGGCCACCAACTCGCTCGTCAGTTACCCCATACACGAAACGATTCAGTTCTACAGTTTGCTGAGTTTGTTGACCCGACTGAGCCAAGATTTAGAGCAATTAGCGGACAAGTTGCAACATCAGGAAAAAGTGGCTGAGTTACCCGGATGGCAGTTTAAGCTGCACCCGGTTCCAGCTCCACAAGTCAAACACTACCTTAAAACCGGGATTGCATTAGGCTTGACGATAGCGATTGTCGATTTTGCCCAACTGCCCTACGGCTACTATGCGGCGCTTGGATTAGTAGTCGGGATGCAGCCCACTTTAGGGAAAGGGTTGAGTGCTGGTAAGCAGCGAGTTTTGGGTACAGCGGTGGGGGCGCTCGTGGCGATCGTGCTGGTGAACACCTTGGGCAGCAATCCCTTCACGGTGGGGCTGGGCATGATGGCCACCATTGTTGGTTGTGCCCGTTTGGGCATGGACATGGCGGGCTACAAGGGAGGCTGCTTTTTAATGGCGATCGCAATTATGATTCACAGCAGCGAGCCAAACAGCTACATTTGGGGACGATTTAGCCAAACCCTGCTGGGAGTTGGAATCGCGATCGCTGTGTATTGGCTATTTCCCGCCGACACCGCTGCTCAAAAAATTGACCCCAGCCTGCACCAAGCCTTCGGCAATTTAGGTCAACTGTATGAACAAATCGTTACCAACTATTTACAGGGAATTGACTCCACCGCTACCACCGCCAAACTCAGTGAGCAAATTCGGCAAGCGATCAAAACTCAAACCTCCTTACAGACGGAAACAAAGCTGGAATTAATCGAAGATTTTCGGGCTGCCACAATTCAGCGCCGGTGGAACTTTCTGATTAGCCACGAACGGGCCTTATTTTCCAGCCTGCTTTCGCTCCAGCAGGTGGCGGTCAGCTCAACTTCAACCGCAATGTCTGACTCTTTCCTAGCGGAACTCCAAACAGCCATGCAGACGACGAGTTTGGGTTTTCAGGCAGTGGCAGCCGCTATTCCTGACCAGCTTCCTAAAGCGCCAAACCTCCTAACTCCCTTTCAGGTTTTAGAGCAGCAAATGGAAAAATTGCGCCCGACCCAGACAATGTCCAAGTATGACGTAAATCAAATGATTGCTTTTTTTGGCGTTATCTCTGCCCTGCAAGAAGTGGCTGAAAATCTGAATCAGATGTCTCAGCATTGGCCAGGCAAACAAGTCGCTGATCAATCTGGTTTGTAAGTTGAGACCACCCGCAAAATCACGATCGCTAGTTTACCCCACTTTGTAATGATTTCAAGCAGTCTGGGCTTTGCCTAAACCACTCCATATCTCTCTAGCCCAAAGTGTGGTAGCTTGGATTTCTGAAATTTGACTTGTATGACCGATATGGCACACTGAGTTAGTACCTGTTGAATATTCGTTTAAGGAACAATTGCATGACTTCAGCACAGCCAAAGCGGGCACTCATTACCGGCATCACCGGACAAGATGGTTCATACCTCACTGAATTGCTCTTGGATAAGGGCTATGTAGTTCATGGCATTATTCGCCGCACCTCTACCTTTAACACCGATCGAATTGACCACGTCTACCAAGACCCCCACCTGGAAGACACGCGCCTGTTTTTGCACTACGGCGACTTGACCGATGGCACCACCCTGCGCCGGATCTTAGAAGCAGTCCAGCCCCACGAAATTTACAATCTGGGCGCGCAGTCCCACGTCCGGGTCAGCTTTGATGCGCCAGAATACACGGTTGATACGGTCGGCGTCGGGACGCTGCGTTTGCTAGAGGCCCTGCGCGACTACCAGCAGCGGACAGGCAATGAAGTTCGGTTTTACCAGGCAGGCTCCTCGGAAATGTATGGGCTGGTGCAGCAAGTGCCCCAGAGCGAGAGCACTCCCTTCTACCCCCGCAGCCCCTATGCCTGCGCCAAGGTGTATGCCCACTGGCAGACTGTTAACTATCGAGAGTCTTACAACCTGTTTGCCTGTAATGGGATTTTGTTTAACCACGAGTCGCCCCGGCGGGGAGAAACCTTCGTCACCCGCAAAATTACCCAGGCGATCGCCCGGATTGTGGCGGGTCAGCAGAAGAAGCTTTACTTGGGTAATTTAGATGCCAAGCGCGACTGGGGCTACGCCAAAGACTACGTGCAGGCAATGTGGCTGATGTTGCAGCAAGACCAGCCCGATGACTATGTGGTGGCAACCGGGGAAACCCACTCCGTCAAAGAGTTTCTAGAGCTGTCCTTCAGCCATGTCAACCTCAACTGGCAAGATTACGTTGATTTTGACCCCCGCTATCTGCGCCCGGCCGAAGTAGAGCTATTAATTGGTGATCCGGCCAAAGCCAAACAAAAACTGGGTTGGGAACCGTCTGTTAGCTTCGAGCAGTTGGTCGGCTTAATGGTCGATGCTGATTTACATATGTTGGGACAGAACTCGCCTAACGGTAAAAATGGACTTCAAGACATTGCTTTCAAACGTCAACCCCTTGGAAATCCGATCAGTTAATTTATGAGCACACTTAATTTGAGCGATCAAGCCATTCTGGTGACGGGTGGGGCTGGCTTTTTGGGCAAACAGGTTGTGGCTCAACTCCTACAGGCTGGGGCCGACAAAGCAAAAATCACGATTCCCCGTTCTAAAGACTGCGACCTGCGATCGCTGGCGGACTGTCAACGGGCAGCGGCGGGCCAAGATGTGGTTATTCACCTGGCGGCCCACGTGGGCGGGATTGGCTTAAACCGCGAAAAGCCAGCGGAGCTGTTCTACGACAACCTGATGATGGGCACGCAACTGATTCATGCTGCCCACCAAGCCGGGGTGAGTAAGTTTGTCTGCGTCGGCACAATCTGCGCCTACCCCAAATTTACGCCCGTCCCGTTTAAAGAAGACGACCTCTGGAATGGCTACCCAGAAGAAACTAATGCTCCCTACGGCATTGCCAAAAAAGCGCTGCTAGTGCAGTTGCAGTCTTACCGGCAGCAGTATGGTTTCAACGGGATTTACCTGCTGCCGGTCAATCTGTATGGCCCGGAAGACAACTTTGACCCCCGCAGTTCCCATGTCATCCCGGCCCTGATTCGGAAAGTCCACGAGGCTCAGCAGCGGGGCGAGCAGAAGCTGCCAGTCTGGGGCGATGGTAGCCCCACCCGTGAATTTCTTTACTCCACGGATGCTGCTCTAGGGATTGTGATGGGAACCCAGCACTACAACGAACCTGACCCCGTTAATTTGGGCACAGGTTATGAAATCTCGATTCGAGATTTGATTACCTTAATCTGCGAGTTAATGGATTTTCAGGGTGAAATTGTTTGGGAAACCGATCAGCCCAATGGTCAACCCCGCCGCTGTTTAGATACTGAACGAGCCAAAGCGGCCTTTGGCTTTACGGCCAAGGTTGATTTTCGGCAAGGCTTAAAGAACACGATCGACTGGTATCGCCAACACGCAGGTTAGAACGGGATTACTATAAATTGGAGCGAATGCCGTTTGTGTAGCAAACTGGTAAAAACGCTAATCTTGCTGCCATGCCTGAAACTGTCCTAGATGTTCGCAACCTGCGGGTAGAATTTGCGACGGATCAAAAGCCAATTCAGGCAGTAAACGGGATTGACTTTCAGTTGCAGGCCGGACAAGTCTTAGGGCTGGTGGGAGAGTCGGGGTCTGGCAAGTCGGTGACAGCCCTCGCCTTGATCGGGTTGCTGCCCGCTCCCGGTCGGGTGACTAGCGGAGAAGTTTGTTTCTACCGTGCCACTAGCGCTGAACCATTGCGGGTAGATTTGCTGAGGCTACCGCCAAAGGAGCGCTGCGACTACCGAGGTAGCCAGATCGCGATGATTTTTCAGGAACCGATGAGTTCTTTGAATCCGGTTTATACCTGCGGGTTTCAACTGATTGAGGCGCTGCGGCAACACCAGCAGATTGCCAAGCCGGAAGCTCGACGGCAGGCGATCGCCCTCCTGCAAGAAGTGAAGCTGATTCCTAGCGACAGCGAGTTACGCCAGCAAATTGTCGAAGAGCATTTTCATCCCCTGGCTCCTGATCAACTTCAGACCCAAATCAATCAGCGCAAGCTGGCATTTCTAGACCGCTTTCCGCACCAGCTTTCGGGGGGGCAAATTCAACGAGTGATGATTGCGATCGCCATTTCCTGTAATCCGGCTGTGCTAATTGCGGATGAACCGACGACTGCTCTGGATGTGACCGTACAGGCGACGATTTTAGACTTGCTGCGGGAACTGCGCGATCGGCGGGGGATGTCGATTATTTTTGTCACCCATGACTTGGGGATTATTGCCGAAATTGCCGATACCGTGGCGGTGATGTACCAAGGCAAAATTGTCGAAACTGGCTCCGTCCAACAGATTTATCAGCAGCCCCGCCATCCCTATACCAAAGGCTTACTGGCCTGCCGTCCCCAGCCCGATCGCTCGCTGCAATACCTACCGACGATCAGCGATTTTATGGCGGTGGAGCCTGGCTCGAATGGCGAACCGATTCTAAAAGCAAAAACAACCGATCGGCTGCCGCTAGAAATTAGCCCCCAGCAGCGAGCTGAGCGTCAGCAAGCCTTAGAGCAGCAGCCTGCCCTGCTCCGCGTTGATCGCCTGAAGGTGTTTTTTCCCGTCCGGGGCATGTTTGGGCAAACCACCCGCTATCTGCCAGCCGTGAATGACGTTTCATTTCAGGTCTATCCCGGCGAAACCCTGGGTCTGGTTGGAGAATCGGGCTGCGGCAAAACAACCTTGGGGCGATCGCTGCTGCGCCTGGTTGAACCTACTGACGGGCAAATTATCTTTGATGGGCAAGATCTGACCAGTCTTGGCCGGACGAGAATGCGCCAGGCGCGCAGAAACCTGCAAATTATTTTTCAAGACCCCTATAGTTCGCTTGATCCGCGCCTCAGCATTGGGGCGGCGGTGATGGAGCCGTTGCGAATTCACCAGCCTAAAACTCCGACCAAGCAACTGCGCGATCGTGTCGCTGACTTGCTAGAACGAGTCGGGCTGCAAGCCGAGATGATGCACCGCTATCCCCATGAGTTTTCCGGCGGGCAGCGACAGCGGGTCTGCATTGCCCGTGCTTTGGCCCTCAGCCCCCGGTTTATCATCTGCGATGAATCGGTATCCGCCTTAGATGTCTCGGTGCAAGCTCAAGTGTTGAACTTATTAAAAGCCCTCCAAACAGAATTCAACCTCACCTATATTTTCATTTCCCACGACCTAAGCGTGGTCAAGTTTATTAGCGATCGGATTATGGTGATGAATCGGGGCAAAATCGAAGAAATCAACAGCGCTGAAGCCGTTTATCGCCATCCCCAGCAGCCCTACACCCGCCAACTGATCGCCTCCATTCCCAAAGGCCGCCCCCCGGCCCTCCCCTCAACCTAAAACTGGTTTAGCTTGATTGAATCTTGTCATTTAAGAGTCGGTTGAGTGCTGCTTTCAGGCGAATTAGATTCAGTCGGAAGTGCGATCGCTCCAATCTCCGTGACCAAAAAAGCGATCGCCCCTTGATCGTTTTATCTGGACTCTCCGGCCGGCAGGGCAACTTCGTCGAGCTGAATTCGATCTTGACGCGGGTCAACGTGGCTAACTTTGAGCTGGAGCTGTTCTCCGACCGCTACCGAACGGTTGAAGCGGGTTGCCAGTTCAATGCCCAAGTCTTCCAGTAAAACCAGACCCAGCCCCTCGTGCTCTCGCAGCCAGCGCAGCATCAAGGCTGGCCAAATTTGGTCGGCGTGGCAGCGCAGATACTCTAGGCACCAATAACGATTGGTTTGGCGCTCAATTAACGTCGCTTCCTGGACAGCAGCGGTGATGCTGGTCAGCAGCAGCTTTAGGTCTGGCTCCGCAAACGGCAGCGGATCGCCGCGCAGATGCGCTTTGATTTGGAAGTGAGCCAGCAAATCAGCATAGCGCCGAATCGGAGAAGTGGTTTGGCAATAGGTTTCCAAGCCCAGTCCAGCATGGCGGGCAGCACTGGTGCTGACCTCGCTGCGGGGCATACAGCGCCGGATCGCGCAGTCTCTCACGGGGCCTGGGTTGAGCTGCAACAGCTCTGCTTCTGAGGGTAATTCCGGCTGGGGCTGGAGCCGAAACGGAATCGGCAAATTGTGGGCTTGCCCAAACCGCGCCGAGACTTCTCCGGCCAAAATCATCATTTCGGCGACTAAGTGGCGAGAGGGAGAATTATCAAGCACCTGAATTTGCACCTGATCTGCCTGCACCTTAATCGAAGCTTCTGGCATATTGATGCTGATTGCGCCCTGGCTTTCTCGCCAACTGCGGCGTTTTTCCGCCCAAGCGGCGATCGCCCGCACTTCTGGCTCCGTTTGCAGGTCTAACTCTAAAATTTCATCTACATCCTCGTAGGTGAGGCGGTAGGTGGGGCGGATCAAGCTGGGGTGAATTTGGTAGTCGCCAACCGCTCCGTCGGGCTGGAGGGTAATCCCAAAGCTGAGGGCATAGCAGACTTGCCCTTGGGTCAGGCTCATTGGCCCAGTTGCCAATTCCGGCGGAAACATTGGCACAATACCCGTCGGCAGATACAGCGTTGTCGTGCGACGGCGAGCCTCTAGGTCTAGCTCATCGCCAGGCGTCAGCCAGCGGGTCGGGTCAGCAATATGGATCCAGAGCTGCTCTTGTCCATTTTCTAGCCTCTCAAGGCTTAAGCCGTCATCAATTTCCTGAGTGCTTTCGTCATCAATCGTGTAGACCTTGAGATGAGTCAGATCCAGACGATGGAACTGATCTAGGTCAGGGGTTGAACCTGTAAGAGACTGCTGGGCGGCTTCTAGCACCTTAGTCGAAAATTGAGTAGGGATTTGACTGCGCCGCAGAAACAGGTTTTCGTGGCGGCTCCATAACCCCAAAGCCACCAGCAAATCAAACGTCGCTTGCGGGCTGTCTGGGCGATGAATCGCTGCCAGAATTTCTAGGGCCAGCGCCTGCTGAGAGCTTTCATCGCCAAGGGTAGCGAAGCGCTCTAATGCTTCTAGGTAGGGGCGATCGCTGCTCTGCCAGTCTACCGTTTCACCTGCCAACCCGGCTTGAATCCGGTCAATAAAGCCTTGCCGCTCCTGGAGGCGCTGTCGCTCCCGCTCAATTTGGTGCCTAAGCTCATTCACCTGGCTGGCGGGACGAGGCTCATAGAGATCGCCCTTTTGCTTAAAAAAGAGTTTGTCTTCGCTCAGCAAGCAGTGCACAGCGTAGCACTGGCTAGGAGTTTGCTGCGAAAACAGGAGTTGGGCCATCTCAGCAGTCGTGGCAGATTTTCCTTCTTCTAGCAGCAGCTCCCAGGCAATTTCCAGGCTGTCAGGATCAGTATAGGCAGCCACTTCCTGCAAGAAAGCGGGAATTTCTTTGAGCTGATAGGTTTGCCCGGAAACACTATAGGTAATTTGCCGCGGTTGCAGGCTGTGAGACTGCTGATTTTGGTCAATTACCACCCAGTTCTTTTTGCCGTCTGGGCGATCGGCGATCGCAAGCCGGGGCTGCCCTTGCGGGCGAAATTCAACTAGAGTGCCTTTCTCCACAGGTGCGAAAAACCGCTAACCTTCTTTGTTGATGAAAGGTAACAGGGCAACAATCCGGGCCCGCTTAATCGAAACCGTCACTTGGCGCTGCTGCTTGGCGGTCAGCCCAGTAATCCGACGCGGCAAAATTTTTCCCCGCTCGGTAATGAAGCGACGCAGCAGGTCGATGTCTTTGTAATCAATGGGATCTCCAGGCTTAATCGGAGAAACGCGACGACGAAAAAAGGCCATAACAGTAATGTATCTAAGATAGGAAACGTGCAGAAACTATTTAATTTCTTTATGAACCGTGTGCTTGTTGCAATGGGGGCAGAACTTTTTAATTTCTAGCCGAGCCGTTGTATTGCGACGATTTTTGCTGCTGGTGTAGCGCGAAACCCCAGCCGATCGCTTGTCGGGGTTAGTGCGACATTCGGTACATTCCAAGGTGATGATTAGACGAACGCCCTTAGCCATGAATTGCCCCTTACTGTTCCGCTTGAATCAAAATTTACACAGGATTCCCATTATCTCATACGCTGCCGGTTCTGCGCCACAATTCGTCTAATTTTGCGATCAAGCGAAAAACCACGGTAGGTGTGAACAACCAGCGTCTTGGCTAGCAAATCGTGCAGGGTTTGGCGATGCGGATCTGTCCAAGCCCAGCCACAGTCAACGATCAATGGCGCCAGCAGCATTAGCATCACCAACCCAGCCCCCAGATTTCCGACGGCCACGATCGCCAGCAGCGCCCCTAGACCCATCAATCCTTCCCGCTTGCCTAACTCAAGCAAACCTGGGACTCGCCCCTTGGCATCTACTACCTTCATGTCAAAAGCCCAGTGCCCTAAACTTTGTCCCTGATTACGAACCACCACAACCACCCGCAGCAGCAGCCAAGCCGCAATAAAAATCAAGATTTGTAAAAACTGCACATTGGCTTGAGGATTAATCCCAACGGCACTCAGCAACCAAGCCAGCAGAAAATCAAGCCCAGAGGCAGATCCCCGCCGCCACAGCTTAGGTCTAGGCAACTGATTGTAGACTCGCTCAAGGGCTGACATCGGGAATTATTTTTTGCTTTGAGATGGAGCTTTCAGGATACGATCGCAAGCAGATTAATCAATCAATATAAAAAATCCAAACCAATCACAGCCTTATTTTTCATTATTAAGCGCTTTCGGAGAAAAACTACGTGAGTACCAATCAATCCCAGATTAACCCACCCAAGGGATGGACTCCCAATGTCAACCCTGGTCAACAATTGATTCCACCCCCGATTGGAGCCAGGGTGAATGATATTCCCAGTCAGTACACCTATCCGCCGATGACTTGGACAGTTTCAACCGTTGTTGACAGTCAAATGATTCCGCCCCCGATCGGCTCTCAGCCTGTCAGCGTGATGGGACAATCCATTTCGCCGCCAATTGGCTCCCAGCCGGTGAATGCAATGGGACAGCCCGTGCCGCCCCCGATCGGTGCTTCGCCTGCCCAAATGATCAACAGTCAACCGATTTCGCCACCGATTGGGTCTAGCTATGTGGCGGGGCAGCCGATTCCACCCCCGATTGGTTCCCATCCGGTCAACGTGATGGGACAACCCGTGCCGCCCCCGATTGGCTCCCGGGTGAATGATTTGGGTCGCTAAGGTCGTTCATGCATTCGCCGCTAGCCGCTGAGCAAATTATTCTCAATCTCGTTCAACCCCTGACCGCAGAATTCGATCAGGAATGGGTTGATTTAGGTTTAGCGGGCGATCGCATCTTGGCAACCGCAATTACCAGCCCGCTTGATTTTCCCTACTGGGATAACTCGGCGATGGATGGCTACGCCGTCCGGTTTGCCGATGTCAGCCAGGCCAGGGCTGAACAGCCGGTTGGACTGGAAATTATCGAAGAAATTCCGGCCGGCTACGCGCCCCAGCAAACAGTGCAAGTAGGTCAGGCGGCGCGGCTGTTCACTGGCTCCATGCTGCCGGCCGGAGCCGATACCGTGGTGATGCAAGAGCAAACCCAGCGCCAGGGCAATCAGGTGCAGATTTTAGCTGCGCCCAAGTTGGCAGAGTTTGTCCGCCCACGCGGCGCTTATTACCAGGCTGGCTCATCTCTGCTGAGTGCAGGAATGCGGCTAAATGCGCCAGAGTTGGCGGTGTTGGCAACGGTGCAGTCCGTCCAGGTTCCCGTCTATCGACGCCCAGTGGTGGCGATTCTGTCCACAGGCAGCGAATTAATTGCTCCTGATCAACCCCTCGCCCTTGGTCAGATTGTTGACTCTAATCAGTACGCTCTGGCTCAATTAGCGGCTCAAACCGGAGCGGAAGTCAAACTGATGCCAAGAGTCGGCGATCGCCCTGATGCCCTCAAACTGGCGATCCAATCTGCCCTCGACTCGGCGGATCTGGTGCTCTCTTCCGGCGGCGTTTCGGTGGGCGACTATGATTTTGTCGATCGCAGCTTGGCGGAACTAGGGGCCGAAATTCATATTCGCTCTGTTGCCGTCCGTCCAGGCAAGCCGCTGACAGTCGCAACTTTTCCTCCTGAAGGCGTAGGTGAAAGACCTCGACTGTATTTTGGTTTACCCGGCAACCCCGTTTCGGCCTTGGTTAGCTTCTGGCGGTTCGTTCAACCCGCCCTGCGAAAATTGTCGGGTCTAGCTGAGGGCTGGGGGCCGTTTTTTGTCCAAGCCACGACTCGCCAGCCACTCCAGGGCGATCAGCGTCGAGAAGCTTATTTTTGGGGGCAGTTGTACTTGGTTAACGGACGCTACGAATTTGGCTTGGCGGCGGGTAATCATAGCTCCGGGAATTTGATTAATTTGGCTCAAACCAATGGTCTAGCCGTCGTGAGCTGCGCTCACGAAGTGTCTCCGAAGGAGAATCGCCCCCACGTTGCTGCCGGAGAATCAATCCAAGTCTTACAGGTGGGAATGCCCACTTTGCCGAAAATGTAAGCGATTGATCAATTCCGAAAATGTTCAGAGACGGCGATTGTATACTGAGGGCATTCTTAATCGACAATCGATTTATGGTGACGCTCCAACTCCGGCAACTTGTTGTTCAACCTGGCCAACGCCTGCAAGTTCATGATGTGGGCTGGCCAGAATTGCTTCAAATTCTGGCCAGCCCACATCATGAACTTGGTGATCAGCGGGCCTGTCGAATTGCCTACAGCGACGGAGTGCTAGAGATCCGGATGCCTTCTGCGCAACATGAAAAAGCCAAAGTCTTAATTGGCGATATGGTGAAGATTTTCTTGGAAGAGCTTGATATGGATAACGAATGTTTTGGCTCTAGTACGTTCAAGCGTCAGGAGATCGCCAAAGGGATTGAGCCTGATGATTGTTTTTATATTGAACATCAAGCTCAGATGATTGGCCGAGATCGAATTGATTTAAACTTTGACCCACCCCCTGATCTGGCAATTGAAGTTGATGTTACCTCTAAAACTGGACTAGATGCCTACCAAGTTTTGGGCGTTCCTGAACTGTGGCGGTTTGAAGAAGGGCAACTAAAAATTAGTGTATTGCAGCAGGGGCAATATCAAGATGTCAGGGTTAGTCCTCACTTCCCTGAATTTGCGATCGCCGAAACCATGACTCAATTTATTGAGCTGAGCCAAACCAAGGGGCGGAGCCAAACGCTGAAGCTGTTTCGACAATCGGTTCGAGAGCATATCTAACTGATGAAGGCAAGTGCTTGATGATCTGACCCCGACAAGGGGTTAGCCTGTAGACAATCGCTCAGACTCAAAAGAACTGACAAGATCACTGCGATCGCTGTTGATGCCAACGGGCCCGCACCAGCCGAATTTCTACGTAATCAAAGCTTTCGCCCAAGTGTTCGCGAATTTTGGTTAAAGACTCAGCCCCGATCGCTTGAATCGCTTGCTCGATTAGGGTTTGGCGATCGCTGGGCACGAGTTGATCAATTGCAATCTCGTAGCCCATTTCCAGCAGGTCAGACAAATGGCGGACAATGCTGCTGGCTCGGAGGCTACGCTGACCGGCAATTTCCGTAATGCTGAGTCCGCGCTGATAGAGGTCTAAGGTGTGCAGTTGAGTGGCGCTGGCCAGGGGCGTAGGGGTGAGTTCGACCGGGGGTGCAGATGAGATCGGTTGGTTCTCTAAGCCCCGCTCTTGGCAAAAAGCATAAATCTCCGCCACGAATAAATCGCCGTATTGGGTCAGCTTGCGGCTGCCGACGCCGGAAATTTGGGCAAACTGGTCTAATGTCATCGGCTGAGATTCGGTCATTGCCCGCAGGCTGGCATTGGCAAAAATCACGTAGGGAGCCACCAACTGTTGATCGGCCAGGCGCTTGCGGAGTTGGACTAGCCGATCATAGAGGTCAGCCACGTGCTCTTGATTAACCGGGGGCGGCGGTTGAGGTCGATCCACTTGCAGGGCACTCAGGGCCACAATTTCCACCGATCGCTGGTGGCGTAAAACTTGCCAGCTCAAGTCATTCAGTTGCAGCACCGGAAAGCCATCGCTGGTTTCTGAGACTAAGCCCTGATGCAGCAGCGATCGGGCTAAGGTGCGCCACTGGTCAACGCTCCGATCTTTACCAACTCCATAGGTTGAGAGCTGATCGTGCCCGTTGGCTAAGATCCGCTTTTCCTTGGAGCCGCGCAGGACATCGATCGTATATTTAATCCCGAATCCCTGCCCGCGCTGGGCAAACCGAGCCACGCAGGAAAGAAACTTCTGGGCTTCTAGCGTCCAGTCTTCGGTGGGTTTGGGGTGGCAGCAGTTGTCGCACTGCCCGCACTGTCCAGCAAAGGCTTCGCCAAAGTAGCCAAATTGGATAATTCGGCGGCACTCACTGGCTTCGGCGTAGTCAATCACCCGTCGCAACTGCTGGCTGGCAATTCTCTGCTCGTCCGCTAAGGGTTCGCCGCTGTTGGGGTCAACCTTTTGGGCAATCAAATACTCAATGGTTTTGATGTCGCCCACCCCAAAATAGAGGGTGCAGCGAGCCGGTTCACCATCGCGCCCAGCCCGCCCTGATTCTTGATAATAGCCCTCAATGTTGCGGGGCAAGTCATAGTGAACCACCAGCCGGACATCAGGTTTATTGATCCCCATCCCAAAGGCGATCGTCGCCACCATCACCTGCACATCGTCCCGAATGAAGCGGGTTTGGTTCTCGGCCCGGTCTTTGTTGCTCATGCCAGCGTGGTAGGGCAGGGCCGAAATGCCCTCCTGCTGGAGTTTGCTGGCCAGTTCATCCACTCGGCGGCGACTGAGGCAATAAACAATCGTGGCGCCATTGATTTGCTTAATCTGCTGCACCATTTCTCGATAGGCTTGCTTCCCCTTCGGACGCACTTCGTAATAAAGGTTGGGGCGGTTAAAGCTGGCAATGTGGACGTTTGGAGCCTGCAAGTTTAACTGGGCAATAATGTCCTGCCGCACCCGCTCTGTGGCGGTGGCTGTCAGAGCCAGCACGGGCACCTGGGGGAATAACTGCCGCACCTGGTTGAGCTGGCGATATTCCGGGCGGAAATCGTGCCCCCACTCAGAAACGCAGTGGGCTTCGTCGATCGCAAACGCCGAAATCCCGATCGTTTGCTGGACTTGCGGCAAAAACGCCGTCAAAAAATCAGGGCTAAGCAGGCGCTCTGGGGCAATGTAGAGCAGCTTCACCTGCCCGGCCAAAATCGACTGCGATCGGGCTCTCACTTCCAATCCACTCAGGCTGCTATTCAAAAACGTGGCGGCAATCCCGTTATCTGCCAAAAGCTGCACCTGGTCTTGCATCAGGGCAATCAGGGGCGACACCACAATCATCAATCCCGGCTGCAACAGGGCCGGCAATTGAAAACAGAGGGACTTGCCGCCCCCGGTCGGCATCACGACCAGCGAGTCTCGCTGCTGCAAAGCGCTAGCAATAATTTGTCGCTGCCCTAACCGGAAGGAATCGTAGCCAAAGTAGTGCTTCAGCGCCTGCTCTAAAGACTCGAAGGGTGAAATCGCTGGACTGACAACCATATCGTTGCTTGGAATCTGCGTGGTAATCTCTCCCACCGATTATTGCACCCGAATCTGCGATAGTCCCGCTCCAGGGTAATAGTTGCCTAAAATTTGGAGATAGCTATAGCCCTGTTTGGCCAGTTCATAGGCTCCTGTTTGGCTCATCCCCTGACCACCAAACACATTTTTGACAATATCAGCATTGGCGGCATACATCGAAACTAGGACACTGCCATCTTTACTCAAGACAATGCCGCGAGTGGCATTGGTGGCCTGGTGGGTAGTATTCCATTCATCTTCAACTCCTTGGTAGACTTGCCACCTTTGGTCGTTGCCCAAGTCAAAAAAGCGGCTGGCTGGACGAAAGGAATGAGCCAACGCGTAGGAACGAGCGGCGATCGCCTGGGCTTTCAGGGCCGCCGTTGGCCAACCCGGTGAAACTTCTGCCCCAACAACGCTGGAGACATACTGCTCTAAGTCTACGTAATTAACCGCCGTCAAGCCGTCTGCTTCCACCAGCAGGCGCAGCCGTCCCCGATACCAGCGCCCGTCTAAGTAAAATAAGCCGCCCGCCTTGGGCTTGATCCAGATCGAAGCTGGCACCTGCACATCTCCCACCAGCATGCCCTGACTGTTGGGCTGGACAGTGACCGCCTGATCGGCAGTCAAGCTGGTTAAGCTGCGTCCATTATCATTCACCAGGTATCCTCCGGTAGACGAGCCAATCGGTAAAGATTTTGCCCCGCGAGCGATCGCCACTCGCACTTCTGGCACTGCTCCCTTCGTGGGGGCAACCGCAGCCGGCACTTGCCGGGGTGGCAGAGGGCGAGCCGCAACGGGCTGGTTGGGGATTGCCGCTGAAGATGGCGATGGCGCAGTTGACTGGGTAGGAATGGTTGCCGTTGGCCCAGAGGGCCGAGAGGCGGTAAACAGATCTGGCGGCAGTGAATTCTGTCCGCTCAAACTGTTGGTTAGCCCAGACTGAAATACGTTGTTGTCGGTTTTGAGCGGTGGCGGCGTTAAAGCGGGGGCTGGATCAGACTGCGATCGCAGAAACTTCTGCCCCAATAGCAAAGAAACGCCAACTGTCACAATTCCCATTGGCAAGCCGAACAGTAGCAGTGGACGTTTAGACCAAGCAGTTTTGAGCCGAGCCGCCATTTTCATTTGCATAGGCATAATTACTAGCGCGCAATACCGTTAAGACCCTAACACTGGCCCCTGGGTCAAGGCAAGTTTACCAGCGGACATCAGAGCCTGAAACTGCAAGATTTTCAGGGTTTTATATCGTTTTCGGTAAACTGAAGGGAAGTGCAAAGAACCTGAGGTCTTCAATTATGACCCGATCGCGCCCCTGGGCTGAGCAAACAGACTTGCAAACACCAGTAAAATTTCCCACGATGTATGATCTTCCGAGTGAAGATCCAGAGGAATCAGGCTTGCCGGACGAGTTTCATGATTTACAGCCCCAGCTTTTGAGCGCCACGCTGCGGTTGTCGGAGGTCAAAAGTGACCGCATTTTTACTGGCACCGATTTAAACCTCTACTATGATGTTCAGAATCCGCTCTGGCATAAGCGTCCCGACTGGTTTGTGGCGATCGGGGTGCCCAGACTCTATGCCGAGAGCGACCTCCGGTTGAGCTATGTGATTTGGGATGAGAAAGTCAATCCCTCGGTTGTGGTGGAATTGCTCTCACCGGGCACCGAGAAGGAAGATTTAGGCAAACTCAATCAGCAGCCGGTGAGCCACCGACCAAATGGCAGGTCTACGAGCACATTCTCAAAGTCCCCTACTACATCTTGTACGACCGCTACAGCGATCGACTAAGAGCTTATCAACTAAGCGAGGAAGGTTATCAGGAGTTAGACCTCACAAACAATCGAATTTGGCTACCAGAGGTGACATCCTCCCGCCACTGATCTGAGTACAGGTACAGCGCGGGCTTCCCACCTCACGGATAAACCCCTGTTTACCCCGGCATCTTGGGAAGTTCCTGCTTCAACTGGTAGTGTCTAGCCGTAGGCTGCCCTACAGACCCCGATCAAATCCCATCCACAGGCAATTTGTTTAGAGTTCGCGAGATAGTCCTCCCGCCAACTGTTGATTAAAATGTTTGTCTTTTGCATTTCCTATCCGCCGCACTGTTCACCAGCAAGCTGTACGTTTGTGTCGGGACAGAAAGTTGCCACTAGTCTTGTTCAAAATGTAAGTCGATTATATCGAAGATTGTTTGTCTCGGCGGTGATGGTCTTCCTGTCCCCTTCGGCCCAGCTCAGGGGCCATTTGGAATCTGGCCCCTGAGCCGGGCCGAAGGGGTCAACCATCCCACCTCAACAAACCTGGCTTTCATCCCACACCAATCTGCAAATGGTATGGTGTGGGGATTCCCGCCGAACTAGCTAAAGATTGGACTAGGCCTATGGCAAGGGGAATACGAGGGAATCACCCGCAAATGGCTACGCTGGCTGGATGCGAATCGAAATTGGATTCTCACCCCTTTAGAGCAATCAGAACAACAGCGAGTAATGGTTGAAGACAAAGCAGCTCGAATGGCTGAGCGACTGAGACAGCTAGGAATTGACCCTGATCAGGTTTAATTCATCGGCAGGTGAAGCAAGTAGAACAAATCAAACCCCAGAGAGGCGAATTAGTCCAGACGTTTGAACAAGCCATCCAGAAAAGGCAGACAAGTCAGAAACTGGAACGTAAATCGCTGAAACCCCCATCGGTATACCATCGTCTTAGCTAGCAAGTAAAAAATTCGGCAGAAACTCAGAATCTAAGTTAATGAAAAGGATCAGGCTCATTTCCCGCACTCGTCGGTATCGTTGGTTTTGCTTGTTTTTAGGGGCGATCGCCAGCTTAGGTGTGATCTTGCTGCAACCCCAGATTGTGCAAGCACAGTCGATCTGGGAGCGGTTGATCTTCCAAGGCGTGCAGGTGATTCAACTGTCTACAGTGTCCGCCAAGCAAGAGGTGGAAATTGGCCAGCAAATTAATCAGCAACTGCTCCGTCAGGGAATGAGGCTCAACGGCGACCCCGACCTGAATCAATACGTTAACCAAATTGGACAGCGCTTAGTGGCAGTCAGTGCTCGTGGTAAGTTGCCGTATACATTTCAGATTGTCAGCGATCGAGCGGTCAACGCATTTGCCACCACTGGCGGCTATGTTTATGTCACCACAGGCTTAATGAAAGCGGCGGACAACGAAGCTCAACTGGCCAGCGTGATTGCTCATGAAATTGGCCATATTGAAGGCAAGCATCTACTACAACAGCTCCGGCAAACCGCAATTACCAGGGGATTAATTTCTGCGGCAGGTTTAGACCGGAGCGTAATTGCTAATTTAGGCACAGAGCTGGTTTTAAATCGCCCGCTTAGCCGCAAAGATGAGCTAGATGCAGATCAACGGGGGCTGCGGATGATGGTCAAAGCCAATTATGCAGACTCCGCTATGCCTGCCTTCATGCAAAAGCTGCTGAATCAAAGTTCTGCTCCCAGCTTTCTAAGTACCCATCCGGGTGTTGCAGACAGAGTGAAGGCGCTAGAGGCGACGATCGCCAAATCCGCAGGCAATGTCTGCGATCGTGACCCTGAGCAAAGTGAGTGTGGCTTGAATAACGCCAGCTATCAGCAGCGAGTCCGCGATCGGTTGGCGGGCTAAGTTTGTGAACTACCACACACCGACCGCTAGGCGGTACGTTGTGGGCTTCCCAATTCATCGGGAACTGCCTCTAGAACTCCGTAATTCCGTTGGTCTTACATTCCCTCCAAGGGCAGGAGTCCTGGTTCCCAAGACCCAAACTTTCAAACAATCATGACTAGCCACTTTGATCGCTTGGTTTTCACGATCCTGATTGCTTGGTTTTTGCAATCGTCGCGACGTTTATGGTGTTCTGTCGAAAGTATATCAGAACTATCGCTTCGGTTCTAGGAATTTGGTTATGGCTTGCCTGTCTTGCTTGTTCTCCAGCTTCGGTGAAGACCACAAACAAGACGGCAAGCCATAACCCTGGCTTTCATCCCACACCAACGAAGCGTATGATGTGGGGATTCTCGCCGAACTAGCTAAAGTGCCGAATCGCGATCGCTGGTTAAACCAAAAGGCTCTGTCAGCGGCTTGCTCTAGATTTAAATAGGATGACCGAAAATCAGGGATTGATCTAATGCCAAACCTCAAACAAACAGAAAGCATAACAATACTTTGCAGTCTTGATTTAGACCCTAAATCAAGAAAAGATATTATTAAGAATTTATCAGGAGCCGTTTTATCCCATCAGGGCAAGTTTCTTTGGCTCGGAACTGATGAGTTTACCTCGATCGAGAGACTAACAAAAATTGCTGATGCAGAAAATACCTTTGCTGACCATAAGCGCTTTCACTTAAAAGACTTTATTGCTGACTTTGAGGAAGAGCAAGGCGAGATTGACATTGAGGGGCTAGATTATCATGGAAACTATCTTTGGCTGATTGGGTCTCACAGCAGCAAGCGAAAAAAAGCAAAAATTAACCCAGATAAATTTAAGCTCGAAAAGAACGAACTCAAGAAAATTGAGCGGCAGGAAAACCGCTACTTGTTAGCCCGCATTCCTGTAAACGAGAGCGGTGAATTAGAGGCTGAATCTACAGCTTGGTTGCCAAGAAATGGCAGCAGTAATTCACTCATGCAGGCATTAGCAAATGATGAATACCTTGACCTCGCCACGATCATAAAATCCAAGGATGGGGGTTCGTCGCCTGGCAAGGAGGTCTACTTCTATCTGCCGAGTAAAGAAAATGGATTAGATATTGAGGGGCTAGCGGTTTGCCACAATCAAATTTTGATTGGACTGCGCGGCCCGGTACTGCGTGGAATTGCCATTTTACTTGAAATAGAGGTCGAAGCTAGCTTGCCGCCCGAGCTTAGCCTGAAGGCGATCGGCAACCAAGAACGCTTGTACAAGCGCCATTTCCTGGATTTGAATGGGTTGGGAATTCGAGAACTGTGTTGGGAAGATGACGGTGAAAGCCTGCTCATTTTGGCTGGGCCAACGATGGATTTAGATGGCGCGCTTCAACTGTTTCGACTCAAGCAGCCGCTAGCGCTAGAAGATGACAGCCTTTCTAGTACCCAAAATCAGCAGCTGGAGTATTTAGGAGATATTCCGCACGGGTTCAAAAGCGATCGGGCTGAAGGTCTAGCCCTCTATGGATCAGAGGCAATCTTGGTCGTTTACGATAGTCCAAACCAAGCGCGGATTATTCTAGACGACAATCACGATATTGTTGGGGTTCAAACGGATGTTTACTCTACAAGCAGCGATCGCGATTGAATAACCTTCACCTCAATTATTGTCTTGCAGCATCGTTTTAGAGGCCATCCGGGTTTTCTTGCGATCGCTTTCTGATAAGTCTGCGCCGGATTGGAGACGGGTGGCGTTTGCTTGCAGGACAGTCGCCGCATTTTTATCGCCCATTTGGAGGGCAGTTTCGGCAGCCGACTGGAGCATCGTGGCCGCTCCTGTGCGATCGCCCTGATTCAGTTTGGCTTCGGCAATTTGCGTTTGCCGATACTTAGCCAGGGTGAGAATACTCTGCTGCACCTCTGGATTCGGTTTGGGCTGATAGTCTTGGCTGACCTTAACGGTGATCGGAATCCGCTCTGAGAGCAAACTCGTTTTGCTGCTGGCGGGGTCGTCGTAGCGGACTTGCAGATACGCCAAAATCGGCAGTCCCTCTGGCTGGGGATCAATGTAGAGATTGGCTAGGAGCTTGCGGGGGCTGTCGATCAGCAAATCACCGATCCGCACTACGGCCGTTTCACCCTCGGACTGGACTGGCAGTTCAACGGTTTCGGGCATGACTTGGGCGATCGGCTTTAGCTCAGCCAACTTAACGCCAGGGCTGAAGGTGAACAGCAAATGGGCATTAGTCAAGCCGACGGAGCTAATTCGCGTAAATAGGGCATTAAAGCTATTAACGGCATCCTCTGGACGTTCAATGAAGGTGAGGCTGCCGCCGCCAGCATCAGCAATTTGCTCTAAGATGTCCTGGTTCCAGTGGTAGCCAAACCCAAAGGCGTTGAGGGTAATATTGTAGCTGGCGGCCAGTTCGGCGAACTGTAAGCATCGCTGGTTGTCGCCGTGTTCATTTTCGCCATCGGTGAGCAAAAATGCCTGGGAAATTTTGCCCTGCCGCTGATCGGCCAATTGTTCAATTCCCAACTTCATGCCCTGGTCGATCGCCGTGCCGCCTTGGGGTTCTAAGCGCCCAATTTGAGCTTTGATTTTGGCCGTGTCTGCGGCCAGTTGGCTGGCAATTAAAACTTTGGCAGCATGGTCAAACACCACAACGGACAGGCGATCGCTCGCTTGCAGCCGGTCAACCAAACTCTGGGCGGCCTGCTTGACCGTTTCGAGCGGTTCACCCGACATTGAGCCGCTGTGATCCAGAATCAGGCAAAGATTGAGGGGGGCATTCCGCTCTGAGCCACTGGCGATCGCCGAGACAGCAATCGACAACTGCCGCTGATTGACCTGATTGGGGAGCAGACTATCATCGCTTAATGCAGAGAGTAAATTGACATCCATATCGCCGGATCGCCTTAGACAAAACAACTTTTGCTCATTTATAGTTTAGAGCCAACTCGGATGACTCGAATCAATCACTGAAGAAGCCGAAGCTGAGGGTCAGCCAAGAGTGGTTGCGATCTAAGACAATGAAGGAGGAGCGATCAAGCCAGTACTACAGAGGCACAATGTCTGAAATTACTCTAAATCCAGATCAATTAAAGGAAGTTTTGAAAGGCGCAATCATTGAACTGCTAAGCGAGCGAAGAGAAGAATTCTCCGAGCTATTGGCAGAGGTGATTGAAGACATTGCTCTCGAACGAGCGATCGTCGAAGGTGAAACGACAGAATTTGTTAGTCGAGAAGCAATCTTCAAAATTTTGGAGTAACGGGTGTGGAGGTTCGGTTTAGAAAAAGCTTTGAGAAAGACTTAGGAAAATTGAGAGATATTGAACTACTCACAAGAATCAAAGCGATGATTGAAGAAGCGGAGAGTACCAAGAACTTAGCTGGGTTGAGTAATCTTAAAAAGCTTAAAACTAAGGGAGACTTCTACCGGATTCGAGTTGGTGACTACCGCATGGGCTTGACTGCTGATCAAGGGATTATTTGCTTTGTGCGAGTGTTACATCGGAAAGAAATTTATCGATATTTCCCTTAAATCGCTGCAATTATGGCTAAACCTGATCCAGATCGAGTGTTGCGTCAGTTGCCCCTAGCGGCGGGGATAATGGGCAGCAGCCTGTTGCTGACCAATCGCTGGTTGACGCCTGAACTCACCAACTCCCAGTCGCGCTCGGATGTCTTGGGGGTGATTCTAAGCGCCTTGCTGATTTTAACGGGGCTGATTTGGCAGCGGGTGCAACCGCGATCGCCCGATACAGTCACTCTGATCGGCTCAGAAGGATTTGAGTTAAACCCCAACTTACCGGATGCCGTTAAGACAGAGCTGGCTTGGGCTTCCCATATTTTGCTGACAAATACCGCCACCCGATCGCTGGTGGTTTGGTACGATGGGCAGATTTTGCTGCGGCGTGGCATTCTTGCCCCTAAAACCGACCTCCAACCGGGGCCGATTCTGAGGCGAGTGCTGGAAAAACAGCAGCCGATTTATTTGGTTTCTCTGCCGATTTATCCAGGCCGAGTTGAGTTTGACTATTTGCCGGTCAATACCCAAGGGGTCATTTGCCAACCGATTGGCGATCAAGGAGCCTTGATTTTAGCGGCCCAGTCCCCCCGCAGCTACACGCGCCAAGACGAAAATTGGGTAGAGGCGATCGCTAGCAAGCTGGCAGACACCCTCAACCGACATGCGGCTGAGTTAAGTCAACCTGTGCCAACCGACCAGCAGACTAAGACGGCAGAACCCGCTTGACCAAAGCATCTCGCCAGGGCTGGAGGGCTTTGTCTAACTCTGGCATGTAGAAGGGAGACGGCAGCAAATCAGGTAGAAATATCTCAACTGGAATATTTTCAACCACAACTAAAAAATCCTGGGGAGCTGGCCCATCAATGTGCCGACTCAAGACGCTAAACCCAGCTCGCAATCTCCGATATTCCCGAATCGGAGCTTTTTCTTTTACCCATTGCTCAAAGCTGGTGGATTGGGCCATCCCCGTTAACATTTGCTTTTCTGTATCTGCTGGCAAATCCGACTGAGTGGCAAATAGCCAGGCTTGTTGCAGCAATTGCTGGCGCTGATTTGGGTTTAGCCAGGCTTGCAGCAAGATGGCTCCCGGTGTGGAGTTGCCCTCTAGGTCTGCTTTTTTTAGCTGATTTTGACTTAGCTTGAGGACTAATTGACTCAACCCTGAACCCTGGGTCTGCCAATCTTGTTGGGCCGATGCCAGGTTGCCTTGCCACCACTGCAAGCCGCCCCTGACCTGATGGAAATACGCATTCAGCGGATCGCCAGACGGATATTGCTGGAGCAGTTCGCCGTAGCGGGCAAGCAGTTTTTTAAATACTGGCTGATAGAGCGGGCTTAGATCCGGCGATCGCCAAATTGGGCTAGTCATAAAGGGCGGATCGCGCAGGGCTTCTAAGCTAATTGCTTCAATTGCTGCGGCTTGTTTGCCTTGGGCCAACAGGCTCAGCCCCAAGCCGTAAAATACGCCCTTCTTGGCAGCCATCAGTTGGGCTGAACGGGCAAAGGACTGCCCCGCCTCAACCGGAGTTGGCCCCAGAATCATCCAGCCCAAGTTGCTGTGGGCAAACTCTTGATAGGGCGAATTGGCAATGCTCTGCTGAAAGCGAATAATGCCGTTGTCAACCAGACTTTGCCGCGCTTGCGGATCAGCGGTTTGCAGACTCTTGTTAGCCAAATTCCAGCCCAACTGCAAGGGGTAGTAAGGCTCCCAAGGCGCTAAATCGTGGGCTTGGCTGAGGCGTTGGGTAAAGACTTCAAAATTGGGCTTTTTGCCAGCGATCGCTAAAAATCCTTGACTAGAAAGATTCCAAGCTTGATGAATCGGGGCCAGCCAAACTCCGGCGGCCACCAGTAGCCCTAGCCCAACCCAGCCTAACCCGTGGATACCCAGGGAGCGACGCGGGACTTGGGATTTGCCGAAAATATCTCGAAAAGCGGCGGCTAATACCGCCAGAAAAATCACCAAAGTGCCGCTGATGCAAATATTATCCAGTTGATAATCCGTTAGGCTAACCACCCCATAGCCCAAAAGTCCACCGTAGATGCTGCCCACCAAAACCCGATCGCTGGTCAAAATTGCCTCTGGGTGTTGCCGGCCCACGTTTAGCCAGCGCAGACCCAGCATCGCCAGTAGCACTACCAGTAAAACGGCGGGTAGAATTCCCCAAATCCCCAATTCAGCCCACAGTTGAGCCGGGGTACTGTGGAGCTGATAGGCTAATTCAGCCTCTCGTCCGGCCCAGGCGGGTCGGTAGCGCTGAAACAGCAAGGGAACTGAGCCGCCCCCGGCCCCTGTCCAAACATGGGCTTGCCCAATTCGCCAGCCAATCAAATTGGTAATCAGCCGATAAGCGGCTTCACCTGCCACATTGCCACTGATCAGCGCTTGCCAAAGCTGCCGCGATCGCTGACTGGTCAAAATAATCGCAATTAAAATAGCCAGCCCACCGCCCCCGATTAGCCCGACCCAGAGCCGCTGCCGAGAGCGCTGGATCACCAAGGCAATCAAGCTGGCGATCGCCAGCGCCAGCAACCCTAACCAGCCCCCCCTAGAGCTGGTAGCGTACAGCGCGATCAAGCCCAGCCCAAGACCCGCCAGCCACAGCCAGCGCCGCTTCCCTGTTTCTAAAACTGCCAAGCCAACCAGCAGGGGCAATGCCAGCAGCAGATAGCCCGCCACGTAGTTCTGATGCCCAATTGGGGCCCAGTTTCTTAATTCCAAAACATCAAAGTTGTAGCTCAGATTTAGCCCAGACTGGCGGAGTTGAGCCAATCGTTGCAGTTCCGGCAGGGCAGTTTGGCTCCCCCACAGCCACAGGCTCCAAACAATAAACGCCAAGTTTAAGTAGCCCTGCCCAACCAGTAACCGCCGCCGTCGTTCGGCTGACTTTAGCCAAGCGCTCAAGGCATACAGCGCGGCCAGAAATCCGAGCGCTGCCCAGCTATACCAGCGGGCTTGATTCGGAAACTCGGCAAATAAGGGAGAAATCACCAACCCCAGCAGCGTCAAAGCGGCCAGCCAATCTAGGCCATTGCCCAGGTTTTGCCAGTGCCTCTGATACCAAAGTTGCCAAATCCACCACAGAACGGGACAGGTCAGACCAATTTGCCACAGAAATACCCAGGGCCAAGACACCATCAGGCTATTGCTATCGGGCATGAGCGTAAACAGCCCATAGAAAAACGCCACCAATAGCCCCAATAATCGTCCTTCCTGCTGAGAGGGCGATCGCGGGTTTTCTGAAGGCTGGGACGTAAGCTCTGGATGCATGATTTGGTTGACAGTCTGGGGTCAAGATTTAGACTACCCCCATCTGGGATGCCGCGAATCAGTGAGCCAGCAGAATTCTTGAAATGATCAGTCAATTCATGGACTTATCTTGCCGAGTTCTTGACATTTGTTTTTTAGGATAAAGCTAATGAGTTTAGTCGAAGGAAGTCTTAGTTATGAACACTTTAGATAGAACTCTTGCTACTGCTCATTTGTGGATTTTTATGGGCATCTTCCGATTGGGTAGAGCAAGAATTGTTAAGGCTAGTCTGGCTCGTCTAACCGATGCTCGATCTTTTAATCAAAAAATTCTATCTGTAAAATCTGTAAAAAACATGACTATACAGCCCGATTAAACATTGATTGACAGGGGCAAAGACAGCTTAAACCTGGGTTTGGCGAACAATTATTTTCGGAATTGGCAGGTTCATTGCAAGTTAACCATCTAATCGATACAGCGGGAGCAAAACTAATGATTACGATGTTTTTCCTGGGCGTTATCTGCGCTTTCTCACTTTCCTCAGTCGTTGGTACACTATGTGTCGCAACACTATTTTGGAATGACGATCGCTTGCTTGAAATCAATGAAATCGACATGATGACTTTGGCTTCAGAAAAGGGTCAGGCAACTTAAATTTGTAGGCTGGTCAGTCTGCTTTTACGGTTCAGGATCAAGCTTTAAACTGAACCGTAAAGCAACTGCCTTGGCCCAGCTCGCTGGTGACGCTGATCTGGCCATTATGACTTTGGGCGATCGCCTGCGCGATCGCTAACCCCAATCCAGAGCCACCTTGGGAATAAGTGCGAGATTGATCGCCCCGCCAAAACCGGTGGAAGATCCGCTCTAGATTTTCTGGGGCAATCCCAATCCCAGTGTCTTGGACTTTGACAAAAATTGTCTGCCCAACTTGACTGGCTTGAATTTCAACAGTCCCGCCTGGAGGCGTGTAGTCTAGGGCGTTGATGATTAAATTAGTAAACAATCTATTTAGTTGAGAAGCATCTCCCAGTAAGTCTATAGGTGTAGAAAGTTCAGACTTCAGCTCGACTTGTTTGACGGCCGCTGGCGATTGATAAAGCTGAATTAAATCTGCCAGCATTGAGGCCAGATTGACGGTTTCTCGATCTCGACCGGGAGTTTGATCGGTGCGAACCAAAAGCAATAAGTCTTCCGTCAGGCAGACCATTTGAGTTGTGGCGCTGGCGATCGCCTCAAACTTTTCGGCATCGGCAGGGCGCATCCCGTTGGGATATTTCAGCGCCACCGAGACATTGGTTTTGATCGCCATCAACGGACTCCGCAATTCGTGAGAAGCGTCGGCTGTGAATTGTTTAAGCCGGCGAAAATTTTCTTCGATCGGCAGCATGGCCTGACGCGTTAGCCAGATTCCCCCCACACCACTCAAAATCAAGGCCACGAAAATGCCACCGCCAAGTCCTAGGTCTAGTCTCTGGAGTCTTTCATCCTGTTCTGCCAAGGATTTACTGACTCTGACATAACCAACGGGTTGGCGATCGTTCTTGTCCAAAATCGGCAAGGTAACGCCTTGAACGCGGGGCTGACTGGCTTGAATCTGGACTGAATCTTCAGTTGAAGCAGGTAAAGGTAAAGCCAGCACTGCTTTTCCCTGTTGAGTGATCAGATGCCCTTGCAGATCAAACCACTGGATTGCGCGTTCACGGGCAATCAATTCTGGGGTAGAAAATCCTTTGCCCACGATGATTCGGCCTTGCTTCTGATTGAACACGGCATTGGCAGCGGCTCCCTGACCGAGCAGCCTAAGTTGAGCGGTGAGCTGCTGAGTCAGGCTTTGGGTAAAAACAACTCGAACCGCGATCGCAAACACGCTCAGAATCGATGCTAAAACCAACAGGTAAGACAACAGCAAGCGGTAACGAAGGGCTTGAAACACAGTAGCTAAGGATTGCAATTAATCAGCTTGTGATACTTCTTGTGTCGAGTGCGTGCTAAGCGCGCCACTCCGCAGGAAAATACTTGATTTGACTAGACTCATCATCATTTAAGCGTTAGGAGCAAAGGGGGCTAAGTCGGTAGCCAATCCCATAGACTGTCTCGATCAGGTCTTCTGAGTTACCAACTGCTTTCAGCTTTTGTCGGAGATTCGTGATGTGAGTTTTAATTGTATTCTCCCCAGCGAGTTGGTCAAACTCCCAAAGTTTCTCCAGCAGAGCAGCCCGCGTAAACAACTGGGTGGGTTGTCTGAGGAAACACTCCAAAATCATGTACTCCTTGGGCGTCAAAGACACCAGTTGTCCTGCATATGTTACTTCACAAGTGCCTGGATTGAGCTGCAATTTGCCGTAGCTGAGCAGCGCAGGTTTGGTGTCTGCGCTCCGGCGGGACAAGGCTCGAATCCGAGCTGCCAACTCTTCCAATTCAAAGGGTTTAACAAGGTAGTCATCGGCTCCGGCATCTAAGCCAACTACCTTGTCTGTTGTTGTGTCCCGTGCGGTTAAAATCAAAATTAGCGCCTGAGAACCAGCCGCCCGCAGGCGTTTACACAGAGTAATTCCATCTAGCTGGGGCAACATCAAATCCAGCAAGATCAGATCGTAGGATACTGCTTCTGCACAATCCCAACCTGCCACTCCATCTTTGGCAATATCCACAACGTGATTTTGATGCCGGAGGTCTTCTGCTAACGGTTTAGCAATCCGGTCATCGTCCTCAACCAATAAAATTTTCATCACAGCCTCGTTCGGGCCCGTCTTTGGGGATGACAGGAAGCTGCTTCAATTTTAACGGTTAAGCTACTGAGACTAAATCTTCAGCAATCCAGCTTTTGAATCCAGGTTAGCGATCGGTGCAGACCCAGCGTTTAATTTGGCAGCTTGCTCCTGACCGTTCGCAACTGCCTAAAGCCGCAGATTCAGCTAACCCAGTCGTTGTTCCCCAGCCTGAACCATAGGCTCCTGATGAAGAGACTGCCATTGCTCCGCAGGCATTCCGAAACCAAACCAGCACTTGACAGTCGGTGCCGCCATAGCCCCGACATTCTGATAAGGCTCGATCTTCGGCGGCGCTGCGGCTAGCGTAGTTGTAGGAATAGCCGTCCGCACCGTCTGAGGCAGAATAGGAAATTGCCCCAAACCTATCTTGGGCTTGAGCAGCCTGACCCGCGACGAGGGCGATCGGCAGCGCCAGAAGACCAGCAAACATCAACTGACGAGACAGTCTGAACATGATGATTAACTCCAAGGAAACACAAAAAACAAACTCTAAAAACCGAGCGTATAGGGCTGAAGTCCTAAGGGCCAAGACCAAAGCTCTTCATTCCCAAACCGTTGGCCGCCGGCAGCATTGAAATAGTTGGGATTACCGACATAATCATCGGTCAGCAGGTCTTCGTCTTGGGCTGCCTGAATCATGTCTGAGACTGACTCTTGCTTGGCGACGTTAACGTCTTGTTGGAGAATTTCATCAGCCTGCTGTAAATTTGGCGGTGGTTCTGTCAATGGAGCCGCCTTGTCTTCAATCACCTTGCCTCCCTGCTCTAGGGCTGGCACCGCTGGCTGAAGCTGCCCCAAAATCCTACGGCGAGTCAACCGCTCAAAATCGGCGCTTTCGCGGTGAGTCTCAGCAGCTTGACTGCTAACCACCCCACGGGCCGAAACTGGCCCATCGACAACCGCGAAAACAGCAATTAACCCAGCAACTGTCAGCCATCGTTTTAGCATTTTTTGCCCACTCCAAATTCGCCTCACACAATCCAGTATGCCCCGTTTCAGCCCGTAATTAATCTTGCTGTCGCACTTGGACTCCATTGATGTTGAATCAAAACGATTTGAGACTGCTATAGACTGATTTAGTCCATTCATGATGATCTAAGCGTTGGGGTACTCGCTATATGAAACTATCTTCGATCGCTCCTTGTCTGCTGCTTTCTCTGGCAATCCGGGCCGGATTTTTACAGCCTGCTTATGCTCAAACTGCACCGCTCAATCCACCAAAACCGATCGCAGTGCCTGCTCTGCCCAAGTGGATGCAAACGCTGCAACTGACGCCAGACCAAATTAAGCAAGTCAAGGCCGTTGAAAATAAGTACAAGGTCCCAATTACCGAGGATCACAAAAAGTTAAACCAAGCCGAAGAAACCCTAGAGGGCTTAATTGTCAGCGGCGCGCCTGAAAGTCAGATTCGTGACCAGCACAAACAGGTGCAGCAATTAAGACAGCAATTCGACAATGCCCGGTTTGAGGTAATGCTAAAGCTAAAAGATATTTTGACCAAAGAGCAGCGGCAAAAACTAGCCACAATGAACAGACAGCGCTTAGCCAATCTGAAGAACGCAATCCAGGGCAAGTAATTTAGTTTAAAAATCCTAAATCAGTCTTAGGATGGCGCACCCAATAAGGCATCTCATCCTAAGACTGCTATCGCGTCAGTGGTTCAGGATACGTTTGAGTAACTCACTCTCAGGTAGAGTTTCTTAAAAGCGCCAGTCAAACTTTTCAACTGGCATTGCAAATTTTTAAGAGTAAGGCTTGCAGTATGAGTTATCCGATCGATCGCCGGGCTTACGCTGAAACCTATGGGCCAACCGTTGGCGATCGCGTCCGTCTGGCCGACACTGAGCTGCTGATTGAAGTCGAACAAGACTTGACCACCTACGGGGATGAGGTCAAATTTGGCGGCGGCAAAGTGATTCGAGATGGGATGGGGCAATCGCCGATCGCCAATGCCGATGGTGCCGTCGATTTGGTGATTACGAATGCTTTAATTCTGGATTGGTGGGGCATCGTCAAAGCCGACATTGGGATCAAAGATGGGCGAATTGCCAAAATTGGTAAAGCTGGCAACCCCTACATCCAAGACAACGTAGACATTATCATCGGCCCTGGCACCGAAGCCCTAGCCGGGGAAGGAATGATTCTAACCGCTGGCGGGATTGACACCCATATTCACTTTATTTGTCCGCAGCAAATTCAGGTGGCGATCGCCTCCGGCACGACAACGATGATTGGCGGCGGCACTGGCCCAGCGGCGGGCACCAATGCGACTACCTGCACGCCTGGCCCCTGGAATCTTTATCGAATGCTGCAAGCGGCGGATGCCTTCCCTGTCAATTTGGGTTTTTTGGGCAAGGGCAACGCCAGTCAACCCCAAGCCTTGGTTGAGCAAGTGCAAGCCGGCGCGATCGGGCTGAAGCTGCACGAAGATTGGGGCACCACCCCGGCGGCGATCGACACCTGCCTCAGCGTCGCCGACCAGCATGATGTCCAGGTCGCCATCCACACCGATACCCTGAATGAAGCCGGATTTGTTGAAGCTACGATCGCTGCTTTTAAGAACCGGGTGATTCACACTTATCACACCGAAGGCGCGGGCGGGGGTCATGCGCCAGACATCATCAAGGTTTGCGGTCAGGCGAATGTGCTGCCTTCTTCTACCAATCCCACTCGTCCCTACACCCTCAACACCCTGGATGAGCACCTAGACATGCTGATGGTCTGTCACCATCTCGACCCCGGCATCCCGGAAGATGTTGCTTTTGCCGAGTCGCGAATTCGCCGCGAAACGATCGCCGCTGAAGACATTCTGCACGACCTGGGTGCCTTCAGTATGATCTCTTCTGACTCTCAGGCGATGGGACGCGTCGGCGAAGTCATCCTCCGCAGTTGGCAAACCGCCCACAAAATGAAAGTTCAGCGGGGGGCGTTGCCCGGTGAAACTGGAGATAACGATAATTTGCGGGCCCGCCGCTACATTGCCAAGTACACGATCAACCCGGCGATTACCCACGGGATTGCTCAGCACGTTGGCTCGGTCGAAGTCGGTAAACTGGCAGATCTGTGTCTCTGGCGACCGGCCTTTTTTGGCGTTAAACCAGAAGTTGTCCTCAAAGGCGGTCTGATTGCCTGGGCCCAAATGGGCGATGCCAATGCCAGCATTCCGACCCCGCAGCCCGTCCACATGCAGCCAATGTTTGCTAGTTTTGGGGGGGCGATCGCCACGACATCCCTAACGTTTGTCTCGCAAGCAGCGCTGGAGGCAGGTATTCCGGCTCAGCTAGGGCTGCAAAAAACTGCTGTGGCAGTTGCTGGCACCCGCCAACTCAGCAAGCAAGATATGAAGTTAAATTCTGCCCTGCCCGAAATGGAAGTCAACCCAGAAACCTACGAAGTGCGGGCGGATGGCGAATTGCTGACCTGCGAACCCGCCACAGTCCTGCCGATGGCCCAGCGGTATTTCCTGTTTTAGGTGCGGTGGAAAGGCAGAAGGAGGGCGGATGATGTCAGTCTAATCAGTATGTGGGGCTCCAGCTATCGGTACGAAGCGATCGCGAAGGTATCTGCAAGAATGCGATCGCTTCCATATATTAAGTGAATCTGCTGTAGCTGATTCTTTTTGCGGTCTCTCTTGACACTGACCCAGCGTGAGGCTTTTACGATGGATGCATTCACAGATTGAGATTGTCTCTACGCAAGGAGGAAGAGCAGATGCAGCCAGTCACGCTGAAAGTCGGCGATCTCGCTAAACAAACCAGAGTCTCGGTACGGACGTTGCACTACTACGACGAGATCGGCCTACTCTCGCCGTCTCACCGGACTGAAACGGGCTACCGGCTGTATGACGAGGCTGACATTATTCGATTGCAGCAAATTGTGTCCCTTAGGCAAATCGGGTTCTCGTTGGACGAAATCCGCGCATGTCTTGGGCAATCCAATTTCTCGTTTGTGTATGTGATGCAACTTCACATCAAACGAGTACGAGAACAAATTCAACTTTCCCAAAAACTGCTCAATCGTTTGGAAAGCATTGTTCAAACTGTGAATTCGATAGAACCTGTTTCTGTCGAAGCGTTGATTCAAACCATTGAGGCTATTTGTATGTTGGAAAAATATTACACACCCGAACAATTGAAAACCATCAACCAACACCGAGAACTGCTAGGTGAAGAGCAGATGCGTCAGGGACAAGCCGATTGGCAAGAACTGATTGAGCAGGTACGGGCTGAGATGGAGAAGGGCACTGATCCAGCGAGCGAACCTGTGAAAGCTTTGGCTCGACGCTCACTGGAATTGATCGAAGCGTTTACTGGCGGCGATCCTGGCATTGAGCAGTCCTTAAACCGGATGTATCAGCAGGAGCAGCCGGAAATCGCTAGTCGAGGGGCGATCGATGCTGCAATGTCAGAATACATGGATCGAGCAAGGGCTGCCCTGGAGCAAGCTGGATAATGGAGAGAGTGCGATCCAAGGTGCCGATCGAGTCAAGGATTCGATCGCACCTCGGATCGCCGCATAACAACCCCAATGCACGCCGACCGCCGAGAGGTTATCGGTTAGGAGTTCAAGGTGATCTGCGGCGGGTCATGGGCAACGTTATGCTGCAAATGCTGATTTAGAACTCATCCACGACTTCATCTCAAGTTTCGGAATTTAAGAATCAGCTACTGTAGTTCAAGCTGATCAATCAAGAAACAAGGCAATTAAGAAAAATGAAATATCGCGCATTAATGCTTCATGCTGTGTTTTCCCCTTTTATTTCCCTTAGTTGTGCAATAGAACAACCTACAGAACGCACCAATTGGAAGAATTCTCAGCCAGAGGTGGCATTTGTCATGCATCCTGCTTGCGCAGCAGAGCAACTGACAGAACGCCCTGATTGGAGGAATATCTTTAACAAGTTTGCAGCAGTGGGAACCATATTGGTAGTAGATGAGCGGCAAGACACTCAAGCGACTTGGGTGGTTGACGAAGCCCGCTCCCGAGAACGCTACTCGCCATCCTCCACATTCAAAATTCCTCATGCTCTTATTGCTCTGGATACAGGAGTCGTCCGTGACGAGTTTCAGATTTTTCCATGGGATGGCAGAAAGAGGTATTGGCAATCGGCAAATCTTGAATCATGGAATCAAGATCAGGATCTTCGTTCTTCAATGCGTAATTCGGTTATATGGGTTTATCAAGAATTCGCAAAGAATATTGGAGAGAACAGGGCTAGAAGTTATCTGAAAAAGATTGATTATGGCAACGCAGACACTTCAGGCGCTACTGAGGGCTATTGGCTTGATGGCAATCTAAGTATTTCAGCACACGAACAAATCTCATTTCTGAAGCGTCTTTATCGTACTGATCTTCCTTTGCAGGTAGAGCATCAGCGTTTGGTCAAAGACATTATGATTGTTGAAGCTGGACAAAATTGGATATTGCGTGGAAAAACGGGCTGGACTGGTGATATTGGATGGTGGGTTGGATGGGTAGAGCAGCCAACAGGTCCAGTCTTCTTTGCTTTACACATCGATACTCCTAATGGGATAGAGGATCTTCCAAAGAGAGAAGGCATTGTCCGAAGTATTCTCCAGTCTATAAACGCGTTGCCTCAAACTAATTGAAACAACACCTCTGAACAGAACCCTGTATCCAAGTCAAAAATCAATCTGTCAGTCAATGGAACTTGCAATCGCTCCAGCATGACCATTCCCACCCAAGACTATTGAAAAAGCGATCGCTTGACATGCAACTAAAAGGTTGCATAATGTTCTAGTATGGATGCAGTGTTTAAAGCCCTTGCCGATCCGAGTCGAAGAAAATTGCTCGACCAGTTGTACCTTCACAATGGACAAACCTTAGGAGAACTATGCGAACACCTTGAGATGACACGACAAGCGGTTACAAAACATCTCGCGCTCTTAGAGTCAGCAAATCTAGTGGTGATCATCTGGCAGGGTCGAGAAAAGCTGCATTACCTCAACTCTGCGCCCATTCAAGACATTTGCGATCGCTGGCTCAGCAAATATGCGCGCCATCAATTAGATGCATTGAGTACATTAAAACGAACACTCGAAGAGCACACCAGGGAGACAGGACATGGATAAACCCACCTTCGTTTATGTGACCTATATTGCGACCACTCTCGAACAGCTCTGGAACGCATTGACTAGCGAAACATTTACCCAGCAGTATTGGCAAGAGGCGCAACTCCAGCCTGACTGGCAGGTTGGTTCGTCCGTGCAGCAGATTAACTCAGATGGCGAATCGGAAGATATTGGCGAAGTATTGCAATCCGAACCACCGCACCGCCTGACCTACAGCTTGCAAATGCCCGATGCAATAGGCGTACAACCCTCTCGTGTGCGGTTTGAGTTGCAGCAATCCGGGGCTACCGTGAAACTCACGCTGATTCACGATCGACTGGACACTCAAAGCTGCATGCATGCCAGCGGCAGATGGACTAGCAGCCTGTCTGACCTCAAGCGCTTGCTAGAACTCACCAAGGGATTAGCCTTAGTTGCCTGAAATCTCTAGGCGATCGGTCGTAGGCGTTCTAGTCCAACGGCCGATTATCTAATCATCCTCCTCATTGAGAGAACCCACATCATGATTCCTACTGTAATCGAACAATCTAGTCGAGGAGAGAGAGCCTTCGACATTTATTCTCGCTTGCTGCGCGAGCGGATCATTTTTTTGGCAGAACCAGTTGAGTCGGCAATGGCGAACCGCATTGTCGCCCAAATGCTGTTTTTGGAGGCAGAAGACCCCGAAAAGGATATCTATCTGTATATCAATTCTCCAGGTGGTTCTGTGCTGGATGGTCTGGGAATCTACGACACGATGAAGCACATTCGTCCAGATGTTTGCACGATTTGCTATGGATTTGCAGCCAGTATGGGTGCGTTTCTGCTGGGTGCGGGGGCTAGAGGTAAGCGCCGCAGTTTGCCCAGTTCGCGGATTATGATTCATCAACCCTCCGGTGGCGCGCAGGGGGGAGCGGTGGATATTGAGATTCAAGCCAGGGAAATCCTTTACCTCAAACGCCAGATTAACCAGAGCATGGCGAACTATACTGGGAAGTCCTTGGAGCAAATTGAGCAAGATACTGAGCGAGATTTCTTTATGTCAGCGCAGGAGGCGGTGGAGTATGGCTTGATTGATCAAGTCATTGCTCAAGCGACTCAACCCACTTTGCCCATTCACCCTGAACTGGCGGTAGCTAGATAAGACGACACTCACCTCAGGCTAGAAATAGAAAATCTCTTTTAACCTTCTGCCCTCGTTCGACTGAGCTGTTCGGCGAGCGCTCACAGTCGAGCCGCTCACGCCGAAGTCTGCCTTCCTCCTCCTGCCTTTAAATCTCAAATGCAAACCTGTATAAGCGGAACTTGCCGACCGTTAATGAGGTCACGTTCGGAAAAATGCCTGCTTTCAGGTAGAATCTGTTAAAAATTGCAAAGTTTGCTTCAGTTTTGCTGAAGGTAGATCCAAGTTTAGGAGGACAGAGCCATTTCTCAGCCAATTTCCCCTTCTCATCTTCAGCCTTCTGAGGAAGATGGTAAGCCCGTACTCCAGATTTGGGGACGACAGCCTCTGCATGGGGAAGTCAAGATCAGCGGGGCTAAAAATTCGGCTCTTGTCCTGATGACAGGCGCTCTGTTGGCGGCTGAGACTTGCTGCTTGCGGAATGTGCCAGCTTTGGCAGACATCACTTCCATGCAGGAGATTTTGCGGGCGTTGGGAGTTGGTTTACGGGGAGAGGGAGATCGCCTAGAAATTAATGCCAAAGATCTTTCCCGCGCCCAGGCTCCCTACGAATTGGTCAGCCAATTGCGAGCCAGCTTTTTTGCAATTGGGCCGCTGTTGGCGCGTCTAGGGGAAGCAAAAATGCCGTTGCCAGGCGGCTGTGCGATCGGGGCGCGTCCGGTTGAGCTGCACGTGCGGGGGCTGCAAGCGATGGGGGCAGATGTCCAAATTGAGCATGGGATTGTCCATGCCTACACCCGCGGGGGCAGACTTCAGGGCGCAAAAATTTATCTTGACTATCCCAGTGTGGGAGCGACCGAAACCTTAATGATGGCTGCAACCCTGGCAGACGGAGAAACAATTATTGAAAACGCGGCCCAGGAGCCAGAAGTAACTGACCTAGCCAATTTCTGTCGAGCAATGGGGTCCAACATCCACGGCGCAGGCACTAACACAATTACGATCGTCGGCGTTGATCGCCTGCATGGGACTGATTACCAGATTATTCCCGATCGGATTGAAGCCGGGACATTTCTGGTCGCCGGAGCCATTACTCGCTCTGAAATCAGGCTGACTGCTGTGATTCCCGACCACTTGACGGCAGCGATCGCCAAGCTAAAAGCGATCGGGGTAGACGTTGTTTCTGATACCCCAGACAGCCTGCGGGTTGTTCCAGGCGACGTTCATATTGGTACAGACATTGAAACCTACCCCTACCCTGGTTTTCCCACCGATATGCAGGCGCTGTTTATGTCGCTGCTAACAATTTGTGAGGGCAATAGCCTGATTTCAGAAACGGTGTTTGAAAATCGGCTCACCCACGTTCCAGAACTGAACCGGATGGGGGCGGATATTCGGATTAAGGGCAACCATGCCGTGATTCGCGGCGTGCCGCTGCTGTCGGGAGCGCCAGTGGTGGCAACAGACCTACGAGCCGCCGCAGCCTTAGTGGTGGCTGGACTGGCAGCGGAAGGCAAAACCACCATCCACAGCCTGCATCACTTAGATCGGGGCTACGAGAACATTGAAGCGAAACTACGTCAGCTTGGCGCTAAATTACAGCGCGTTGATGGCGACGGCAAGGAAATTAGCTTACCGCTGGCTGCCTCAGTTGCTGTTTGATGAGATCATAGAAAGTGCGCTTTCAATCGGTAGTCTTCTACCAATTAAAAGCGCATGATCTTAGCTAAGGCCGTCAGATGAACGAACTTCCCCAAAGTCTGGAGCAAGCGATCGCCCAGGCCCGTGCAGCCACTCAAGCCGCGATCACGGCTGGCTATAGCCGTTTGCAAGTTGAGCTGCTGTTTCCAGAACTCAAACCGCTGCCAGTCGCTCAGCAGTACATCAGCCTGTTTGCTGACTTGGGGGAACACCTAAAAGTCTTTTTTGCTGATGCGGGTTCAGCCGCCCTAGCTCGCCGGGAATGGGGAGATGTCCCGTTCACCCTGCGGGGCGTGAATGAGCTGTTAGAGCCAATCCAAGCCGAAGATCAGGCATTTGTGGTGGTGGCTCCGACCCCCGTTGAAGTCGGGCAAGTTGAAAAACTCTGTGAGCAAGCCGGCGATCGCCCGTTTATTTTGCTCAACCCCAAACTGCAAGATGTGTCTATCGTTGGGATTGGCTACGCTGGTCGGCAACTGCGGGAGCGGTTTCTGAATACAATCGAAACCTGCTATTACCTGCGCCCCCTAGAGGCTGGAGCCTTGACGAGAGCCTACCCTGCTCCCTGGCAGGTATGGCTAGAAAAACCGGCTGGTGAGTATCAAGTCATTGCTGAAGAACTGAGTAAACCGGCTGGCGATCGCCTAGATCAACTCTTTGCCCAAGCTTCAGACTCACCCAAAAGCCGTACAGGCTTCCTGGCCGACATGCAGCGATTTTTGCGGGCATTGACTCAGTAGTTGGGCACTGATCAGTGCCGCTCAAATTAACTGCTCTGATGAATGCCGCGCTCTCTAAGTTGATGAATAAAAAATTCCTCTAGGGAAGGTCGGGCCAAATTCATAGCGGTGATTTTAGCGTTGAGTTCATTCACAACCGCCAAGAATTTTTGTGGATCATGGCTCAGTTGTCCCTGCCACGTTTCCCCTTGAAATTGCAAATCAGTCAGCCATGCTTCTAATCCTGCGGCAGTCCCTCCTTCGCCACGGACATGGTAGGTATTTGTTGTCCCCAAAAGCTGCTCTAAAGAGCCTTCGCAAATCAGATCGCCTTGAGCCAGAATGCCAACCCGATCGCAAATCATCTCCACATCCGATAGGACATGGCTATTAAAGAAAATGGTTTTGCCCTGCTGCTTGAGGGATAAAATAATTTCCCGCATTTGATAGCGCCCCAAGGGGTCTAACCCAGACATTGGTTCGTCTAGAAACACCAAGTCAGGATCGTTAATTAAAGCTTGAGCCATGCCCACTCGTTGCAGCATTCCCTTCGAGTAGCGGCGCATTTGCTTTTTACGGGCGGCAGTCTGGGCTAAGCCAACCATTTCTAAAAGCTGGGGAATCCGCTGGCGCTGGACGGCGGCAGGAATCTGAAACAGTCCCGCAATTAACTGTAAAAATTCCCAGCCGGTTAAGTAATCATAAAAATAAGGGTTTTCTGGCAGATAGCCCAGCCGCTGTTTGACGGCGCGATCGCCCAAGGGCTGACCCAGCACCAACCCCCGCCCGGACGAAGGTCGAATAATCCCAAGCATGGCTTTCAGCAGCGTCGTTTTGCCAGCTCCGTTCGGGCCAAGTAACCCAAAGGTTTCGCCTTCATAAACGGTTAGCGAACACTGTTTGAGCGATGTGATTTTTTGGTTGAGCCAGAAGCCAGTTCGATAGGTCTTTTGCAGCCCTGCAATCTGGACTGCTGGTATCTTTTCTGAAGCTTCCCCACCGAGATCAGAAGTAAGATTCATCGCGATTCAATTGATCAAAAATTCATCACTAATACCAACAACACTATATAGCGCTTCGCGATTGCATTCATGATAGCTTCTGCCTGAAAGCCTTGCCAAGATGGACTTTTAAGCAATCAACCCAGAATTGTCACAGCCGATAAAAATCAATAGCACCAGGCTACGGAGTGGGGGCGTCTTCAAATTTGTAGCCCACCCCAACCACCGTCTTAATAAAGGTGGGATTGCCTGGATCAGGTTCAATCTTTTTGCGCAGACGGGCAACGTGGGTATCCACCACCCGATCGTCGCCGAAAAAGTCGCTGCCCCAGAGGCGATCAATCAGTTGACTGCGATTCCAAACCCGCCCTGGATGGCTTAAAAACGTCGCCAACAAATCAAATTCCAGGGTGGTCAAGTCAAGCGGCTCTGGCTGACCATCCGGCTGATGACGAGCCGCTGAGTGCTGGTCTAAATCAACGCTAAAACTAGAGGTTTGATAGACTTGGCTCTGCCCACCCTGCCGGAGACTGCGCCGCAGCAACGCCCTGACTCTGGCCACTAGCTCTCTGGGGCTAAAGGGCTTGACCAAGTAATCGTCTGCTCCGGTTGAGAGGCCAATAATTCGATCCAGTTCTTCCCCTTTAGCGGTTAGCATCAAGATAAAAGGGTCTTTTTGTCCGGGCTTTTGGCGAACACGCGCACACACTTCTAGCCCATCCACCCCTGGCAACATCCAGTCCAGCACAATTAAATCGGGCTGCATCTCCTGATAAACGCTAAGCGCATTCAAACCGTCATGGCAGACCCGGCAGGTAAACCCCTCTTTGCTCAGGGCCAATTGAATCAGTTGGGCAATCTCGCGATCGTCTTCAACAATCAAAATCTCCATAGGTTAACTGCGGCGGTAGGTCGGGCTGATCAATGTAAAGCTATCATCGCAAATTTTTGTCTTTCTAAACTCTGTCACGATTTTTACCGCTTGGATTGACCTCTGGGCCGTTAAGGATTAATTTCAGGGCAGAACCAGAGTTAGGTCAGCAGTATTGGGTTAAACCTCCTATGGAAAGCAATCAGCGGGTGTTGGCGGCAATCGATGTCGGGACGAATTCGATCCACATGGCAGTGGTGCAAATTAACCCTAGCTTGCCCAGCTTTAAGATTATCGCAGCCGAAAAAGATACGGTGCGGCTGGGCGAGCGCTGCCAACAAACCGGGCAGTTGACCCCAGAAGCCATGAGCCGATCGCTGGCCGCCTTAAAACGTTGCCAAGAGTTAGCCCGCGGCCTAAACGTGGAAGACATTCTGGCGGTTGCCACCAGTGCGGTCAGAGAAGCCCCCAACGGGCGGGAGTTTCTAGAGCAGGTCGAGGCAGAACTAGGCTTAAAAATTGACTTAATCTCTGGTGAAGAAGAAGCGCGGCGGATTTACTTAGGCGTCCTGTCGGCGCTCGAATTTAACAACCAGCCCCACGTGATTATTGACATTGGCGGTGGTTCAACCGAGATTATTTTGGGCGATGGCGGCGATCCACGCTATTTGAGCAGCACCAAAGTCGGGGCAGTGCGGCTGAGCGACCAGTTTGTTCATACCGATCCAATTAGCGACAGCGAGTATCACAACTTGCAAGACTACGTGCGCGGCATGTTGGAGTGGCCAACCGAGTCCGTCCGATCGCACCTCCGCCCCGGCGAAATTCCGCGGCTGATTGGCACCTCTGGCACGATTGAAAGCCTGATTACAATTTACGCCTGGAACAAGACGGGCTTTCCCCCGACCTCCTTGGGCGGGCATGAGATGAGCTTGGCAGACCTGCAAGCCCTCACCCAGCGGCTGCGAAAGCTGAATTACGAGCAGCGATCGCAAATTTTAGGCATGTCAGAGCGGCGGGCGGAAATTATTCTGAGTGGGGCTGTGATTCTGCAAGAAGCAATGCAACTGTTGGGCTTAAAGTCGATTGACACCTGCAATCGAGCCTTGCGGGAAGGCATGATTGTCGATTGGATGCTAACCCACGGGCTGATTGAAGACCGCCTACGCTATCAAAGCTCAGTCCGACAGCGGAGCGTGATTAGCATGGCTCAAAAGTACCGGGTCAACCTTGAGAATGGCGAGCGAGTGGCCGAATTTGCCACCAGTTTGTTTGACCAAACCCTAGGCATGCTGCACTCGTGGTCTGTTTCAGAGCGACAGTTGCTGTGGGCAGCGGCAATGCTGCACAACTGCGGGCACTACGTCAGCCACTCGGCTCACCACAAGCATTCTTACTACTTAGTCCGGCATGGCGGCTTATTGGGCTATACCGATGCGGAGGTCGAAGCGATCGCCAACTTAGCCCGCTACCATCGCCGCAGTCCTCCCCGCAAAAAGCATGAAAACTATCGTATTCTCACAAACCAATACCGCCAAATTGTCGATCAGCTCAGCGCCCTGCTCCGGTTGGCCGTTGCCCTGGATCGGCGTCAGATTGGGGCAATTCGCGGCATCCACTGTCAGTATTTCCCGCTCAGCCACGAGTTTCATTTGCACCTAGAGCCAACTCGCCCCGAGGATGACTGTGGTTTAGAACTGTGGAGTCTGGACTACAAAAAAGACACCTTTGAAGCTGAATTTGGCGTCAAACTGATCGTCAAACTGGCGGCGGCTGAACCGGCGATCGCCGCTCTCAGCTCGCTTTAAATCAACCGCTTCACCGCTGGAAACCCGAAGAAAGTCTACTGGAATTTCAGGGAAGGCGGTAAGCTGGAAATAATGAGCCTGTCGATCGGACTAGGCAAGAGTACTTACGGGAGCCAGCTATGACGAGCACACTTTCCGCTCAACAAACCGCTCTGATTAAAGCTTTAAATCGAGAGCAAGCGAATACCCTAATCGCATACCTCAACTATAAAAAATACCATTGGTTCACCTTTGGCCCTCTATTTCGAGATGTGCATCTCCTGTTTGACGAGCAAGGGGCTGAAGTGTTTGCAATGCTGGATGAATTGGCCGAGCGGAGCCTGATGCTAGACGGTTCACCGATCGGCGATCCTGAACAATACCTACCAATGGCGACGGTGAAGGCTTCGGTTGGGAGTTTAACCCTGCAAGAAATGATGGCTGAGGCGATCGCCAGCCACGAGCTAATTATTAAAGAAATGCACGAAGATGCTGAGGTGGCAACCGATGCAGGCGATATTGGCACGGCTGACCTTTACACCCGCTTAGTTCAAGTCCATCAAAAACACCGCTGGTTCCTGAAGGAGTTTTTGCAAAAGGGCGATGGCTTAGTCACTTAGCCTGGCGACGGATTGCGATCGCTTAAGCGCTTTCAGCCATCGGCTCGACTGGGACTGGCTGAGTTACAAGCTGAGGCGGTTGAGTCAGCAAAAATTCTGCTAACTGAGCTTCGATTTGATCCCGGACAATCGAGCGAAACTCCAGGAAATGTTCTGCCTGGGCACAAACAGATAAATAGTTAGGCACTACTGCGGGATAGCGTCTTAGCAGACTGAACAGATTGGGCCAGAATTGCCAGCGAGTTTTACGCACGACTCCCTGCCGCCAGCAGACAATCAGCAAAGCCCACACAATTACCCAACTCACTGCTGGGCTACCTGCGCTACCCGAACTGGTTCGCTGCCGGTTGCGCTCTGCCTGCCCCAAAATCAAGAAATGACGGTAAGTGCGGTTTAAGAACACAATCGGGTCGTAGAGCGTCCAAAAAGCGTGTACGTACTCGCGGGCAATGTCTTCTAGGGGGCGGGTCGGGACAAAGTTGATCAAAGATGACTGGTTAATGTCGCTGTTGCCGGCCAGCAGGCGTCCCTCTTTGGCTAAGCGATGCCAAAGCGCAGTATCGGGCAAGGCTTGCAGCATACTAAACAGGGCAGTCGGAACAGTGGTTTGCTCCACAAACTCGACAATCCGATCGCCAGCCCCGGTTTTCTCGCCATCAAAGCCAATAATGAACCCCGCCATCACCCGCAGTCCTGCCTTAGCGATCGCCAGCACTGATTCTGAGAGGGGGTCACGGTTGTTCTGAAACTTTTTGGTCAAGGCTAGACTGTCGGCATCTGGGGTTTCTACGCCTAAGAACACAGCGCCAAAGTTGCAGTCCACCATCATTTCCATCAACTCTGGGTCTTGGGCCAGATCGACTGAAGCCTCAGTTGCAAAGGAGAATGGATAGCCCCGCGCCTCTAGCCAGGGTTTGAGTTCCTTTAATAGCAGTTTGACGTTGCGCTTATTGCCAATGAAGTTGTCATCGACCATGAAAATGCTGCGTCGCCAGCCCAAGTCGTAGAGGCACTGCAATTCTGCCAAAAGCTGAGCCGGGCTTTTAGTCCGGGGTTTACGCCCGTACAGAACAATAATGTCGCAGAACTCACACTGAAACGGGCAGCCGCGTGAAAACTGCACCGACATTTCAGCGTAGGCATTCAGTTCTAACAGGTCAAAGCGCGGAATCGGCGTATTAGTGACATCCGGTTTTTCGCCACCGGATCGAATGATGCCACTGCGATCGCCCCGTGCGATCGCTTCTACAAACAGGGGCAGCGTAATTTCGCCTTCATCCAAAATCAAAAAATCGGCTCCAGCCGCCTCCGCTTCTTTGGGCAGGGCGGTTGGATAGGGGCCGCCGACGGCGACCAACTTGCCCCGCTGTTTGGCCGCTTGCACCTGAGCGACAAAATCAGCCCGCTGCACAATCATGGCTGACAGAATAACTAGCTCTGCCCATTCCCATTCGGCTTCGCTAATCTGACGCACATTCCGATCAACCAGCTTAAATTCCCAAGTCTGGGGCAAAATCGCGGCGACGGTTGCCATCCCTAAGGGGGGTAACTGAGCTTTATAGCCAACTAAATCTAATGTTTTTTCAAAAGACCAAAAACTCTGCGGAAAAAGTGGGTAAACCAGTAAAACACGCATACGATTCGAGCGACTGAAAGCGAAATTAGCTGTGACTCAGGAACCACTCAACATTAACGAAGGTTTGACCAAATGGGTAGCCCTGCGGGTGCAAATTCACCCCCAAGCCAGTCAAAGTAGACAGTCAAAATCAATTACATCATCTGCCAAATGAGAGAAATTATAGAGTAAAGTCAGTGTTTTTGGTTCGATTCCGCTGCTGGCGGTTTAGCCTAAAGTGATAGAATTAAGGGAATTGTAAAGTTTCAAAAAGTTCGCCCTGGTAAAAATTGATATGACTACTGCGCTGCTGACTGACAAGCAAAAGCTCAAAAAACCCCCCTTAGAAATTCACTATTTGGGCGATCGCGTTTTGCGGCAGCCTGCCAAGCGGATCAGTCAGGTCAATAACGAAATTCGTCAATTGGCCCGCACAATGCTCCAGACGATGTACAGCGCCGATGGGATTGGATTAGCCGCCCCCCAAGTCGGAGTCAACAAGCAGTTAATCATTGTTGATCTGCAACCAGAGGAAGCCGCTAACCCACCTCTGATCATGGTCAATCCGGCAATCCGCCAATTTAGCCCAGAGATTGAACTCGGTCAAGAAGGCTGCTTAAGCATTCCCGGCGTTTATTTGGACGTGAAGCGACCCGCCATGATTGAGGTGGCCTACAAAGATGAGCAGGGGCGACCCCAAGTTCTGTTTGCAACCGAGCTATTGGCCCGGGCAATTCAGCACGAAATTGATCACCTGACCGGAATTATGTTTGTCGATCGGGTTGAGAACCTGGTATTACTCAATCAAGAGCTAAAAGAGCATGGCTTCTCTCGCCACGCCGTTAAGCCGATCGCTGAATAATCTTTATTGCTTGCTGAGCAAGCCGCAGCCTGTGACTCCTAAAAGTTCTGCCTTCCTCGGCATCTCCTGCATTGCCTTTATTGCTGCTGTTGGCTCAGTGTTTGAATTAACTTCTGGGCAAGCCGAACTGGGGACGATTCCGACTGCCATTATTTTGGCGCTAAGTATTCCCTTGGGAATTTCGCTTTTTATTGCCGCCATTCGAGATGCCAGGGCTAGTCAGGATTAAACAGTGACCGAGGAAGGAGATCAGGGGTTAAACTGCTCTGATAGCGTGCCTACAACTGAAGTAAATGCCCACACCTCTCGCATCCATTAGCATTAAGTAGACATGCTTATTGAGTAAATCTCCGATGTCTGGCAATCTCGACCCAATTCAAGCTTTAAGGGCAGCGCTCAACTTCTCACCAGATAATGTGCCGCTGCGGCAGCATCTGGCCGACACCTTGCTTAGCCAAGGAGAGCCAGCCGCAGCAGAGCAGGAATATGCTCAAGCCCTCGCTCTTGACCCCAACAATCCTCAACTTAAGTTTGGGCTGGGGCGGTGCTTTTACCAGCAGGGCAAAGATGCTCAGGCCCTAGTCGTGATTGAAGACCTGCTGAAACAAGAGCAAACTGCTGCCACCTTGACGTTGCATGCCCGGCTATTGCTGCGATCGGGCAATGTCGAAAAAGCGGTGCAGCAATTTCGGCTGGCATTAAGCCAAGATGCCAGCCTGCAAGAGTCTGATTTGGTTGAGCAGTTGGGGATTAACGCTGCTGCTAGCTCAGATGTGATTGAGGGCAGAGTTAGGAGCAACTGGGCTGGCTCACCTGGGCCGCAAGAGATCGAGCGCCCGGCCATTGGTTTTACTGATGTTGGCGGTATGGAAGCCGTCAAAGAAGAAATTCGGCTGAAGATTATTTACCCGCTCACCCATGCCGAGATATACAAAGCCTACGGCAAAGCGATCGGGGGTGGAATTCTGATGTACGGGCCGCCAGGCTGCGGCAAGACTCACTTAGCGCGGGCAACGGCCGGGGAAATCCAGGCGGGGTTTATTGCCGTTGGGCTGAATGAGATTCTCGATATGTGGATTGGCAATAGCGAAAAAAACCTGCACGGCGTCTTTGACCAAGCTCGCCGTCATGCGCCCTGTGTGCTGTTTTTTGATGAGGTTGATGCCTTGGCCGCCAGCCGAGCCGATCTGCGCCAGAGCGCTGGCCGGCAGGTGATCAACCAATTTTTGGCTGAGCTAGATGGCGTGCAGTCCTCCAACGAGGGAGTTTTAATTCTGGCGGCAACGAATGCGCCCTGGCACCTCGATAGTGCCTTTCGCCGTCCAGGCCGATTTGACCGCATCCTGTTTGTGCCGCCCCCAGACGCGCTTGGGCGGGCGACAATTTTGCGCCTGCTCTGTAAAGGCAAACCCAGCGCCGATATTGACTTTGAGCTAGTCAGCAAAAAAACGGATCAGTTTTCGGGAGCAGACCTGAAGGCTTTAGTGGATGTTGCGATCGAGAAAAAGCTGCAAACCGCGATCAAAACGGGTATCCCAGAGCCGCTCACCACCAAAGACCTAGCCAAAGCGGCTGAAGCAGTCAAGTCTTCCACCCGCGAATGGTTTAGTACCGCCCGCAACTATGCGGTTCACGCCAATCAAGATGGCACCTATGACGAAATTCTCAAGTACCTGAAGCTGTGAATGATCACCACTTTGAGCGATCGCAACTCCTGGTCAACCAGGGGCGCTACGAGCTGGCCGAGCAAGAACTAGCAAAGGTTTTGGCTGCTAACCCCGATCATGCCTCTGCCCATGCGCTGCTGGCAATTTGCTTGGCCCAAAAAGAGCAGCTAGCAGCAGCAACTCAAACCATTCAACAGGCGATCGCTCTCTCTCCTCAGTTTTCTGGCTTTCACTATATCTATGCCGGGATTTTGTCCCAGCAGGGCAAACTGACGGAAGCCAAAGCCGCGATCGCGCAAGCGCTCCGGCTTGACCCAAAGGATGCGGATTACTATGCTCGCTTAGCCAGCATTCAATACGACCAAACCAAGTACACCGAGGTTTTGCAGACGACAAAACAAGGTCTTAGCCTAGATCCTGAGCATATTGGCTGTATGAATCTGCGCCTGCTGGGCTTGATGCAACTAGGGCAGTTAGCTTCGGCCGAACAAGAGGTGGCAATTGCTCTGGCCCACGCCCCGAATAATTCCTTTTCCTATGGAATTCAGGGCTGGATTTTACTCCATCAAAATCGGATTCCAGAGGCGCTCCATAGCTTCCGAGCAGCCCTGCGGCTGGAACCCCAATTTGAATGGGCCCGCCAGGGATTAGTTGAGGGGTTGAAAGCCAGAAATGTCCTCTACCGGACGATTCTCCGGTTTGACCTCTGGCGATCGCGGATGAATAATGCTCAGCGGGTGGGGTTGGTTCTACTGCTGCTAATTCCGCAAACGCGATTTTTAGTGCTGCTGTTGTTTCTCTGCATTCTCCTGATTCGTCCCTTGTTCACGGCTCTCCTCTGTCTAGATCCCTATGGGCGGTTGGCGTTGACCCGCCAAGAAATCAACCGCAGCAAATGGATCAGCACGATCATCCTATCTTTCATTCCAGGGGCGATCGCCGCTCTGATCAGCCATCAAGTCGGCTGGATCTTTATCTTGCCCAGCCTCTTGGCCGTTGCCTACTGGGCAGTTCAACTGCGAACCCCTGAGTCGAACCGGGAGCAAAAGCTGAAGCTAGTCATTTTGCTCTTGCTGGGAATCGGGATCGCACTCCTGGCAATTGCTGCTGTGTCAGGCCCTGCCAATCTGCCAACCGTCTTGGCATCCCTGGGGGCGGGCTTGATTCTGGTCACTGTCTTGGGGTTTCTCTTCTTCGTCGTCGGAGCGTTTATTATTAAATCGGCGATCGCCCTCTACAAACAGTTGACTAAAAATCGTAAGGTTTAGAGAGTGCTAAGCGCTGAGAAAAGTTCACTCCTCAGTACTCAGCATTTTAGACTCTGCTTGCCCTTAAGCCTGGAGCAAAAAGTCGTTTGCCGTCAGGTTGGGCATCCCGGAAAGGGTGGCAAAGTGCCCGCCTGAGCCTAGCCCAGCGCTATTGCCATTCTGGTTGTAGAATAGGTTGCCTGTGGCTCGGCTGTAGACGACAAAGGCGGCATTGGTCGCCACGGCTGCATCATCCGCTACAGAGGCAAAGTCGGCCGCCGTGCTGAAACCTGATCCAGCCGCGCTCCGCAGGGCAGTGAAAGTAGTTTTATCCAGTGCAACTTTGTCGGTATTCAGGGCAAAATCGGTGATCGCATCTAGCCCGATCGCACTAGCGCTAAAAGTTGCATTCGTATTGTAGAGAAAGCGATCGCTGCCGCCTGCACCTGTGAAGGTGTCATTGCCTGCACTGCCAATCAGGGTATCATCACCGAGATTGCCCAGCAGAATATCCGTGCCTAGACCGCCAATCAGGGTGTCGTTACCGTCTCCACCCGCCAGACTATCGTTGCCGTCACCGCCCTCTAGAGAGTCAACGCCAGGCCCTCCTTCTAAGGTGTCGTTGCCAGCGGCTCCCAGCAAGGTGTTGTTAGCACTGTTGCCGATGATTAGGTTATTTAAGCCATTACCAGTCCCGTTGATTGCTGCACTGCCGCCTAGCGTTAAGTTCTCCAGATTGCTGCCTAATGTATAAGTAACGGTAGAAGTCACACTATCAATTTCGGTCGCTGTGGTTGAGGTTTCGCTGATCACATCGCTGGTGCTGTCGATAATGTAGGTGTCGTTGCCTGTGCCGCCGATTAAATTATCATTGCCAGCACCGCCATTCAGGATGTCATTACCTGCACTTCCCTTCAGGGTATCGTTGCCATCCTCACCACTCAGGTTGTTATTAGCGCTATTTTCCCGTTATTTGGTTATTGAGGCTATTTCCGGTACCATTAATCGCACTGCTACCTGCCAGTGTCAGATTTTCTAAATTGCTGCTTAACGTGTAGGTAATTGTGGAAGTCACGCTGTCAATCTCTGTGGTCGTGGTAGAGGTTTCTTGAATCACATCGCCACTACTGTCAATGATGTAGGTGTCGTTACCCATGTCACCCATTAAACTATCATTACCGGCACCGCCATTCAGGGTGTCATTCCCATCGCTACCATTTAGGGTATCATTGCCATCCATCCCACTCAGGTTATTATTTCCAGCATTTCCAATTATGCGGTTATTGAGAGCATTGCCCATACCGTTGATGTCATTGCTACCTCGCAAGGTCAGGTTTTCTAAGTTTGACCGCAGCGTATAGGTAACGGTTGAGATGACACTATCAATTTCTGTCGCCGTAGTGGAGGTTTCGCTGATCACATCGCCACTACTATCAATGATGTATTAACCCGGCAGCTTAAGAGAATGCAGAGTGAAGAAGGTTATTATTACAATGGAAGCATGAATAAACCTGATGCTCGCTGACTCGCTCCAGATACTCAAGATTACCTGCGCCAACAAGCGATACG
>JAESGG010000042.1_pt1 | contig 50598 bp, 57 predicted proteins | sample 9266231 | NCBI WGS metagenome assembly JAESGG01 (sample SAMN14515337, study PRJNA621664) | algae metagenome | isolation source: Aphanocapsa sp. GSE-SYN-MK-11-07L and co-occurring heterotrophs from wet... | place: USA: Grand Staircase Escalante National Monument, Utah | collected 2006-04-16 | reverse complement strand
CTGCCTTTCATTAAGATAGGGCAATATTGAACGGAGTTTCTCTGTCAGTTTTGAGTTATCCTCCATGCCTCAATAATAGTTCTCTAAACTCGCAGAGTTGTAAACCTTATTTCGTGACAAGCCCTTAGCGTCAGCAGAGTTGGGCACCTGGGACTGGAACCTTAGCACCCAGGCGTTGGAATGGGACGCCGGCTGCAAAGCAATGTTTGGACTCTCTGCGCAAGCTGCCGTGACCTATGACATGCATCTAGCTGCGCTTCATCCTAACGATCGCGATCGGGTCTATGAAAGTGGACAATCTGCGCTTGATCCTGCAAATGGCAACTTTGAGATTGAATATCGGGCGATTGGAATTGAAGATGGCGTTGAGCGCTGGATTGCAGCAAAAGGAAAAGTCATTTTTAGTCCCAGCCAAGTTCCGCTCCGCTTCATCGGCACCGCGCTTGATATTACTGCACAGAAACGGATTGAAATTGAGCGGGAACAATTGCTACAGCGGGAGCAAGCGGCAAGAGCGGAAGCTGAAAAGGTCAACCGGATTAAAGATGAATTTTTGGCCGTGCTCTCCCATGAGCTGCGATCGCCCCTCAACCCGATTTTAGGCTGGTCAAAGCTGCTGCAAACGCGCCAGTTTGATCAGGCAAAGACCCAGCAAGCCCTTCAGACGATTGAGCGCAATGCCAAACTGCAAGCAAATTTAATTGATGATCTGCTGGATGTCTCGCGGATTCTGCAAGGCAAACTCAACCTAACCGTCAGTTCGATTAATCTCGCTTCGCCAATTCGAGCTGCGGTTGAAACGATCCGTCTAGCAGCAGAAGCCAAATCAATTCGATTAGAAATCAACCTTGATCCCAATCCGCTTTCTGTCTTAGGTGATTCCACCCGCTTGCAGCAGGTGGTCTGGAATTTGCTATCGAATGCGGTTAAATTTACGCCGATCGGCGGTCAGGTTACTCTCCGCCTAGAGATGCTTGAAACCCAGGCTCAACTCACCGTTGCCGACAACGGCAAGGGAATTGCGTCCGAGTTTTTACCCGATGTGTTTGACTACTTTCGGCAAGCCGATAGTACAAGCACCCGCAAGTTTGGCGGCTTGGGGTTAGGATTGGCGATTCGTCCGCCAAATTGTAGAATTACATGGTGGCAGAGTCTGGGCAGCTAGCCTAGGAGAAGATTTAGGCGCAACCTTTACCGTTCAACTACCCCTGAAGCCGATGCAATCGACTAACGAGCCAATGCTTGACTCACTCGCTTCTGACCCCGACTTGAGCGGTCTTCAAGTTTTAGTCGTCGATGATGATGCCGACTCACGAGACTTGATTGCGATGATATTGGATCAGTTTGGGGCTAGGGTGAAGATTACTGCTTCGGCGGAAGCAGCGTTGGCGGCGCTAAAGGAATTTACACCCGACGTTCTGCTCTGTGATATCGGGATGCCGGACATTGATGGTTACATGCTAATCCGGCAGATTAGAGCTTTGCCACCAGCCCAAGGGGGACTGATTCCAGCGATCGCCCTCACTGCCTATGCCGGAGACTTCAACCAGCAGCAAGCCCTTCAAGCCGGATTCCAACAGCATATTGCCAAACCGATTGAACTAGAAGAAGTGGTAACAGCAATCATTATTGTTTTAAAAGAGAGCAGGCAAAATAAGCTGTAGCTACGAGAAATTTGCCGATCGCTCTCAAACCAACCCGATTTCCATTTCGGGTCGGTACTCGCCCAAACTGGCGGCTCCATTATATTTCGCTCGGTGATAAAAAATCTTCTGGGCCGCTGATACATTTTCATCGCTGCCCAACCATTTTTCGAGAGCCGGTTTTTGCAGGGCGCGTCCGTAAGAAAAAGTCAAATGCCAAGGCAGCTTGCCGCGATAGATTGCATTCATCGTGTTGAGGTGGACTGTCGCTAAGGCATCGCTCTGTCCCCCAGACAAAAAAGCACAGCCGGGAACCAAAGCGGGGACACAGTTGAGCAAACATGCCACCGTCGCATCAGCCACTGCTTCGACACTCACCGACTGAGGACAATCAACGCCAGGAATCACCATACTCGGCTTAAGCACCATCTGGTTGAGCTTGACGCCCTGCCGGTAGAGTTCGTTAAAGACCGTCTTCAGCACTTCTAGGTGAACCTCGTAGCTGCGATCGAGGGTATGATTGCCGTCCATCAGCACTTCTGGTTCCACAATCGGCACCAGTCCTCCCTCCTGGCAAAGGGCAGCGTAGCGAGCCAAGGCGTGGGCATTGGTTTCGATTCCGTAACGAGAAGGCAGGCGATCGCTAACATTAATCACGGCTCGCCACTTGGCAAAGCGGGCCCCCATTTTGTAATACTCAGCAATTCGCTCTCGCAGCCCGTCTAGCCCTTCTGCAATCGTTTCACCCGGCCCGCCAGCTAAGGGCTTAGCACCCGTATCGACTTTAATCCCCGGAATTACGCCTGCATCGATCATGACTTTGGTAAAGGGAAGGCCATCTCTAGTTGATTGGCGAATCGTTTCGTCAAATAAAATTGCTCCGCTCAAAAATTCACCCACGCCAGCCGTGGTCAGCAGCATTTCTCGGTAAGCTCGCCGCATGGCTTCAGTCGTCGGAATCCCCAGTTTCTCAAACCGTTGGTTGCAGGTCTTATAGCTTTCATCAAGGGCGGCAATCCCTTTGCCGCCAGCGACCATGGCTTTAGCCGTTGCTTCAAGCTCCTGAGCGTACATCTGGCACCTCCATGAATAACGGGCTGAAAGAGATTGAGGATTTACTTGAGTTGATTGAGCAGTGTTGCGAATCTCTGGGCCTATTCTAATCAGTCTTTCGCGAATTTCTTCCAGACAATATCCCCATCAAAACAGACAAAAATCAGATTCTGTAAGCCTTCAGGGTCAATCCGGATCAAATCCAAAATTATTTGGCTAGTAATTTATACTTAGCGATTTTGGGGAATGATCATTCCAGCCGATCGCCAGAGTGGTAGACTATCTTAAGATTATGCTAAGAATTTAGTCTCAATGTTTAGCTTTTGCAGCTAAATGTCTTTACAAATACCCAGGAGGATTACCTATGGCGCTCGTACCAATGCGGCTGTTGCTTGATCATGCGGCTGAAAATGGTTACGGCATTCCTGCTTACAATGTCAACAACATGGAGCAGATCCAATCAATTATGAGGGCTGCTGAGGAGACCGATAGCCCGGTAATCCTGCAAGCTTCTCGCGGTGCTCGCTCCTATGCTGGCGAAAACTTTCTTCGTCATCTGATTATTGCGGCGGTAGAAACCTACCCCCATATTCCGATTGTCATGCACCAAGATCATGGCAATGCCCCCTCTACCTGCTACTCGGCGATCAAAAACGGCTTTACCAGCGTGATGATGGATGGCTCTCTAGAAGCAGATGCCAAAACTCCCGCCAGCTATGAGTACAACGTCAATACGACCAAAGAAGTGGTAAAGGTTGCCCATGCGATCGGCGCTTCCGTCGAAGGTGAACTCGGTTGCTTGGGTTCTCTCGAAACCGGCAAAGGCGAAGCCGAAGACGGTCACGGGTTTGAAGGTGAACTCGACCACTCAATGCTGCTGACCGACCCTGACGAAGCAGTTGACTTTGTTGAACAAACCCAAGTTGATGCTCTGGCAGTGGCGATCGGCACCAGCCACGGTGCCTACAAGTTCACCCGTAAGCCAACCGGCGAAATCTTGGCAATCAGCCGGATTGAAGAAATTCACCGCCGCTTGCCGAATACCCACTTAGTGATGCACGGTTCTTCTTCTGTGCCCGAAGATTTGCTGGCGTTGATTAACCAGTATGGTGGCAGCATCCCGGAAACCTATGGCGTACCCGTCGAAGAAATTCAAAAAGGCATCAAGAGCGGGGTGCGGAAAATCAACATTGACACTGATTGCCGCCTCGCAATCACCGCCGCCGTCCGGGAAGCTCTGGCTTCTAAGCCCTCTGAGTTTGACCCCCGCTACTTCCTAAAGCCTTCGATTAAGTACATGCAAAAGGTCTGCGCCGATCGCTATCAGCAGTTTGGCACCGCCGGTAACGCCAGCAAGATCAAGCAGGGGTCTTTAGAAGACTATGCTGCCAAGTACGCCAAAGGCGACCTGTCTCAGGTGACTCGCAAGACTGTCCTAGCTTAAGTTTTTCAGCTCTAAACACTTCTAGAGTATTTTGATCGGGTGAGCAATGTTCACCCGATTTTTTTGTTTGATCGGCACGTTCAGCACCACCACCCTAGGCTAGAGAGGAGTGGGCGAGCGCTCGATCTGAGTACTGATTGCGCCTTTATTTTGGTAGGTGATCAGGGTCGATGCCCTGCGATCGCAAAAAGGCTTCTAGCTGTGCCGTTCGATGTTCTGCTTGCTCTTTAGCTTGTCGTTCTTGCTCCTCTGGCAGGGGGATAAGCTGTCCTTCCTCAGTCAACCAGCGCAACTGCCGCTCATGAATGCCCAGATATAGCCCTAACTGCTCACTCCACAGCCATCCACTGTCGGTTGGGGGACTTGCTTCATACTGACCATTGACGAGATGAAACCCGGCAAATTCCATTGTTTCTGGATGAAACCAGTAATACTCTGGCACCCGCCATACATCTTGATAAAGGTCTTTCTTTTTGCCTCGATCCACGGTTGCGGTAGAACTAGAGAGCAGCTCAATCACCACGTTGGGGTATTTGCCCCCTTCTTCCCAGATCGCCCAACTGCGACGATTTTTCTTTTCAGTTCCCGGGACGATAAAGATATCTGGGCCTCGGAAGTCCCGCTGCTTGAGCTGCTGTTCGTTGTAGTAGACCGTGAGGTTGCCAGAGATGTAGAAATCATTGCGGACGAACCATCGCAGGACTCTCCAGCAAGACTGCTTTCAGTATAGCCAAAGGAAAATTGGGCAATATTACATCATTCCTGGTGGTCACGAAACTCATTTTTCGATCGGCAAAGCTGTTTCTTGCTCAGGCATTGGAATTATAGTAGTAGCCTGCTGGAGTAAGCCCTGTAGCATTTCTGGGCGTTGATTGGCTTTGAACAAGCGGGGCAAGATTGTACGCAAGGGTTCAGCCCGATCGGGCGATGGGCTATAGCTTTGGAAATGCTCGACTAAACTTAGCCCGGCCATGCGAGTCAAATAAGCGGCACTGGCAGCTTGGATCAGACCACCGGCAATGTAGGTGAGAGAGTTGCCTTTGAGTAACCCACTTAGGGTTTGGGTTGAAAATTCCACCAGCCCAAACTTGAGCATTAATCCAGCTAGCGTGCGGGCGATCGCCTGGGCCTGCTCCAGGGAAAACTGCTGCTGATAAATGGCTCCTAATTCGCGCACCATTTGGGTACTAATGGCAGCCGTCGCCAATAAATCTAGCACCGGAAACGGATTGGCAAAGGCGGCTCCGGCTGCAATCCACTGCCAGCGCTCAATCATCGGCAAGGCGCGATCGCGCCGCGATTGATTGAGCAAGCGCTGAGCTTCTGCCTGTAAGCTTTGGGCTTGCCGGAAAGAGTGCTGCAAGACCAAATCTGCGGCTTCTTGGGTGAGTACAGTTAGCAACCGCTCAAGCAGGGCTGCAACATCCGGTGGGGGCTGCTCCAATCGTTCTTGGCTCGACCCATCTGCTAAGACTTGTCGCACCCGTAACTGACTCGGCTGAACGGCGATCGCCAGCACATCTTCTGGGGCCAGCACTCCTTGCAGGCGTTGGCACAGACGTTGCAGCACCAGTGGGCGATCCACCGGCAAAAACTGATCCTGCTTATTCCAAACCAGCAGGGTGCGCTGGTGATGCTTGTGCAGCCGGGTAAGAGCCTGATATTCCCGCTCCGTCAGGTCGCCAGCCACGACTAACAGCACCAGGTCTGCCCGCAAATCTTCCACAACCCCCGGATTAAACAATTCTGTTTCAGCCAGCAAGCAGGGACGCGCCAGCGGGGCATGGGTTTGCAGGTATTCCACCAGGGATGATTTACCGACGCCCTTACCGCCCAACACCGTCAGGTGAATTTCTTGGCGATTTAGCCCCGTCGCAATTTCTGCCGCTTGGTTGTGCCAGGCTACAGGATGCGCTTGCGGCAGTTCTACCTGCAACTGTCGGAGCAGAGTAGTCGTCACCGCCAAGGTTTGCTGGACTGTGGCTCGGTCAGCTCTGGCTGGACTTAGAGCCAGGAAGGATCGCGGCTTTCCTCGACCCCAGCGGGCCAACCGCCAGCCCGCGATCGCCAATAGACCCGACAGCAATACAGATCGCAGCCCATGCCCAGGCAGATCGAATAAGAGCAGCGCCAAGGGTAAGCCCACGACTGCGACTAAAAAAGGCTGAGGCCAATTCGACATAGTTAACTCTGAACGCCAGTGGAGGATTCGTGCTTAAGCTTATCAATCCAAGCTGCACCATCCACGGCTGACTGGGCATTTGCAATCAAAATTATATTTACTCTAAAAAGTTAAAACCCCTGTAAATATGTATATTTACAGGGGCTAATCTATTGGTGGCGGGGCATGGATTTGAACCATGGACCTTCGGGTTATGAGCCCGACGAGCTACCAGACTGCTCTACCCCGCGATGCGCCTTACCAGTATAGCCAGAATAAATCGAACTTGCAAATCTGCGATATCAGAGAACCAAACTGTTAAATTCGGCGTAGATTTAACTGAGAGCATGATTAATTCTGTCGTGCAGCCCACCGCCTCAGCAGCCCAACCGACGACATTGGCTATATTGAGCAAGCCTAGTTGACTAGAATTAGCATCATTGTCAACCTCCAGATTTAGATTCTCATGCCTTTGGGGGACTTTACTAAGGCGCAGTTGGATTTAAAATTCGGCAAGAGCTAAAAAGTTGACCCGAATGACTGAAACCGCCCGTTTGCTGAGACTGGTTTAGTTAATTACATTCAAGGCTCAAGCCCCTCATGACTGCTGAAAACAATTGTTTCTGTGAACTGGCTCCACTTTACGCTCTCGACCTATTAGACGAGACAGAGCGAACCTGGGTTGAGCAACAAATTGCAGACTGTCCAGAATTGGCAGGTGAATTGGCCGGCTATGAAGCTGGCAGCACGGCAATGCCCTATAGTCTGCCCGTTTTGCCTCTGGCTGCAAACGTAAAAGAGCGTTTGTTTGACCGCTTGCAGTTGCCAACCCCAGAACTGGCGACCGAGGCACCGCCCTTAGCTTCCGCTTTTCGGGTGCTGCGATCGCAGAACTTGAAGTGGCATCCCCATCCGACTCCGGGTGTGCAAATTGCGATTGTTCACCGCGATCTGAGCAGGCGCGAAATTTCTGGACTATTAAAAGCTGAACCAGGCGTTAACTACCCGATCCATCGCCACGCGGCAACCGAAGAAATCTTGATGCTGGAGGGAGATTTGAGGCTGAATGGCGAAGTCTATGGCGCGCTTGATTACATTCGCTCTCTGCCAGACTCCGTGCACGAACCCTCCCACACCACCAATGGCTGCATGTTCTTCTTCCGCACCTCAATGGACGACGACTATTCAGAGTTAGCTGTAGCAGAGATTTAAAGCCAAAATCCCCGTACTTGGCAGCACAGGGATTGAGCGATCGGAAATGACAGCTCAGGTTAGGACATAGATTGGATAATAAAGTCAAAGTAAGGGCCTGTTTCCTCACCATCTTCTTCGCTTAGAAGCGCCAAAGAGGCTTCCTTCAGGCAGCGAATTGCTTCCACCATGCCTGGTACAGGCACGCCTAAGGAGCTGTACATTTCCCGTGCCCCAACTAGACCAATGCTTTCGATGGGGTCTTTGTCACCCGCCAGCACGCCGTAGGTGACTAAGCGCATGTACCAACCATAGTCGCGCAGGCAGAGGGCCCGCTGGCGATCGCCGTAGGCATTGCCGCCCGGAGAAATGAAATCGGGGCGCTTTTGCCAAAGCTGCTTGCTGGCTTTTTCAACAATTCGTTTTTCGCCTTCGGCAAGGATTCCGGCAATCCGCGTCCGTTGCTCACCCGTTTGAAAAAATTCTGCGAGATTTTTCAGTTCCCCAGCGCTGGGATACCGGAGTTCATCATCGGCTTGCAAAAGCACCTGGCTAACTACACTCATGGTATTAATGACACCTTTTAATATCCTCTACACTTTACCGAGTTTTGTCGCCAAAAAAAACTCCCCTGCCTGCAAACTTAAACTGGTTTGTCTGAGTGGGAAAGGCTTTGCGGTTTGGGAAAGCCTCAATTCATCAGACTTTCAAAATATTATGTTGACTCGGCAAACGACCTCAGGCATCTGGAGCCAGAGTTGCGCCTAAGCGCTTTGATAGCCAAATTTCAAACGAGCGCAGCATCAGCTTTTGATCGAAGCGGGTTGGATCGCCCATCGGTCTGACCAAAATCGTGAACATGCCTAAGCGATTTCCGGCCAGTACGTCGGTAAAAATGCGATCGCCCACCATGCCAATTTGCTCAATCGGCAGATTCATCGCCTCAACCGCTTGCCGAATTTTGCGGCGTGAGGGTTTTCCTGCCCGCAGTAAGTAGGGTAAGTCCATCGCGGTGGCAATCCGATGAATCCGGGCGTGGCTGACATTGTTGCTGACTAACCACAGGTCAACAATGGACTTGGTTTGATTCAGCCAGATCAAAACTTCTGGCGGCACTTCTCGATCCCAAGTTGGCACTAGCGTATCATCAACATCTAACACTAATCCCCTCAAACCATGACTTTTAATCAGGTCTGGAGTGAGTTGAAGAATCGTGTCTTTTAAAGAAAGGTTAGGCTGTAATAACGAAACTGGAAAGGCAACTGCCATGATCAGCAGATAAAACTATGAAGAAGAGGACTGGACTTTCCGTTGACGATGAATTTGCTCTTGAGCAGCCTCATGTTCCGCCAAGGTGCGGCTAAAGACGTGAGTTCCATCATACCGCGCCACGAAGAACAAGTAATTGGTTTCGGCCGGTTGCAGAACTGCCGATAAACTGGCTGAGCCAGGACTAGCGATCGGCGTCGGCGGCAAGCCAGGATTGAGATAGGTATTGTAGGGCGAAGGCGTTTTGACCTGGGCAAATGTCAGGGGTTGATCAGGAGTTTGGTGAAAGCCTAAGCCATACTCAACGGTCGGGTCAGACCCTAAAGGAATCTTTTGGTGCAGTCGATTCAAGAAGACGCCAGCAATCAAGGGGCGCTCTTGGGGAACGACTGCTTCTTTTTCAACAATGCTGCTGAGCTTTACCCAATCTGTCAGGCTGAGTTGAGTCGGCTGCTGTTTGTACAAGGGCAAGGCCAGTTTTTGAAAGCTATCTAGCATTAAGTGAATTGCATCGGTTGGCGTGACTTTTCCGGCCGGCAGTTGGTAGGTATTCGGGTAGAGCCAGCCCTCTAAGGTGGTGAGCTGAGCAGGCAGCCACGGGTAGCGATCGCGGTCAATTTGACGGGCGGCTTGCTCAAACTCAGCCGCGGAGAACCAGCCCCGCTGTTGGAAATAGGCGCCCATTTGTTTGATCGACCAGCCTTCGGGAATTGTGAATCGGGTTTGCAAGACATCGCCCTGCCAAATCTGCTCGGCGATCGCCGGCAGTGAGTCTTTCTTAGAAAGGGCAAAGGTTCCAGATTGGGGGCCCGCCTGGGCGTCTTGCCAGCCCAGCCAGCGGGCCCAGATTTTCCAAGCGAGCTGGGAGCGAATTAAACCAGCGGCTTCCAGTTGCTGACCGACGGCATCGGCAGAGGTGCCAGCCGCGATCGTTAAGTGCTGGCTTGGCGCTGCCCCGGATGAGACAGGAGCGATCGCCCAACTCCACCACAAGCCGCACCCGCCTATACCCAGCCCAGCTAGGAGCAGAGGAGCCGCAAGTTTAAGCGAAAAAGACCTAGGCAGTAGAAACTTCACAGAGCTGCCTGCTGACTCAACATCAAGCCTTACTCCAAATCTTCAAACAACTGGTCAGCCAGGTGCTGTTCTAGGAGCGGTTGCAGAGCTTGAAATTCTTCGGGCGAGAGCAGTTCTGGCGCTTGACCGGGTTTGACGCGAGAAACCAGCAGCATTGGGTTGAGCGGGGTGTAAATGGCGTATTCTTGCTCTTTGTGAAAAAAGCCAGTCGCCAAGGGCTGATACTCCTCTTCTTCTGCGCCTGCCCCATTTTCCATTTCGAGGGTAATCACCTCATCTTCGTCAATTTCAGGCAAATCCCCGTCCACGGTTAAAGAAAGGGCCGTGTTTTTGAGCGTGAGGTTTTGTTCGGCTAGCACAGCTTTGGCCGTGTCAAAAATCTGGGCTAGCTCAGATTCATCAATCCCAACTAGGGTTTCTTCGCCGCTTTCTTGATCTTCAACCCAAGAGAAAATTTCAACTGGATAATCGACTGGATGGAGCAAGGCGTATTCTTGATCTTCAATTTCAAGGGTTAACTCGACGTAGCAGGTAATCGATCGCCCGCTTTCGTCGGTCAAGATGACGGTTGGGCCGTCTGCTTCGGTGTCGGCTGGGCCCCACGCTGATGTGTACTTGGTCATAGTCCCTTACTTTAGAGAAGATAAAATTGGTGTCGGCTGACTCCGGCGCTGATCTAACCATTGCTGCAAAATTAGCGCTGCGGCTTTGCGGTCAATCAAGTGCTTGTCGCGGATCAGGTGGCGCTTTTCTGCTCGCAGCAGTTCCTCTGCCTGGACAGAGGTGAGCCGCTCATCCACATACTCTAGCGGTAAGCTAAGCGCGATCGCAATTCGCCGTCCCAATCGTTGCACCTGTTGAGCCTGAAATCCTAGCGTACCATCCATTGAGTAGGGTAATCCGGCCACCAGCAACTGCACCTGCCGCGCTTGCGCAATTTGCTCTAGTTCCAGCATGTCTTGCTGAAAGCTGCGCCGATGAATGGTAGTCAACCCCGTCGCAATCAAACCCGTCCCATCGCAGCCAGCCACACCAATCCTTTTTTTACCCAAATCTAAGCCCAGGACTGAAATCACAGGTAGAGTTCTCCTCGCATCACCGTCACCGCCTGCCCGCCAAACCGGGGGCGATCGCCGCTCAAATCAACCTGTACCCGTCCGCTCCGGCCTAGGCAGTCGCCTTGCTCTAGGATTAGTCGGGGCTGATGGAGATTGCCAGTTTGCTGGAGATAGCTGGCTAAGGGCACGCTGACGGAGCCAGTCACCGGGTCTTCAGCAATTCCATAGTGGGGGGCGAAAAAGCGTAAGTGAGCGCTGCTGGATGACTCGATCGTTTCCAAGCAATAAGCACAAATACCGCGCCAACCCTGCTGTTGGGCGATCGCCCCCAGCGTAGGAAAATCGGGTTTGAGGGCATGCAGTTCAGCCAAGCTGGCGATCGGAAATAGAACATCTTGGTTCAGAGAGTCCACCACGGAGGGGAGATCGCGACTGGTCAACTCTACTCCCAAGGCGGCGCTCAGAGTAGCTGCCTGAATGGGCTGAAACTGACAGGCAGGAACCGTCAACCAAATCAGAGCGCCTTTATTCTCCTCTTTGGTTTCAATTTCAACCGCTAGCAAGCCACTGCGAGTTTGCAGCATTGTTTGCGGCTGAAGATACTGAGAGTTGAGATCAACCAACGTATGCAGGGCAGCAACGGTGGCATGACCGCACAGATCCACCTCCCGAGCGGGAGTAAACCAGCGCAATTCAAGATCAGCTTGAGGGTCAGTCGGTGGACTAATAAAAGCCGTTTCCGAGCAGTTGACTTCCCTCGCAATCTGCTGCATTTGAGTTGCACTCAAGCGTTCAGCTTCGGGAATCACGACAGCAGGGTTGCCAGTGAACGGCTGCTGGGTAAAGGCATCTACCCAATAAGCGGGCAATGGCTCAACCGGGAGTCGGGTCATGATCGGGGGGCGGTAAATCGACATCCTGGCGGAGCAGCGTCATTCGCCCTGGCACGGGCTTACGATTCGGCTGAAATCCTTGCAGGACTTCTGAAAGCTGCAAGCCTTCTAAAGAGAGGTTGCGAGACTCGCGCACCTTGTGCCAAACCGATCGCGACATCATCAAAGTATGCTCAATTCGCTCCGCTCCACTTTGCTCTAGGCAGGCTTCTCGCTCTGGCTGATAGTCAGCAGAGGTAACGTGGAGGGCAGCGGCTGGAAAGGCTTGCGTCAAACGGGCAATTTGGTTCAATACTTCTGGGTAAAGCCAGGTATAGGCGGGGTGAACCGTTAAATCGGCGAGATGGGAATGAGAACCATCTCGGCAGAGTCGGATTTTGTAGTAGGCGATCGCCGCCTTGCGCTGCGGCTCAAACACATAGCCGCTGACCAGATCTGTCCGGCCAAGCCACTGCCGCAGACCCAGCACAACCTTGGGTAACAACCCGGTCTTAAAGTCGTGAATATGCCGATCGAACACCTGCCGCACTAAGGGAGGCATGGCAGCCGTATCAAGCTGATAAATTAAACCCGCATCGGCGTTGCTGACTGGCAGTAAATTCGGCAGGTCAGGCTCTCGCTGGGCCAGGTTGGCCAGTTGTTCGGGAGCGATCGCCCAGTAGGTCATTTGGGCCAAAGGCTGAAAGCCGTTCTGTCGGTAGAGGCTGAGGGCTTCCGCATGGTTAACATTTACCTCTAACAACCAGGTGCGGGCTTCCCAGATCGATTCAAAGCAGTGGCGCAGAAGCTGAGTCCCGATCGCTGGGGTTACATATTCAATCCGCCAAGTGCTGCGGGTGCAGTTAAACGGAGCCACTTGGATCAGTCCCAGCACCTGATTGTCTTGCTCAGCCACATAAATCCGCGTCAAGGACTGTAACTGATTAGGAACCAAGCTGAGCAGTTTTAGGGGCAAATACCACTGCCGCATTTGCTCTAGGGGGCGGCTGATATCAACTGCCCGATCGCCGCCCTCTGCTGCCAAGGACTCTGTCAGCAATCGCTCAACGATATCCAGGTCGCGGAACTGAATTGGCCGGACTACAAGGTCTGACTTTTCGGAAACAATTGGAGTCATTGGCGATCGCTCTAGCTGAAGCAACTTCATTTTATCGAAAAACCACCAGACTCGCGACATTCAGCCGTCTGAGTTCTATCGGTGTCAAAATTACGTATAGTTATCATTTGATTGAAAGCTCCACGAGGCGAGGTTTTCAGCAAAATTTTTGGTTTAGAACCGCTCGAAATTTGGATCAGGCATTAGACACTTGAACTGAGTTCAAGCCTTTGGCCGAATTAGCACAACGGGGGTTTGCTCATCCGCATTACCCGCCGGGTTGGCCCGCAAAGCCGTGATCAGGAAGGGAATCAAATCCTCAGAAGTGGCGGCTAGCACTTTGACTGCTTTTAAGTCATTTACATCGACGATCGCCGCTGCTAAACCAGTTTCTTGGCGAATTTGATCGACCACCTGCTGCGGGTTGACTGGGCCCAAAACCACAAACTGGTCGTAGGGGGGCAGGGTGCCAGTCACATCATCAATCAGACGGGCTTCTTCTCCCGCCAGTTGATAAAAACCGCCGGCGTGACCGAAGACTTTGGCAATCGCTCCGCCTAAAAACGCCAGCAGAACGCGAGTCGGGCCCACAATATCAACCAGGGTTTGCATCCCGCAGGCCGTGGCCAAGCTGGACGTGGGCAAGAAAAACTGGCAAACGCGAGTGGCCACCCAACCGGGTTGAATTTCGCTCGGATGTCGCCAGCGCCCCTGCATAATTGCGATCGGGGTTTCACCAATCGTTACCACATCGCCAGGCCGGGCATAGGGCACCACATAGCGTTTGACAATCTCGACGGGTTGATCGAGCGGATTGAGCAAGTGGGTGCGAATCGGCAGGACTGCTCCCTGTTCGACCGATCGCCAAGCCAAGGCTTCCTGGGGCTGAGGCTGCGGAAACACAAAGGGAACTACCTCATGGTGGGTGCGATGAGTTCGACCCTTTGGCCCGTAAACAACGTAGTTGACTCGCACCCAGGCCGCTTGCAGCGCCGCCAAGTCTGGGCCGGTCAGATCAATTTGCAGCTTGACTTGGGTTTGCTGGCAGGTTTTGACAATGTAGGCGAACCAGTAGCAATCGGCGCGGGCAGCCGCATCGGGATGGGCTGGAGTTATCGTTACCCGGTGAGCGATCGCCGCCACACTCTGCTTTGAGAGCAGCGTCACCGCTGCGGTTAGCTCTGGCACCATCACTTCCAAGTCTAGGCGAGGATTGCTCAGACCCATTTCGCCGGTCAAAACATAATGCTCAGGCTGGGTTCGGTCTAGATCCCAGTTGCCTCGAATCACTTCAAGCGGAAAACCGGGACGACGAGCATACTTGAGTTCCAGCCCCAGCCAGATCAAGATGACCAAGGCAACAATCAGAGCAACACCACCGACAACTAAGTTCATGACTGCTTTTCCTACCCAACATCTTGGCTTTAATATCGCTTTCAGGATTACATGCAAAAAAAATATTCAATCCAGAACCAATTTGAATTGGTATAACCCCCGACAAACGGACTGAACCAGTGGGGGCAAAGCTGGATAGAATCATCCCACATTTGCCATTCCGCTTCCTGTTAACTGCGATCGCTGGCATCTGACCAGACCCTTAATCTGCCCAAAGAGGGATCAACATAGAAACTAAAGCTCGTAGCTTTCCAGCGGAAACTGCCTTAAGATTGCCTGTGAACTGATTGACCTTAAACCAGTTGCGATCGCAGGGCTAAAAACCTGCGACCAATAAAAATTTGACGTTTACCATGCGTTTTTTCTAAACATTTGTAAACTAGAGAACGTCCCCCACCCCGCTGTGAACTTCAGTATGAAGCCAATCTTAATTGCTGAGCGTGTTTGCCTGATCACTCACGTCGCTGCCATGATCTTCGGGCTAGCTGGACTTCTGCTAGTCTTGCCCCATCCTGACTTCGTGCTCAGCCTACCCAGCTTTGGGCAGCGGCTATTTCAGTGGAGCATGGCGGGGGGAGGCGTGGTTTACATTATTTTGGGGGCAGCGGCGGTGGCACTCCATGCTTATCGGACGCTGGGAACTGCGAAGCTGCTAACTTTTTTACTGCCAGCCGTGCTGATTTCTGCCGGCAGCGAGCTTCTGGGCACCAGTACGGGCTTTCCGTTTGGGCACTACGCCTACCTGAACGGCTTGGGCTATAAAATTGCCGGGCTGGTGCCGTTCACAATTCCCCTCTCTTGGTTTTACATGGGGCTGTCTGCTTTTTTGCTGGCCTACTGCGGGCTATTTTCCCGCTCGGCTGGACGGGCTTGGAGTGTCGGCTGGCTGAGCGCTCTTAGCGTCTTGGTGGGGGCAATTTTGCTCACCTCCTGGGATTTTGTGCTTGATCCGGCGATGAGTCAAGCGCCCGTCCCGTTTTGGGAGTTTCAGGAAATTGGCGCTTTCTTCGGAATGCCCTATCGTAATTTGGCTGGCTGGACAGGCACGGGAGCAATCTTCATGGCAGTGGCGGCCTTGCTGTGGCGGCACTCTCCGATCCTGCTCTCTCGATCGCAGTTGATTGTGCCGCTGATTACTTATTTGGTGAATTTTGGGTTTGGAGCCGCGATTACTCTGGTTTCGCTCGATCAGCGCTATTGGATTCCAACTGCGATTGGAGTGGTGCTGGGAGTCATTCCTGCCTTGGCCCTCTGGTGGTCTGCTCCGATCAGCTTGCAGGATGAATTGACTGATCCAATTCAAGTTGAAGCGCTGACAGCTCCGCCCTTAGAAGTTGTTTCTAAATGAAGTGGCGATCGCCCTTGTCAACCAACCCGGAATTAGCGGCATCGCGCTGCTGCTGTTAGCCGTCCAGCTGCCAGCGGCGATGATTTTAATCTCTCGCCTGCTGGGTGGCTTGAATCGTCGTTTACCGCTTAGCCCAAAAGCGTCTGATCTCAGTCATTTGGGGCAGGTGAGTGTGGTTGTGCCCACTTTGAACGAAGCGCAGCGGATTGGCCCCTGCTTGGCAGGACTGAGTCGCCAGAGCTATGCCGTCAGAGAAATTCTGGTCGTCGATAGTTGCTCCCAGGACGGGACGCCGGAGTTGGTCAAAGCGGCCCAACAAAAAGACCCCCGCTATCGACTTCTATCAGATCACCCACTGCCTGCGGATTGGGTGGGTCGCCCTTGGGCATTGCAAACCGGGTTTTTGGAGAGCGCGGAAGCGAGTGAGTGGATTTTAGGAATTGATGCCGACACCCAGCCCCAGCCAGGCTTAGTCGCCAGCTTGCTCAAAGCTGCTGCCGCCGACAATTTAGATTTGGTTTCTTTATCGCCCCAGTTTATTCTCAAGCATCCAGGGGAGTGGTGGCTCCAGCCAGCCCTGCTGGTAACGCTGATTTACCGCTTTGGGGCCGGGGGCGAGGTTGTCCAAACTCCAGACCGGGTGCTGGCGAATGGGCAGTGCTTTCTAATTCGGCGATCGCTGCTCGTCAAGTTAGGCGGTTACACCGGCGCTAAAGGATCATTCTGCGATGATGTCACCCTGGCTCGGCAAGCGGCTGCTCAAGGCGCCAGAGTCGCCTTTTTAGACGGAGCCAATCTGCTGCGGGTGCGAATGTATGAAGGGATGGCAGAAACCTGGCAAGAGTGGGGGCGATCGCTTGACCTCAAAGATGCCACCAAGCCAGGGCAAACCTGGGCAGATTGCTGGTTTTTACTGACCGTGCAGGGATTGCCGCTGCCGCTGGTTCTAGCCGGACTATGGCTGCACCCTTGGTCGTTGCCCCTAGCGATCGACTGGGGACTCAATCTGTTTTTGCTGCTTCTCCGTTTAGGAGTATTGTCGGGAATTCGCACTTCCTATGCCCCTAGTGCTTCTAAAGGACGCTGGCTATTTTGGCTCTCTCCCTTAGCTGACCCGCTAGCGACGCTGCGGATTTGGCTCTCGGCCAGCCGCCGCCCCACAACTTGGCGCGGACGCACCTACGATGTTTGATCTCGCTTACGCAACCCAAAATCCTTTTCACTCCCGACTAAAATACTGGCGATAGAGATTACAGCGCAGAACGGCTTCATTTCCTTCTAGGTTAACCAGTCCGAGGCTACGCAGTTTGAACAGGGCAGTGTTGTCGAGCCGAACTGGCGTGTTAGCGTTGAGCACCTGCTGGAAAGCGGTGGCTAGTTCGGGGTTCTGTTGCAGATACCAGGATTGCCAGCGCAAGTGATCTCGGAAGCAGCCTTCTTCAGTCGCCGCCGATCGCAGCAGTTCTTCTAAGCTGACATCGCCTCTAGCAATGTTATAGAGCGACAGACGCACCAAAAACGGATGCCCGCCAATCACATCCATCAATGCCTCAACTTGCCGCGGTTGCCAGTTCAAACCGTGGCGACGAGTTAACTCATCCACTTGATTGGGCTTAAACTCTGGCAGTTCGATCGGCAAACCAACATTAAAGGGAGATTGGTTGGTGTTGAGGGGAATATAAACCTCGGTCGCGTGAACGACGACCAAGCGGAGATTTTTCCAAATGTCGCGGTTTTTGGCTTCTTCATGCCAAGCCCGCAGCAGGCCAAAAAAGTCGCTGGCTAATTCGGGATACTCAAACACCCGATCGACTTCGTCTAAGCCCAGCGCCAAAGGCTGATCAATCCCAGGCAGCAAATACTCTTCAAAGTAGGCGGTGCAATTGTACTTGCTGCCAAAAATATCGTCCCAATAGTCGTTCAGTTGATTGGCCAAGCCCAGCCGCCGCCCAACGCTGGCACACAGCCAGCGCAAAAACTTCTCTAGATCGGTAAACACCTTGGCATCAGCTAATTGCAGACTGAGCGGCACTGTCTTATAGCCCGCTCGGGTTGCCTGGTAGAGAATGCGCGCCATCAGCGAGGTTTTACCCATTTGGCGGGGGGCTTTGATCCGAATCAAAGCGCCAGGTTGGGTGATTGTTTCGGTGCAGCGGTTTTCAATCGGCGGTCGGTTAATGTAAAAGGCTGAAGCCAAGTCTACCTGCCCTTCTGGCAGTTCTGGCTCCGCAACGGGCAGGGGTGGGCTATCGGCGGCAATGGCTGGGGGTGGCACTGTCGGCTGTGAACCGCCGGTTGAAGGAATGCTTGACGGTTCCAGGGCAGAAGATCGCTCAATCTCGGCGGCTGGATTAGCCAGCAAATCGGTCACTTCCTGGACTAATTCAGCGGTGTCGGCTGGCGATCGCCAAAATCGCTGCTGCAATCGATGCAAATAGCCCCGCAGTTCGTAGTTGAGCGGCGCTTCCAGCGGAAAGTTAACCCGAATCGGCAAAATTACAGGGCGGCGATCGCTGCGGCTGTCGTGCAGTTGCTTGACGGTGCGAACTTCTTCGAGCACCATCTCACTGCTAGCCGACTGTGCCGAAATTAACAGCAGAAAAAAGTCACAGGCGTGCAGTTCAGCATCGATCCGCTGCCCCCAGCCTTCGCCAAGCTGAATGCTTTCTGCGGCCATAAAGGGTTGATGCCCTGCCGCTTGTAAGCGCTGGAAGAACTGTTCCGCCAGGGCTGTTTCAGGTTCCTGATGACGATAGCTAATAAACACGCGCAAACTCTTCGGGTCAGCGGAGCTAGCCACAGCCACTGGGACAGGCGTTGTCTCTGGAATTGTTGGCGGTGGGAGTGGAACGGGTGTCGCCGATTTGATACCGCTGGAACTTGTACCGCTGCTTGGTTTTGGTTTCGTTTCTCCGACCGGAGTTCGTAAAAAGCGCCCCATGCGTTGGAACCAGCTTGGTGCTTGGTCTAACTGCTGAACCGCTTGCAAAACGTCGGGGGTGGACTGATAGCGCTCTTGCCACTGCGGGCGCACCATCCGATTGAGAATTAGCCTCAAGCCTTCGCTGACTTGAACTCGATCTTGCCATAGCCAAGCGCCTTGGTTGTCTTGCTGGAGCTGAGCCGGCGGCAGCCCGGTTAAAGCTTGGATCGCAATCATGCCAACTGCATAAATGTCGCTGCTGGCGCGGGGGCGGCCTTGCGCTTGCTCAGGGGGCATATAGCCGGGCGTGCCAATGGCGATCGTGCCACCGCCCTGATCTGAAATCAGGGTGCCGCTGCTCAAAGACATCCGCATTTCTTTGACGGCGCCAAAGTCGATCAGCACCAACTGCTGATCAGACTGCCGCCGGATCAGATTATCTGGCTTAATATCTCGGTGGATCACCCCGCAGGCGTGGACAAATTCTAAGACGCCTAAAATATCTTGCAGCATCTGAACCACAGCCATTTCTGTCCAACCGCAGCCGAGGGGCAGCTCTAGCCGCAGTACCTGCCCAGCAATGAAGTCTTGAACTAGATAAAACTCTTGCTGCTGCTCAAAGTAAGCCAACAAGCGCGGAATTTGGTCATGGTGCCCCAGTCGCTCCAGGGTTTGGGCTTCGCGCTTAAATAATTCTCTGGCAGTCGGTAAAAAGCTGACATCCGTGGTGGCCGGCTTAAGATGCTTGACCACGCATTCCGTTTTGATCGGGCGATGACTGTCGATCGCCAAATACGTCTGCCCAAAACTGCCTGACCCCAAAACACTGGTGATTTGGTAGCGTCCACCCAGTAGCTGACCAATGATCAAAACCTTACTCCTGTCGCTAAATCCTACTCCCCCAGTTGGGAAATCCATCATCCCGCCGGGTAACAGGAAGTTATTGCTCTTTGCCTGCAACTGACTTGACTTTTTTTTGAGTCCCCTCTGCAAGGCTACTTGATAATTTTACTGTGACCATCCACAACCTGGCTTAATCGTGACTTGGCTCTCTAGCACCTTGCTCACCCAGTAATCTTGAGTTCTCAGCCAAGATCGAGGATTTTTTTATGGATTCCAGCCTCAGCAAGCCAAGATCAAAATTGCCAATTTGTGACTGTAGGGCAAAAACTGCGATCGCCAGGACTAAAGCAACACAATCTGATTGCTCAATTCAATCAGCAGGCCATGCTCTCTCGAAAGTAGCATTAACTCTTTGCTCTAAATGCCAAAGTGAGTACGCTAAAACATGACAAAATCATCCCAAAACCCGATTCAGGTAAAAGGTCTATTCATGCTCTAATCTGAATAGGGGAAATGTAGACCTCCTAAAACGTAAGTCAATATTATTTATCAGCAGACTTAGGAGAAGAGTAATGAATTTACGCCCATTTGTCGTTGTGCCTGTTGTTGCTACCATGCTGGTTTCTACCGTTCAACCGACCTTTGCCAGTCAGGCAAGAGCAACGGAAACAGTGCAGGCGGCAACCCAAATTTTCTCAAATGAAGTGTCTGGAATTCCACGTTCAGTCCTACAGAACGCTTTAGGAATTGCAATTATTCCTAGAGTGGTTAAGGCTGGCTTTATTTTAGGTGGAACTCGCGGATCAGGCGTTTTGGCTGTTCGCAATCCCAAAACGGGTTGGAGCGACCCTGCTTTTGTCGCCTTAACTGGCGGCAGTGTCGGCTTCCAGTTTGGGGCCCAGTCGAGTGATGTGATCATTGTTTTCAATACTAGAAACGCCGTCGATCGGGCGCTAGCGCGAGATTTTAGCATCGGTGGTAATGTCTCAGCCACAGCCGGGCCATCCGGGGCTACTCCTGTCACGAACAGCTCGACAATCCCTGATGTTTATACTTACGTTCGCAATCGCGAAGGGCTATTTGCTGGGGTTTCATTACAAGGAACTAAGTTAGGCATCGAGAACAATCGCAACGCTGATTTTTACCAGAAGCCCAATATTACCGCCCAGCAAATCTTTGACAACCCGCCGCCTGCCCCCGCCGCCGCCGCCGGATTAAGAAAGGTGTTGAGTAAGTATGCTCAGTAGGGTTGGTGATTTTGAGATCAGCAACTGCGCCTTCTGATAGAAACAAATAGCGCCCGTCGCTTAGGCTCAGGTTTTGAAAATTTTGCAAAGGTCTTCAAGGCATGAGCCTAACTTTTAAGGCTATAGAGATAGCCATGTTTTTAAGTGCTTTGCACTCCAACAAGCAGTGCCTTAACGATTAATTGGGACTGTGACGAGATAGCCAGGTCTGCAAGATTGGATTGACCAACTCTGGTGCTTCATCTTGAGGACAATGACCTACCCCTTTGAGCGGAATAAATTCCTCAACTTGTCCACAGGTGGCTAATTCTTGACCGAGGGCGATCGCCTCCCAGGGATCATCAGTTCCCCACAGCATAACGATTGGGCAATTGATCTGGGGCAGCAAATCCTCAGCCAGCGGGCCTTGAGAATAGCGAATAAAAGCTAGGAAGACATCGACTGCCCCCTTGTCTTGAGCCGGTTTAAGCAAAAGTTCGATCAACTCATCGGTAACTGCCTCTTTATGCCCGTAGGCTTGCAGTAAAATCTTGCGAATCACCTCTGGTTTAGCCAGACGAGTGAAGAAATAATTGCCGATCGCCGGATACGCCAACGCTTTTTGCAGCAAGCTGGAGCCAACATTCCGATACCAGGGTAAAGTCGCCCGCTTGCGATCGTGCAGCAGCCGCAGGGAGCAGTTTAAGATCCCAATCCCGCGCACCCAAGCCGGTTCTGTGACGGCGGACTGAAGAGCAACAATGCAACCAATTGAATTTCCAACTAAAAAAGTAGGTTCTCCAATCACCTGCCGGCAAAATGCCAGCACTTGGGCGGCCCAAGTCTCAAAAGTATAAGCAAGCTCAGGAACGGGGCGAGGTTTAGCAGATTGGCCAAACCCAAGCAGGTCGATCGCATAGACGCGGTTGGTCTGACCCAAAACGGCAATATTTTTCCGCCAGTGATCGCTGGAAGCGCCAAAGCCGTGAACTAGCAGCACTGCTGCCCCTTGCGTACCCGCTTGCTGATAGCGAATCCCTAGCCCCTGCCATTGCCAAATCTGGGAAAAGATGGCTGGATCAGAGACATTAGCAAGACCTTCCACAGGAATCGCCGATGGTTGAACGGTCATAAGCTCTCAAATAAATGCCTCTAATTGCACTATAGAGTAGTAAGGCAAATCATGAGGTGGGATATGGCAGTACTAAGGGAGTCGCCCTGGTATCAAGAAATCTTGCTCCGGTAGGTGAACAAAGAGGCAAGCAGGAAGGCAGGCAAGAAGAAGGTCGATTCCCTCTGGGACGGTAAAGCCGAACGCTGATCCTACGTCTGCTCACCCGTCGATTTGGAACATTGCCAGCAGAATTGAACACTCAAGTTGAGGCGCTATCTCTATCGCAGTTGGAAGCGTTAGGCGATGCGCTGCTTGACTTTTCTGAGTTAACCGATTTGGTGAATTGGCTTAGATCGCCCACGCAAGATTGAGTTTCATGTTGTAGAGCGGGCGATCATGATATTTGTGCGAGAGGCGATTCGAGCTTATTTAGCTGCTTCTCATTTTCTTCTTAAATTAACTACGCAAGTCCTAACCATATTTAAGAAGCCTAATGATTTCTGAAAGCTGGTGGTAGTCCGCTAAATTTAGTTCCAGTTCCCGACAATTTGAAAAGCTGACCAAAAATAGGGATGGCGGAAATCGAGTTGTTTAATATTAGCAAGAGCCGCTGGCAAGGGCACTCGCATCTGCTCAGACAGCCGCAACTGCCCTTGCTCAACCCGAATCTCACCCTTCAGCATGACTAGTTGAGTTTGGCGGAGGGCCGCCGATCTCGTCGCGCTTGATTCCAACTGCTGATAAAACCCGGTCATTAGTCCCAAAGACGCTGAGGCTAAAGCTCAGAATCAAGGCCAGATTGTATTTTTCGACCAAAAAGTCCTGGCCATCGTTGAGGGCTGCTAGGGGCAGCGATCGCAGCCCATTGTCCATGCAAAAGACCAGGGTATCAATTCGGTTTGCTTGCAGGTCTGCGACCAGCGGAGCAACCAGCCAGGGATAGAGCTGTTGAGATGAAGCCAAATAGCTGGTGGTGCCCAGCTTTCTGGGATCGCTAGTTTTCGTCCAAAAGGTGCGGGCAATTTGCTGCAGCTTCGTCCGCGTTGTCTCTGGCACCTGTTTCCGAATCAGCCAGGGCTGACTCGTTGGTTCGGTTGGACTGGGCAGGAAATCTTGAGCTAACCGGCGATCGCCACCAAAACCGGAACCGCTCCCAACCGCCAATCCAGTCCTAGATTCATTACCACCGTCCTCAGTAAGAAAAACCGTAGCCAATTCCCAGCACAAACCTGACTCCATCGCCAGCGTTGCCGGTAATGTCACTCACGGCTGGCGTAATCACCAAAGGCAGACGCCGAAAGGGAATAATCGATAAGCCCATTGACAAGTCTTGTCCAGACCATTCGGCAATTAGGTTCACGGGCTCAATTACCCGCACGGCCACTGACTCAAACACCCCCGCCGTGCTGGTGTCATTCAGCACGCTGTCTTCACTTCGAAAGTTGCCACCTCCCATCCCTAGCCAGAGAAAAACCTGACTCAAGGGTTAGCCGTCCAGACTGTCAGACTGATCCGTTCAGTTGAGCCGAAAGCGGGTGCGTCTACCCAGCATTTTTCTGAGAATTCCAATTGATTGCTAGACTTGCTGAAAGGCTAAACTGGAGCATCAACTGTACACTAACTTTCCCTGTGCCTGTCTTCAGGAGAGACTGCATCACCATGAAACCACCGATCGACCGACTGATTGAGAATTTAAATTATGCGATCGTGGGTAAACATGCAGCGATTCGCTTGGTGCTGGTGTCTCTGCTGTCTGGCGGTCATGCCCTGTTAGAAGATGTACCGGGGGTGGGTAAAACCCTCTTGGCTAAGTCTTTAGCTCGTTCGATTGACGGTCAATTTCAACGGATTCAATGTACGCCTGATTTATTGCCCACAGATGTGACGGGCACCAATATTTGGAACCCCCAGGAAGCCAAATTTCAATTTCTGCCAGGGCCAATCTTTGCCAATGTTTTGCTGACCGATGAAATTAACCGCGCCACCCCTCGCACCCAGTCAGCCCTGCTAGAAGTGATGGAAGAAGGACAGGTGACGATCGACGGCACGACTCATCTGGTTCCTAATCCTTTTTTTGTGATTGCGACGCAGAACCCGGTTGAGTATCAGGGAACATTTCCGCTCCCAGAAGCCCAATTGGATCGGTTTGGCATTTCCCTCAGCTTGGGCTACCCGAATGAAGAAGAAGAACTGCAAATGCTGCAACGCCTTCAGTTTGGCGGAACGCTGCAAACCCTCCAGCCCTGCATTACGCTCCTAGAAGTCGAAGAGTTGCGGCGTCGCTGTGCTCAGGTCAAAGTCGAGCCGGTGCTACAGCAGTACATTTTGGCGTTAGTCCGGGCTACCCGCGAAGACGAAGAAGTAACGCTAGGGGTTAGCCCCAGAGGCACCGTTGCCCTCCAGCGAGCCACTCAAGCGCTGGCCTTTCTAGAAGCCAGAGACTACGCCATTCCTGATGATGTCAAGTTTCTGGCTCCCCACGTCCTCTGCCATCGTTTGATTCCTAGCGGTGGACGTAATGCGAAGGCGATCGTGCATCGCCTGCTGCATACGATTCCGATTCCTTAATCAGATTAGACCTCTTGCACGAATCATTTTTATGTACATTTATGCGTGATCTTCCGCCCCCCTCGCATTTGCCATGCGCTGCAAAAAAAGTACAATTCTGCATGAAGGTAGTTAAAAGCCCATTGCGATATCCTGGCGGTAAATCTAAAGCAATTCCTCAAATTTCTCTGTACACTCCTACGGATTTTCAAGAGTATCGAGAACCGTTTGTCGGCGGCGGCTCTGTGTTTATTTACCTGAAGCAAAAGCAGCCAGGTTTGCGGGTTTGGATCAACGACCTCAACTACGATGTGTTTTGCTTTTGGCAGCAGGCTCAAGCTTGCTTGCCAGATCTGGTCAAGGCAGTGCAGCAATTTAAGGTAGCACCAGAGCAGGGCAGAGCCGTTTTTCAAGCCTTAACCACAGTCAATCTAAACTCCCTGTCTGCCTTTGACCGAGCCGTCCGCTTCTTTGTCCTGAATCGAATCACCTTTTCTGGGACGGCTGACTGCGGCGGCTTTTCTCAAGCCGCCTTTGAAGCCAGGTTTACTGACTCTTCCATTCAAAGATTGCAGGCGATCGAGCCTCTTTTAGCAGATGTGCAAATTACAAACCTGAATTACTCTGTTTTGCTAGAGCAACCAGGGAGTGACGTGTTCATTTTTCTTGATCCGCCATATTTAACCGCCACTGCCTCAAAGCTGTACGGCAAAAAAGGAGATTTACACGCTGCCTTTGATCACCAAAAGTTTGCGATCGCCCTTCAAGCTTGTCCGCACCCGTGGCTGATTACCTACGACGACTCGACCTCAATTCGCGAAAATTTTGGATTTGCTCATCTCTACCCCTGGCAGTTGCAGTATGGTATGAACAATTATCGACAAACCAATGCCGCTAAAGGTCAGGAACTGATGATTACCAGTTATCCAGTTGCAGTTGAACACAAATCTTGCTAAACCGCTAGGTCAATCATCAGACAACGTGCGTGGATGACAGATTTTCAACCAAAATTCGCGTAATCATTAAACCTGATGATCGTTCAAAGTTCATCATCCGGCCAATTTGCTCAAGTAGATTAACCAAAATTTTCGTTTTAGAGTGCTTAAAATGCTGAGTCGTGTTGCAGATTCAATCTATTGGCTAAACCGTTACATTGAGCGGGCAGAGAATATTGCTCGGTTTTTAGATGTCAACTTAAATTTGCTGCTGGATATGCCGGTTGGGGTGGGTCAGCAGTGGGAGCCGCTCGTTTTGACCACGGGCGACTTGCCTCATTTTCAGTCAGATTACGGCGAAATTACGGCTGAGAATGTGATTCAGTTCCTCACCTTTGACGCTAACTATCCCAATTCAATTATGTCTTGCTTACAAGCCGCCAGAGATAATGCGGCTTCAGTGCGAGAAGTGATTTCTTCAGAAATGTGGCAACAGATCAATAGCTTCTATAGTTTGGTCAGAGATGCCTCTAAAAATCAGTCTTTGCCCAGTTTGGCTAATTTTTTGGAAGAAGTAAAACAAGCTAGCCATTTGTTTGTGGGGGTGATGTATGCAACGATGACCCACAACGAGGGGTGGCACTTTGGTAAAATTGGTCGCTTGCTCGAACGGGCAGACAAGACAACCCGAATTTTGGACGTCAAGTATTTCTTGCTGTTGCCTTCACCCGACGATGTTGGCACAACGATTGATGAAATTGGTTGGATGGCGTTGCTCAAGTCAGCCAGTGCCTACGAGATGTACCGGAAACGGGGGCTACACCGCATTACCCCGGCTGGCGTGGCGGAGTTTTTGATTTTGGAAACAGAATTCCCGCGATCGATTCGGTTTTGCTTGCGCGAGGCTGAGCGATCGCTGCACCATATTACCGGCACCCCGATTGGCACTTGGCGCATCCCGGTCGAACGTTCATTAGGGCGACTGCGGGCAGAACTGGACTATTTAACGATGGATGAAATCGTGGCGCGGGGAATGCACGAGTTCTTAGATCAATTCCAGAACCAGCTCAACCAGTTAGGAGGTAGCATTTTTGAAACCTTTTTTGACCTAGGAGCATTAGTTACTCAAACTTCACAGTCTCAGTTCCAGTCTCAATATCAATGAGTGCTGCGGTTTTGCTGTGTTAATAATCGTTAAGAACAATTGTGCCCATTGTCAACTTTCAGATTAGTGCTAGGGGGTAAGCGCTGCCAGAAAGTCTCGGATCAAGACATCCTCACTTAGATATCGTTGATTTAAGGTTTACTCACCTGCTGCCTCCAGCACATCTGCGTAAAGTTGGTTACTAATTCTGAAATTTGCTTGGGTGATTAAATCATCCATTATTGGTTCGGCCGCCTTGATTAAATTTTGGCGTTTCGCTAACTAAAGAATTCCCAATACTCCAGTCATTTTTAATCCTAAATTTGTTGCAGCTTGTTTGCCTAAACGCTCATCAATTAGCAACCGATTCGCTTGCACTTCTAAAGCCAGGACAATTGCTTCAGCCTCTCCCAGATTGACACGGTTACGCAATTGATTGACCAATTCTTGATTTTGTACTGAGTCAATTTCTAACCAAATTGCTGATTGGACTGCTGTAATGACAATTTCACCGGCTCTCTTGTCCAATAATTCCTCATTAACTGCACTCGGAATCAAAATCACCCCGTATAGTTGTTGGAGCAGAGCTAAGCGCCCAACCTTGGCTAAGTTTGAGATTGGTGAGGTGTTGCTGACAGTGATCACTACCAATCCAGTGTTAAAAAGTATTGAGATCTTCCTGAAATTCCTCTACGTCATAATGGACGCAGATGCCTTGATCGGCCAGAAGTTTTTGAAACTGTAACCGATACATTCCTATCAGCTCACTAGCTTTTCCCAAGCTGATTTTGTCTTGGCGAAACAGCATTAGGAGAATTTCTAAAAGCAATTCTCGCTCTGATAAGCCGCTTGCTCGTACTAGGTCATCTGTAATTACCAAACTCATGATTATCTTTCTAACTCCTGGTTCGATCGTAGCAGCCAACTCAAGGATAAGTTAGGCTATGTTGCAATCCAGGCTTTCATAGCAGCACTGCCTACCTTAACTCTTTATGTTCTAGGTATAAATCCTACTTATGAGCAGGCTGGATACTTTTTACTGCTGTTATTCTTTTGCCGATTTGTGCGATACCAAATTAGTCACACGACCACCTATACCTACAGTCAGCCTGTAGTCTTGCAGCCCCACCTGCTGCGGCTGCGTCCTCGCTGCGATGGCGACCAATCGCTGGAACAGTTCCAGGTGCAGGTGACACCTCCGCCTGCGGGCACCACCGAAATTTTAGACCCAGAAGGCAACGCGATCGCCCGCCATTGGTGGTATGAAACCCCAACTCAACACCTGACGTATCATGTCCAGTCTCAGGTGAGCACCTACTGCATGAATCCATTTAATTTTTTACTGGAGGCTTGGGCAACAAAAATCCCAATCGATTACCCAACTTCTGTGCTGGCAGGGCTGCAACCGTATCTGGCAGAAGCGATCGGGATTGACCCTGTCGCTTACCAACTCGCTCAGGAAATCGCCCAAGCCGTGGATGAGAATCCAATTATGTTTCTGAGTGAGCTAACTCAGCAAATTTACAAAGCCTGCCAGTACCAAATTCGTGAAACGGGTTCTCCGCTACCGCCCTGCATGACTTGGACGCAAAAAGCTGGCTCTTGCCGAGACTTAGCCGTGCTGTTTATGGCCGCCTGTCGAGCGGTTGGGTTAGCAGCCCGGTTTGTCAGCGGCTACCAAGAAGGTGATCTGGACGCTCAAGATCGGCATCTGCACGCTTGGGCAGAGGTTTATTTACCAGGCGCAGGCTGGCGAGGCTACGACCCAACCCAAGGCCTAGTGGTCAGCGATCGCCATATTCCCCTTGTTGCAACTGCCTGGCCAAGTAATGCTGCCCCAGTGAGTGGCTTAATTCGCGGCAAAAATGCAACTTCAACCATGAATTATCAACTGCTAATTCAAGCAATCTGAGATCCTAAGATCGCCTCAAGCCGTAGTTGACTCACAGGATTGGTTTAGAGCAACCCGACAAAGTGGAGCGGGCCTTGACCGCTAATCAGCTCGACCATCAAAGCAATAAAGCCAATCATGGCCAGACGACCATTCCAACGTTCAGCCGCTGAAGTTAACCCCCATTCCCACTGTTCCTGCGGGTACATCTTCATCTTTTTATCGGGGCGAATCACCTGATCGAAGCGACAGTTTGGCTTCACCAATGCTTCCTGTACCAAGCTGCCCAAAGAGTCAATAAACCCAGCATGGGTATTTAGGGCAGGCACCCGCCGGAAATTCTCAATGCCAGCTTCTTCTGCCAGCTCCCGATACTCCATATCGATTTCTTGGAGGGTTTCAATATGCTCTGAAATAAAGCTAATTGGCACTACGACTAAGTTTTTGACTCCCTGCTCTGCCAATTCCAGGATTGTATCTTTGGTGTAGGGCTGGAGCCATTCGACAGGGCCAACTCGACTTTGATAGGCCAAGACGTGCGGATTGGGACGATTGAGGGCTTTCATGATCAGGCCCGTACAGGCTTCGATTTCGGCTTGATAGGGGTCGCCTGCTTCTTCGACGTAGCTGAGCGGCACCCCATGAGCGCTAAAAAATACGGTCACGTCATTTGGGTCGGCAAACTGATCAACTTCTTGCCGCAGCAGGTCGGCCATCGCCTGTACGTAGCCTGGGGCACTGTACCAAGAAGGAATCAGGGTGTATTCAATCGACTGCAACTGTTGATCTTGCTGCCACAAACTTTCTAGCAGACGAAAGCTAGAGCCACTGGTACTGATTGAAAACTGGGGATAAAGCGGCAACACAACCAATTTTTGGATGTTGTCTCGCTTGACTTGGGCGATCGCCTCTTCGGTAAACGGGTGCCAGTAGCGCATCCCAACATATGTACTCACATCTAGCCCTTGGCGAGTCAGATGTTCCTCCAGGGCCTGAGCTTGCTCATTGGTGATCCGGCGCAGGGGTGAACCGCCACCAATTTGCAGGTAATTGCCCTGAGACTTGCGGAAGCGCAGGGTGGAAATCAGCCAGGCTAGAGGACGTTGCAGCCACGGAAAGGGGAGGCGAATAATTTCTGGGTCAGAAAACAGATTAAACAGGAAAGGACGAACATCCTCGATTCGATCGGGTCCACCCAAGTTCAGCAGCAACACCCCAGTACGACCCATAAGTTATTCCAGCCCAATTTCTTTATATTTGTTACTGATTTTAACAAGATAGCGTCTATACCGAAGGACTTTTGTGGATAAAAATACATCTTAGCAAATGAGAATATATATCAATAAGTCTCAACGGTGCTTATTTCGCTTAGTTTTGGCTATCAGCAGAACTGAGTCTAGCCAATTTAAATATTAAGGACAATAAACTAATTCTCAGCAGCACTTACTCCACTGATACTCCTCAGCCGAAAACCATTCTTTTTTCCAGATCGGCGCATTTTGCTTGAGCGTATCGATCGCGGATTGGCAGGCCGCAAAGGCTTCCGCCCGATGGGGGCAGCCAACCGCAATTAACACGCTAATTTCACCAATTTCCAGTCGCCCTGTCCGATGGTGAATTACAACCGTTCTTACCTCTGGCCAGTCGCCGCGAATCTCAGCCGCAATTTGACTAAATACCTTTAAAGCCATCGGTTCGTAGGCTTGATACTCTAGGGCAATTACCGGGCGGCCATCGGTTTGATTGCGCACCATGCCGCTCATCACCACGATCGCCCCATTGCCCGGATCGTCTGCTAAGGCATAAACTTCCGCCAGCGATAGGGGCGCAAAGGCGATCGCGAAGTGGTCTCGCTGGGTTGAGGATAATGGGAGAGTTGCATCCATAACTACCCTGGGTAATGCTTTTAAGGAGTTAGTTTTCGATTTTAAAGCGCGGCTGGATCAATGCCCAGTTCTTTCAATTTTGCGGCTAGGGCTGCTGTTTGGTGTCGTTCTGTTTCTAGAGCGGCGATCGCTGTTTCAGCCCGCTGATGCTCCTGATCAGCCCGTTGGCGTTCTTGCTCAGCTTGCTCAGAACTCCACAACAAGAGCTGGCCCGCTTCATCCCACCAGCGCAGCCAGTGAATCGTCATCCCAACGCGAGTGCCCTGCCAAAGTCCTAGAAATAGCTCAATTTCAGGAATCCAGTAGCGTCCTTCTGGGTTGGGAGCTTGCAAAACATACGTGCCTGCTTGCAGACAGCGAACTTCTAGGCTCAAGCTGAGCGGATCGAAAATGACATAGGTGGGAACTTTTAAGATTTGCTCAAAAAAATAGAACTTGCCATAGGGATAGGTGGGGCGAATCGAATATTCTCCGGCATCGGTTTCAGAGAGAAACTCGATCACAACAGCTACCGGGTCGCCCTCCAGACTTGGCGTATAGCTGCGTCGAATCGTTTCGGGGGAAATTGCTAAAACCTGGGGCACATAGAACCAGTCTGGCGCTTTTACAACCGTTTTTTGCTCAACCGTCGCTACCAGACCGAAGTTAGAGGCAATTAGGATTTGGGATTGCAGGCGATCGCCCGCACTTAAGGCATCGGTGAGAGCGGCCGCTAGAGCAGGCTGTTGAATATTTTCCCCAGGATCATTAGGCAGAACAAAGTCATCTGGGAGGTGAGTCCAGGTTACAGAGGGTTGCTGGCGTTGGGCTGGAGCCTGAAGAACCATAGCGCTAGTCACGTTGAAGCTTGCTTCTATCATAGGGGGGCCAAACCAGATTCCCTGAGCGGTCCCCTGGATGAGCGACATGCGCTAACCATCTTGCGCTGATGGTTGCTGAATCCACCCGATCCAACCGAGAATGTAGCAAGCCAGATTTGATTTGATTGGTTGAAGCTGTCAAGGCATGGTTCAACCAGCTTGTAAGTTTAAGGGTGGACAGCTTAACAGCAATCAGGAGAGCAGCGTGAGTTTTGACTACGATTTGGTGATTATCGGTGCCGGTGTCGGCGGACATGGAGCAGCGATTCATGCTGTGGCCTGTGGCTTAAAAACCGCCATTATAGAATCGGCCGAGATGGGTGGCACCTGTGTTAATCGGGGCTGTATTCCCTCGAAGGCGCTGCTAGCTGCTTCGGGGCGAGTCCGCGAACTGCACAACGAGCATCATCTGAAAGCGCTGGGCATTCAATTGGGGCAGGTGTCTTTCGATCGCAGTGCCGTGGCTGCCCATGCCGACAATCTGGTGCAAAAAATTCGGGGTGATTTGACCAATAGCCTGACCCGACTCAAGGTAGACACCATTCAGGGCTGGGGCAAAGTCGCTGGCCCGCAGAAGGTCAGCGTCACTACATCGGCGGGTGAAAAAACGATCACGGCTAAAGACATTATTGTAGCCAGCGGCTCAGTCCCTTGGGTTCCCCCTGGAGTTGAAGTGGATGGTCAAACCGTCTTCACCAGCGATCAGGCGGTCAAGTTAGAGTGGCTACCTGATTGGGTAGCGATTATTGGCAGTGGTTACATTGGGCTAGAGTTTTCGGATGTCTACACCGCCTTGGGCAGTGAAGTAACAATGATTGAGGCCCTCGATCAGCTAATGCCCACCTTTGACCCTGACATTGCCAAAATTGCCCAGCGAGTCCTAATTGCGCCCAGAGACATTGAAACCCATGTCGGCAGATTGGCCATCAAAGTCACGCCAGGGTCGCCAGTCGTGATTGAGCTAGCCGATGCGAAGACCAAAGAAGTTGTAGAAACCCTAGAAGTCGATGCTTGTTTAGTCGCCACCGGCAGGATTCCTGCCACCAAGAATCTGGGTCTGGAGAACGTTGGGGTAGAAACCGACAAACGAGGCTTTATCCCCATTAATGACTTCATGGCAGTGCTAAACCAGGGCGAACCCGTGCCTCATCTGTGGGCGATCGGCGATGCGACAGGCAAAATGATGCTGGCCCACGCGGCGTCGGCGCAGGGAATTGCGGTTGTGGAAACGATTTGCGGGCGCGATCGCCAGATAGACTACCGCAGCATCCCAGCCGCTGCCTTTACCCACCCCGAAATTAGCTTTGTTGGTTTGACTGAGCCAGATGCCCAAAAACTCGGTGAAGCCGAAGGCTTTAAGGTGAGCAATGTTCGCACCTATTTCAAGGGCAACTCGAAAGCCCTGGCCGAGGGCGAAACCGATGGGATGGCAAAAATTATTTTCCGGGAAGATACAGGGGAAATTTTAGGGGCGCACATCTTGGGGCTCCACGCTGCTGATTTAATTCATGAAGCTTCGAATGCGATCGCCAAGCGGCAGAGCGTCCACGATCTCTCACCGCTGGTGCACACCCACCCCACTCTCTCAGAAGTTTTAGACGAAGCGTTTAAGCGGGCCAGCGTTGCTCATTAGAGCCTAAAGTCCATTAATCCTGAGTGGAGTCCTGCATCAGCATCAGCAACTGATCCCACAGAAAGCGAGTCATTGAGCTAGGACACTGCGGTAATTGGTAGTCATTGATCTGATTAATTGGCATCAACAAGCGCACCGAAGAACTTAAGAAAGCTTCGTCTGCCAGCCAAAGATCGGCCGGTTTGAGGGTGGTTTCTTGGTGAGGAATCTGGCGATCGCGCAAAATTTGCAGTAGAAAAGCGCGGGTAATTCCGTGCAATATCCCCGCTTCAACCCTGGGCGTTTTGACAATGCCATCCTGCACCAGCCAGAGGTTGCTGGTGGTTGCTTCGGCAATTTCTCCCTGCGGATTCAGCATCAGGGCATCGTCTGCCCCTTGCTGGCGGGCTTCCAGGAGGCCAAGAATGTTATTCAGGTAGTTACCCGTTTTAGCCGCAGGGCTAAGGGCCTGCTGGTGGTTACGGATGCGATCGACGATTTGTAAATGCAGCCCGGTTTCTGACAGCTTGGGCTGCGGATCAATTGCCGAAACCACAATCATTAGACTGGGCTGAATTTGAGCGCTTGGCAGCAAGGCAATCGTTTGATCAGCCCCCCGCGTCACAACAATCCGAATATAAAATTCCTCGCCAGTTGCCTGCTGGAGGGTTTGATCAACTTCTTGCTTAAGATGGCGATCGCTCCAAGGCACGGCCAGATAAAGGTAAGCGGCAGACCGACGCAGGCGATCGAGGTGTTCCTGCAATCCAACTGGCTGACGGTTAAACGTCCGCACGACTTCGTAGACGCTATCACCGTATAGGAATCCTCGGTCTAAAACTGAAATCGTGGCAGCGGGGCTAATTACCCCGTCTAAATTAATTAATAACCCCATAGAGCTACCCAGCATCACCCCCTAATTTTCCTAATTTTATAGTGCTTCAGGCTGAAAGCACTGACAGTATATTTTGCTAAAAGCTCTGTAGCAAAGTCCTTCCCAAGAATGACAACTACTTGGGAAGCACAACTTGATTGGGACAGTCTCGCCCAGCTTGAATATCAGTAATATTTTCTAGGGTGGTTTCAGCAATGTCTCGCAGCGCTTCGGCGGTGAAAAAGGCCTGATGCCCAGTCACAATCACATTTGGAAATGTTAGCAGTCGCTCAAACAGGTCATCTTGAATAATTTCATTCGAGAGGTCTTCAAAAAAGAGGTCAGATTCCTGCTCGTAAACATCTAAGCCGAGAGCACCAATTTTTTGAGATTTGAGGGCATCAATCACCGCCTGAGTGTCAATCAGCCCGCCCCGACTGGTGTTGATCAGCATCACTCCTCGTTTCATCTGAGCGATCGCGGCTTGATTCACCAAATAATGCGTTTCCGGCGTGAGCGGGCAGTGAAGCGAAATAATGTCGGACTGGGCAAAGAGTTCTGACAGGGGCACATATTTAGCCGCTACTGTCTCAAAGTTCGGATTCGGATAAAGGTCGTAGCCAACAACTTTGCAGCCAAATCCCTGCATCAGTTGAGCAAAAATTAAGCCGATTTTGCCGGTGCCAATCACCCCGACGGTTTTACCCCGGAGGTCAAACCCCAGCAGCCCCTCTAAAGCAAAATTTCCTTCTCGAACTCGGTTATAGGCTTTATGAAACCTGCGGTTGAGGGTCAAAATCAGCCCAACCGCAAACTCTGCTACAGAATAGGGCGAGTAGGCGCTGACACGTACTACCGTCATGCCCAAACTGGTGGCAGCTTTCAGGTCTACATTGTTAAAGCCAGTACAGCGGAGGGCAACCAGCTTGGTGCCGTGACTGGCCAAAATGCCGAGCGTGACTTGATCGAGCTGGTCATTCACAAATACGCACACCGCCGAAAACCCAGTCGCCAAGCGAGCCGTTTTGCGATTGAGCGGCACTTCAAAAAAAACGAGGTCGTGTTCGTGGTCGTAGTTGGCAACTTCTAAGACTTGGCGATCGTAGGGTTTGGTGCTAAAGACGGCAACTTTCATAGGCAAGCAACTGAGCGGATTCTAGAGATTTAATCTTCCGAGTCAGCACTGGCCTAGTCAAACTCTTGATATACCAGATCGCCAGTTTTCAGTTTGTCCGTGACAATACTGCGATAAAGCTCAATAATTCGCCTGATTTGATCAGCACTGTGACCAGAGTTGAGATGCAGAGAATTCACCAGATCCCGATACTCAGTGTGCGTCAGTTTGCCATCCTCAATCAATCGCTCAATCCTGAGTTTGAGGTCTTGTAGCTCTTTCTCTTCTTCAGGCGTTGCGCCTTGGGCAGTGGGATGTTCAATGTTCATAGCTCAGCAATAATTTTTCTCGCAGTATAGCGATTCAAGCTGATGGAACGTAACGTTTCTTAGTAATGCTCTAGTTAAGCTGGAGCACATCCGCTGCGATTTCTCTGGGGTAGAGCAGCCAAGCTTTTTGGTAGGGCTGAGTCAAAGTTTGAACAAGGGGCGAAACTTGACTGATTTCCTGTAAGCCCAGCGTGGTTTGCAGTTTAATCCCGCGCTGATAGAGGGTGTAGCCCCGGCTCAATGCCACCCGAAGTCCGGTGTAGCATTCTGGGACAAATCCGGCTCTGGCTAACAGTTGCTCGGTCTTAGCCAATAATTCAGCCTGCTGATCTTGATCCAGATGACTCACATCCAAGGCTTTGAGTAAATCTCGGTCTAAGTAGCGACGGCACAGATCGGCTAAAACTGGCTCAGCGCTAGTTTGCCAATGCTGAATATGGTAGCTAAACACCCCATCATCAGCCCCCAAGTACTGGGCCAAAGTCAGCTCCTGGCTGGGCTGAGTTAGCCAGGCAGTGACGGTGGCATCCGCTGTCAGTTGACCTTTGAGCAACAGGAGTTTGGCCTGCCGAAAAACTTGCTCTAGACCGACGGCAGCGGCAATATTCTTGGGGTGATTATAGACCTGAGCGTACATAAAGTAGCGGACGACCAGATAGTGCTCGATCGCCGCTTGTCCTTTGCCAACCACGACCAACTGCTGGCTCACCGGGTCGTAATTGAGGGCGAGCAAAATTCGATCTAGGTCAAGATGCCCGTAGGAAGCGCCAGTAAAGTAGCTGTCGCGCATTAGGTAGTCAAGCCGATCGCAGTCAAGCTGGCTGGAAACTAACTGCCAAACCACGGGTGGCTCAAATTGCTTTAAGTAAACCTGTTCAAGTTGGTCAACTAAGTCAGGGCTAAAAGCATCTAATTTTTGCCGCAAGGGCAGAGATTCTCGCAGAATCCGGCAGGTCCAATACTCGTGGTTGCTGCCGAAAATATCTTCCCCGGTGTGGCTGAATGGCCCGTGCCCAATGTCGTGCAGCAGGGCCCCGCACAGCACTAAAGGGCGATAGGGCTGTAGCTGCGGATAGCTTTCCACCAGTAAATCAAAGGCGCGACGGGCAATCGCCATTACCCCCAAGGAATGGGTAAAGCGTGACCCCTCGGCCCCATGAAAGGTGAGGCTGGCTGTGCCTAACTGGCGAATTCGCCGCAAGCGCTGAAAGCCCGGCGTATCGATCAGTTGAATCAGCAGCGCTTCGGTCGGATCGTCAACTGTGAGCGTGATCGCGCCGTGCAAAGGGTCGTGATACGTTCGCCTACCGGAGCGCATTGGCCATAACCGCCGGGGTATCAAGCAACTGGACGGCAGCCTGATACTGCTGATCAGTATCGGTGCCCACCTGGTCGATCGCGATCGGAGCTAACGCAACAACCAGATCTGGAGTAATCCCAACTTTGTCAATATTGTGGTGACTGGGGGTTTCGTAGCGAGCGATCGTCACCGCCAGCCCCGACCCATCCGAAAGATTAAACAGCGACTGAATCAAGCCTTTGCCAAAGGTTTTTTCGCCAACCAGCTTGGCCCGCCCCGTATCTTGGAGCGCTCCGGCCAAAATCTCGCTGGCGCTAGCGGTGCCTTGGTTGACCAGCACCACCAGCGGGTCATGGGTGAGGGCGGGTTGGTTGGCGCTAAAACTGCCTAAAATGCCCTGGCGATCGACGGTGTAAACAATCGTGCCAGGGTTCATCCACAGTTCGGCAATGTCTACTCCGGCTTGAAGCAACCCGCCGGGATTGCTGCGCAGGTCCAGAATGTAGCGATCGCTGCCCTGCTTTTCTAGCCGCTGAATTGCTTGCGCCATTTGGGTGGTGGCATTGGCATTGAACTGATTCAGCCGAATGTAGCCTAGCTTGCTGCCATCGTCTAGAGTTTTCAGTTCAGCCTGGACGGGGTTAAGGGCAATCCGATCGCGCTTGAGGTTAATTTTTAATTGGTCAGAACTGGGCGCATCGGGATGGCGCACCGTCAGCAGCACCGAAGAGCCAACTGGGCCGCGCATCCGCTCGGCGGCTTCGTCCAGCGTCAATTGATTGGTCGGAGTGCCATCGATCTGCAAGATTTGATCCTTAGGGTGCAACCCGGCTTTAGCGGCAGGCGAGCCTTCAATTGGCGTAATCACCTCTAAATAGCCAGTTTTAGCGTCAAGGGAAATTTGCAGCCCAATCCCGGTTAGTTCGCCAGTAGTCGTGGTTTGCAGGCTGCGATACTGAGCTGGTTTGAGCAACCGCGTAAACGGGTCTTCTAGCTTGGTCAGCATTTGTTGAATGGCCGTGTAAGTGGCTTCCCGATCGGGCAGCGGCTGTTTGAGGGCATTCTGTCGCACTAGCCACCAATTATTGCCATTGAAAGATTCATCCACATAGGACTGACTAACAATCCGCCAAGCTTCGTTGTAGAGCTTTTGCTCTTCAGTCAAGGCCAAAGCTGGTGGTGAAAAGATCGTCAAAATTGCGATCGCCAACCCCAAAACCAGTCCAAACCAAATCCCAAGTTTTCTCATAGCTAAATTTTAACCAGCGATCGCAATTAGATTGCTGCCGGCTGAAATTAATTAGGATTTTAACTAAGATTATTTTTTGAATCCCTGGTAAAGTGAGGGATTCAAAAAATAATTCGTTCTGACCCCAGATTGCGATCGCGACAAGATTCGATTCAGGATGGCGATCGATTCGAGAAATGCGCCTGGTTTTGGCTGAAATTGATGTGTGGACTATGTTACATTTTTCATGAAGCGATACATTTTTTTCAGGAATCATTGGCTTTATGAGCAAAGTATATGACTGGTTCGAGGAGCGCCTAGAGATTCAGGCACTCGCCGAGGATGTCAGCAGCAAGTATGTTCCTCCCCACGTTAATATTTTCTACTGCTTGGGCGGCATCACTCTCACCTGCTTCCTAGTCCAGTTTGCAACTGGATTTGCAATGACGTTTTACTACCGGCCAACTGTCGCTGAGGCGTTTACCTCAGTTCAGTTCATTATGAATGACGTCAACTTTGGCTGGTTGATTCGCTCCATTCACAAGTGGTCTGCCAGCATGATGGTGCTGATGATGATCCTGCACGTGTTTCGAGTTTATCTGACCGGCGGTTTCAAAAAGCCCCGTGAGCTGACCTGGGTGACGGGTGTTGTCTTGGCGGTGATCACCGTTTCCTTTGGGGTGACGGGTTACTCTCTGCCTTGGGATCAAGTTGGTTATTGGGCGGTCAAGATTGTTTCAGGTGTGCCGGAAGCAATTCCTGTCGTTGGTTCATTGATTACTGAACTGCTGCGCGGTGGTGAAAGTGTCGGTCAAGCGACGCTGACTCGCTACTACAGCGCTCATACCTTTGTGCTGCCTTGGCTGATTGCTGTCTTCATGCTGCTGCACTTTCTGATGATTCGTAAGCAGGGCATTTCCGGCCCGCTTTAAGGTTTTGTTTTGATCACCTGCGATCGGCTCTGCTGCCCTAGAAAGAATCACAGGTTTGACATCAATTTTGACGATGATGATCTGACGCTGACCCTCGTTTGTTAAGGAGACCGCTCAATGGCAAAAATCATTAAAAAGCCAGACCTGAATGACCCTGAGTTGAAAGCCATGCTCAAAAAAGGCATGGGGCACAACTACTACGGTGAACCCGCCTGGCCCAACGACCTGCTTTATATGTTCCCAGTCGTGATCATGGGTTCAATCTCTCTGTGCATTGGCTTGGCTGTGCTCGACCCCGCTATGATTGGTGAGCCTGCTAATCCCTTCGCTACTCCGCTAGAAATTTTGCCAGAGTGGTATCTCTACCCTGTCTTCCAAATTTTGCGGACTGTCCCAAATAAGCTACTGGGCGTGCTGCTGATGGCTTCGGTGCCGCTGGGCTTGATCTTGATTCCGTTCATTGAGAACGTCAACAAGTTCCAAAACCCCTTCCGTCGACCAGTCGCGACCGCAGTCTTTCTATTTGGGACTGTTGTCACCCTCTGGTTAGGAATTGGCGCTACCTTCCCGATTGACAAATCTTTAACCTTGGGCTTGTTCTAAAGTCAAGTTTGCTAAAAAACCCTCTGTGCTGATTTGAGAATTGCTAGCGCAGAGGGTTTTTTAGCGTCAAGTTTAATATTTGTAGAATGAAGTCATACCCAGGTCTATTTGTCATTTCGACAAACCTACGCCCCCTAAATCCCCCAATTCTGGGGGACTTCAACTCCAAGTTCCCTAGAATATGTCCTAGACGGACGCACTTCGCGAGGTGGAGTTAAGGGGGCGATTCACTGAGAGACTCTCAAGAGAGCTATGTATCGCCTCGAAATTCAGCACAATGCAGAAGCGTCCCATCGGTTTTGGCTGGCGAACTGTGGTTCCAAGTGCCGTAATATTCACGGACATAGCTGGACAATTGTGCTGACCCTAAAAGCCGAAAAACTTGATTCGCAAGGGATGGTAATTGAGTTTGGCGAACTCAAGGCAGTTTGGCGGGGCTGGCTAGACCAGCATATTGACCATGCCTTAATCCTGAACCAGGCTGACCCACTGGTGCAAACTCTGCGATCGGCTGATCCAACCCTGCGCTTGTTTCTCACCCCAGAAGACCCAACCACCGAAAATTTAGCCCGCCTGCTTGCTGGTCAAGCCCAAGCCGTACTCGATAGTTTGGGTTACAGTCCAATCGTGCAAATCGAGCGACTGCGGCTGGAAGAAACGCGGGTCAATAGCGCTGAGTTTTTGCCGCTCTAATTTTTTTGTATGGTCAACTTCGCTACCGCTCCGGCTCAAGTTTCAGATCCTCCAGACCTGACAGCTGCTCTGGTGGAAGTTTTTTCAGCCATTCAAGGTGAAGGACTGAACGTGGGAACGCGCCAAATTTTTATCCGGTTTGGCATTTGTGATTTGCGGTGTCGATTTTGCGATAGCGCCCATACCTGGAAGCCCAGCCAGACTTGCCAAATTGAGCGATCGCCCGGCGAACGAGATTTTTTGACCGCCAATAACCCTGTCACCAGTCAACAGCTTTTAGATTGGGTTAATCAGCAAAATCAGCCAGGACTGCACGATAGTATTAGCCTGACCGGCGGTGAACCGCTTCTGCACGCCGAGTTTTTGGCGCAGTTTTTGCCGCTAGTCCGCGATCGAACCGGCTTACCAATTTATCTGGAAACAGCAGGGCATTTGCCCTTGCTGCTCCAACCAATTTTGCCTTACCTAGATGCAGTTGGGATGGACATTAAACTGCCCAGCGTCAGCGGCGAGTCTCACTGGTCAGCTCACAGCGAATTTCTCCGCTGCTGCCATAGTGCCAAGCTAGAAGTCTTCTGTAAGCTGATTGTTTCTGCCCAAACCCAGACTAGCGATTTGGTGCAGGCCCGTCAGCTTGTGGCGGAGGTGCATCCAGCTATCCCGGTTTTTTTACAGCCTGTCACTCCGCTGGGTACAGCCAAAGATTTAACCGCACCCAGACCGGAGCAAGTTTTGGCTTGGCAAGCCCTGATGAAAGCTAACCTCAAGTCTGTACGAGTGATTCCGCAAACTCATAAAGCGATCGGGCAGCTATGAACCAAAATTGGCTGAAATTTATTGGCTTTGACTTACTGTGGCTGGGGTTTATTTGCTACGCTTTCCTGCTGGCTCCCCCCGATCAGCCCGATACCTTCAGCTTGATTCAAAACCTGTCTACGGGGCAGTGGGCAGGGATTAATCCGCTAGTGATAGCGCTATTTAACCTGATGGGAATTTGGCCGCTGGTTTACACCTGTCTGCTGCTGGTGGATGGACGCGGGCAGAATTTAGCTGCCTGGATATTTGTGGTTGCTTCCTTTGCAGTCGGTGCTTTTGCGATTCTGCCTTATTTGGCGCTGCGTCGATCGCCCGCTCAGTTTGCTGGCCCGGTGAATGGTGTGCTCAAACTCACCGAGTCTCGCTGGATCGGAGTTGCTCTAGGACTAGCAGCGATCGCCCTGCTCAGCTATGGCTTGCTTAAGGGTGACTGGTCAGACTTCTGGCAGCAGTGGCAGACCAGTCGGTTTATCCATGTTATGAGCTTAGATTTTTGCTTGCTCAGCCTGCTCTTTCCCGTTTTAGTGCCGGATGATTTAGCTCGCCGTGGCATGAGTCAGCGAGGATTATGGCTAGCGATCGCCTTGATTCCGCTGCTCGGCCCAATTGCCTATCTGAGCCTACGCGCCCCTTTGGACTCTCAAGCGGAGCTACTGCCGATCGCAGCAGAATAGACTCTTTTAACTCTGAGGGCTGAGTTCCCAGTCCTAAGAACTCAGCCCTGCCAAACTAACCTGCTGGATTAATCGTTGTGGTTGAGAGGGCTAAGACAAAGAAAATGATTAAGAACAGAATCAACCCTAGGCCTGACACGGCTGACCAATTGGCGCGGCGGACAAAGGTTTCCCAGTTAAAGGGTTCAAATTTGGCGAATAGCCCATCTGCTTGCCCGATGACTCTCAAACGAATATTAGAAGGACGGGGTAACTGATCGCGGTAGTCAGTTCCATAGCGGGCCATCCGCTCAAACGGTAATTCGCCCCGGGCCCGCTGGGGCAGCACTCGCCGCCGCTGGTAAGGAACGGTATTGTTGTCGAAGTTGCTGATGTACTCTTCGCTATTGATTAAATCGTCAACAAACCCGTGCAGCCCTTTACTAGCCAAGACAATTGACCAAGCCATTTTTTCGCGATCGCTGTACACTTGCCGCCCTAACAGCCGTTGCACACAAAGCTCGACAAAGCGGTAATTATTGTTGACATCGTAGTTTAGCCGCCGAAACGCATCAGAAGTAGCTAAGCCACGGATGAATTCTTTGACCGTGATTTGCTGAGACTTCAGTTGAGACTCCAGCAACAGTTGACGGTTGTTGGAGAGCATTTGCTGCTCATGAAAAACTTGCCGATAGGCTGCCACAATCAAGGCATCTATCTCATCGGCTGAGAGTAAATTTTCCGTCGTATAAATTCTAGGTTGCTCATCGCCCGAAATTTCAAACCCAGCCACACGCTGGTTTTGAGCAGAGCGAGCATAATCCAGTAAAGGAATAGGCATTTATTCAAACCTCTCTAAAACTCGAATTTACCAATTCATCACTTGGTCAAATTAGCAGCGACCAATTGACTAAAACTTGCGAGACAAGTCCAAAAGTCAGCATACGGTGGCTAGGTAATTGAACTTATTTCTGCTCGACAGATGTAGCAATCTGTAATACTCGATCGCGCCTTTTCTATTGATGCCATTGAGCAAAAGCGGCTGACGGTTAATTTGTTGGCGAACAATGCGGCTCAACTATGACGCTCTGAGGGAAGTGGGTTAGCAAAAAATCCCAACTGATTTGAAACAGGGCGCTCCCGCATTGGGATGCGGGTCTGGATGGGAGCATTCAACACTTTGACTTCCTTTAGAGCTTGGACAGCTAAGGTCACTGAGCCACCTCCGTCTAGATTGATCGCAGCATCAGCGCCTAATTTCAGCACAAAGTCAGCCATTTCTGTTAGTTTTAGCCCTTCACTGTACTCAAATTGCTTGCCATCAACTGCAATCAGCCAAAGTTTTTGACCAGATTGATCGATCGCTACGAGACTGCGCGGATAGGACTTATCTCCTTTAAGCGTCTCCGCAGACTGCTGCACAATCTGACCATGTTCAACCAGCATCTCTTTGCCAGCCACCGCCTGCTGCGTTTCCTTTGGGCACAAACCCATCGCAACCATCTGAACGCGATTGTGGTCTAGGAAGCAAATTGCCGGCCGGCCAGGTTTGCCGCGAGAGTAGGTGAGGCCGTTGGAGGTCGCTTGCCCAATATTGTGAACCGGATCGCCGCTGTCGGGATAGAAGTCCCAGGGCTTATTCTCCATAAATGGATGAAAAAAATTAGCGTTAATTGCAACCTGGAGCTTAAACTGAGCGACGAATTCAGTCACAGTCATCGCGGATGAGTTACTTCCCCACCAGGGTTCTGCCAAGAATCCCGGTGTGACGAAGGGTCTAACGCTTGGAGCAGCCAGATCGATCGCCACAATATGCACCATGACCGGACGCGGCACCGACAGCACCTGCCGCTCGTAGCGAATGCCCTCAAACAGCGATCGCGCTGCTGGGCTGCGAGGCGGGCGAGACCATTGGGCAAAACCATACCAAACAATCGGCAGGCTCAAAATTGCCGTGATTAGCAGGTTGAGGACGAACTGCCGCGATCGCCGTTTTAGCATAATGTTTGAAGGCAGAAAAATATCACCGCTATTCCCTGTCCAGTTTCACCATGAGCCATTTTAGCCGCCGCAACCTCAGAAATCGTTCGTTCAAAAATCGAGATCTCAGCTCAGCCAATTTTCAGGGGGCAGACATTCGTGGCTGTAACTTCAGCGGGGCAATTTTGAGCGGTGCCGATTTTAGCAACGCCAGAGCTGGGCTAACTTGGCAACAGCGCCTGTTCTTGGGAATGCTGATTGCGCTCGCAGGCGGATGGGTGGGGGATGCTGTGGCTCGGCTCGTGTTTACAACCGTTGGCGAACCACCCCTCAATCCGGCTGCTCCGCACCTGCAATTTTTGTATATTTTGCTCAGCTTGGTCGGCTTCAGCCCTGTCTTGATGACCCTAGTCAAACGCTCTCAGTTCAGAAAAGTAATTGCCATTGTGACGGGCATTTTGGCGGGGGCAGTGGTCGGGTTTGTCTGCGGGTTTTATTATCCTGATCGGCTCCAACACGGACTAGAGCTGTTCTACCAGATGAGAGTGCCTGACTCTGCTGCCCCGATCAATCAAATTTTGTTGGATCTTGTCGATCGCAAGGTAACGGTGGCCTTGCAAAGCACCTTGATCGGTGCGTTAACCGTAAGCTTATGCAGCCGTTACGACAAGACTGCCTTTAAGCTAACGGTCAAGGTTGCCAGCACAATCTTGAGCTATGCCACAGCGATGATGTGGGGAGTAATCGCAGGCGCGTACATACATGCTCAAGCTGGCTGGGCTGGCATTTTCTTTGGTCTGCTCACCCTGGTTTATCTCGGCTGTACAACCCTGGCTTTGAGACAGGTTGGCGACGAATGGCATCACGCCATTGGCACCTCTTTTCGCGGTGCTGAATTGACTGGAGCTAAGTTTGAGTTGGCCGACCTCCGCAATACCGATTTCTCAAAGGCAAGTGGATATTTTCGCTAAGCAACAAAATCACTTTCTCCCCGCCAAAAGGCCAGGGGATGCTCCATTGGGCGGCAGGGGGGGTAGAAGCGCAAACTCTCTTCGTTGCCAAGTTGAGGCGGGGCGATCGCCAATCCTAAGCAAAGATGGGTCAGAGATGTAGCAAACGCCTGATGATGCCCCGGTGAACCCGCCTGGGCATGGGCGTATTCATGCACGACTAAACCCAACCAATCGGCTGGCACCACTCGCCCCACGTCAATCAAGAGGGTGATGGGGTCAGTGTTGAAGTTGCACAGCGCCTCAATCGCAAAAGATTGGGCCAACGGAGTCGCAAAAATTTGCAGTTGAGGCTGTTGCCAAGCATGAAAACAAGCATGGCAAGCCTGAAGATGAGCCGCTAAGGTCTGATTTACCTGCTCAATGTGAGTGCCAATCCAGGTGCAAATTGGAATTCGCTGCTCAAGCTGCTCAACCAAATCAATCACCCCGGCCTCTGGAGCCAAGCTACGCACACCATAGAGATAATCTAGACCGCGCGTAAATGGGTCAGCGCTGCTTGTGGTCAGGATTGCTGCCCTCACCAACCCAAGAGCGAAAACGCCTGCACGGGTTCCGACTGAGCTTGAGAGGCAGCCGATTCTTCAATCAAAAACTCGGTGCAGAAAGTAGCCGTGCTAAATCCACCAAACCGCTTGACGGTGCTGGTTCGCATTCGCAAATTGGGGGCAGCAAAGGAAAAACGCTCAATCGAACTCATGGTTTCGTACTCGGTTGTCAACACCAAAGCTTCTTCGTCGTCCATTTGATACTGACCCGCCACAGGCACAATTTCGGCATAGCCGCGCTCCCGCAGCAGCACCCCTTGGCGAGGCTCTTTGGCATCTGGCACCAAGGCAAACACGGTGGAGCCAGTATGATCCTCATCTTCTTTATCCCAGCCCATTGAGCCTTGCCAGGAAACGTAGGCACCACCGATCGCTAAGCTGGGGTCAACCTGATGGAGTTGGCAAATTTCAACCACTTTTGGATGATCAGCCGCCAGGGCTTCTACCACAATTTCAGATTCGCCCGTTTCCGCCCGCTTGAAGGCCAGGTGGTGGGTTGTGCGCTGCGATCGCCACCGGCCAGTGCTGCGCTGAAAAAACTCCATGGCATCCATAGACGGAAATTTGACTCCTTAGAGGTGAAAAATATCGGGGCATTCTCTTCAGCAATTAACCCCTCTTAATAATCATACAGATTTAGCAGGAGATGCCACTCTGATTATTCGCAATCGTCTAAAAGTGCGTACTTGTCAAGTAGATGTTACTTTTGTTAATCTGTAGCCAAAGTTGACCTAAGTAACGTTGCGTCGAGGAGTAAACCCGATGGACATGTCAATTGAACTGAGCCTAGAGCAAAAATTTAATCTCAAGCTTTACGAAGAGCAGATTAGAGACCTGAGCCCAGAGCAATCGCGAACGTTTCTGCTAGAAGTGCTGCGCCAATTAATGGTCAAGGAAAATATGATTAAGCACCTGATGAAACAAGCCTTCTAAGTTTGCCACTGACTCTACCGCCTCAATTTGCGATATTTCCTCCTTCAAAACCCGTCTGAAGGGGGATTTTTTCTAAATGTTACGGATTATTGCTTTGTTCCTCATAACTGAGACTGGTGTCACCCGCTTCTTTTATGTTCGATATTGTCCTGCTCCAGAGTAGGCAATGTAATTTTTACTGATTAAGGAGAGCTCAATGCTTGACGCTTTTTCTAGAGCTGTAGTCGCAGCCGATGCCAGCACTTCCTCCGTGACCGATATCAGTGCGCTGAAGGCATTTGTTGCTTCTGGTAACAGACGTTTGGACGCTGTGAACGCGATCGCTAGCAATGCAAGCTGCATGGTTTCTGATGCCGTTGCCGGGATGATTTGCGAAAACCAAGGTTTGATTCAAGCCGGTGGTAACTGCTACCCCAACCGTCGGATGGCTGCTTGCTTGCGTGATGCTGAAATCATCCTCCGCTATGTTACCTACGCTCTGCTAGCTGGCGATGCCTCCGTATTGGATGACCGCTGCTTGAACGGTTTGAAAGAAACCTATGCTGCTCTGGGCGTGCCCACCACCTCCACCGTGCGTGCCGTTCAAATCATGAAAGCTCAAGCCGCTGCTCACATCAAAGACACACCCAGCGAAGCATTTGCCGGTGCAAAGCTGCGCAAAATGGGTGCGATTGTGGTTGAAGATCGTTGCGCCACCTTGGTTGCTGAAGCTTCTAGCTACTTTGATCGCGTAATTGCTGCCCTGAGCTAGTCTTCCGACTAATGGTGAGTGAGAGACTATCTTCTCTCAACACTTAATCTAACTATCCAACCCTTCTGAGAACATCCATTCGGAGATATAAGCATGAAATCAGTTGTTACCACGGTCATCGCCGCTGCTGATGCAGCCGGTCGCTTCCCCAGCAGCTCTGACCTAGAATCAGTCCAAGGTAGCATTCAGCGCGCCACTGCTCGTTTAGAAGCCGCTGAAAAGCTAGCTGCTAACATCGACAATGTTGCCAAAGAAGCCTACGATGCCTGCATCAAAAAGTATCCTTACTTGAACAACTCTGGCGAAGCCAACTCCACCGACACCTTCAAGTCCAAGTGTGCGCGTGACATCAAGCACTACCTGCGTTTGATTCAGTACAGCTTGGTCGTCGGCGGCACTGGCCCTTTGGATGAGTGGGGAATTGCTGGTCAGCGTGAAGTTTATCGCGCCTTGGGTCTGCCTACCGCACCCTACGTTGAAGCCCTATCCTTCGCTCGTAACCGCGGTTGCGCCCCTCGCGATATGTCGGCTCAAGCTTTGGTTGAGTACAATGCGCTGCTCGACTACGCCATCAACTCCCTGTCTTAGTTGACTGCCGTTGACTACGGCGACTGACTAGTTTAAAGTCTAGTTGCAGTGGGGATTCTGAGTGTTGCTTTACCTGATTAGGTTGAGCATTGGCTCAGGATCCCCTTGTTGTTTGAGGGGCAAACGATCGCTCTCCAGATTCGCTTATGATCAAGCATAATTTGTTTAGTTGATTGCCAGCCTCGATGACTTCCGCTGATTCAGTCCAAACAATTGTCACAGAGAACGCTCAAGCGATTATTCGCCATGAAAACCGCTTGGCTGATCATGAAAGTGCGATCGCTCACCAAGACTCTGCAATCACTGGAGTAACTCAAAATTTGGCCCAGATCAGCCAAATTCTGGCCCAAATCGCTGCTCAACAGGCAACAAACCAGCAACAAATTGCTGCGATTACTCAGCAAATTGCCGATAATCAGGAACAAACCACTGCGAATACTCGGCAAATCGCTGCCAATCAAGAACAAATATCTGCGAATACTCGGCAAATTACTTCAAATGCTCAACAAATTGCCGCAAATCAAGATCAAATTGCCGCAAATACTCAGCAAATAACTGCAATTCAGAATCAAAGCGCCGCTAATGATCGGCAAATTATGGCCAATCAAGAACAAATTGCCAACTTGTCCGCAAGTATTACTGAGCTTCGGCAAACGGTTGCTGATTTTGTGCGCTTGCAAATGGGTGAAACATCAAGCTAGCGGGCTAATTTATGGAAAAACGGTTTAATAAGCTCTTTAATTTGACTGAAGAGCAAGCGATCGCCCTCTTGGATACACCGCAAAGCGAACTCAACCAGGAAGATTCTCGCTATATTGCGGCCTCTCACTTGGTCAATTTTCCGACGGAGCAATCGATCAATGCCTTGATTCGAGCCATCCAAACCACTGACCCTTGTTTAGATAACCGGATTGTCCGCCGGAAGTCCGTGGAAACGCTGGGCTGGTTGCAAGCTCAACCTGCTTTACCCGTGATTCGGACTTGCTTGGCAGAAGAGGATTGCTACACGGTGGAAAATGCCGTCTGGGCGATCGCTGAAATTGGCACCCAAGACCCCGCCATTTTGGCAGAAATTACCCAGTTGCTTGACAAGCCAGGGCAGACCTATCGGGTGATGATTCATGCCCTGCGGAAGCTCAACTATGGGCCAGCCCTAGAGAGCATTCGCAAATTTGTCGATGCAGAAGATGTGCCGACCGCCAGCGCGGCGATCGCCGCCGTTTGCCACTTCAGCCAAGACTATACGCTGATGGAACGAGTGGTTGGCTTCTTGCAGCACTCAAATGTTGTGGCTCGACGACTGGCCCTACAAGACCTGATTGATGTTCGCTACTACCAAGCAATTCCAGACATTGCTTGTTGCCCAGTGTCACTAGTATTCCGACTCCGCACCCTGCGGCAACTGGGCGAAGCAGGCATCGCAGAAGGCAAACTGACTTTTACTGACATCCAGCCCTATATTGAACAATCCCTGCGCGATCATCCCCAAGATCTGAAGCTAGTGCATGCTTACGACCAGCCGCCTAGTCTAGATTTTTTAATTCGGGAACTCTACGAAACTGACTTTGGGCGCTGCTATTTGGCCACCCAAACGATGCTTGACCACCACGCCGAGGCGGCCCCGGCGGCTCTGTTTGCCACCTACGCCGCAGAAGCAGAGGCGGATTACGGCGCTCATTTTCATGTCATGAAGCTGATGGGCTGGCTCAAACACGCCCCCGCCTACGACTTGCTCATGGAAGCCCTCTACAATCCGCAGCCCCAGTTCCAAAAATCGCGAGCGGCAGCAGCGATCGCCCTCGGTGAACTGGGCGATCGCCGCGCCATTCCCGACCTAAAAGCCTGCCTAGAAACTAAAATCTGGGATCTGAAGTATGCGGCTCTGCTGGCGCTAGAAAAGTTTGGCGACTTAAGCGCTCATCAGGTGGTTGCCAATGATGCAGACTGGCTGGTGCAGGCAAAAGCTAGATCAAGAAAAGCCTGATTCAATGGAAGTTACCGTTTGATTTTTTTGCTATGACCCAAGATGCCCTTTTTGCTCAACTCAAGCACCCGAATCCTCATCTGCGCGATCGAGCGATGCTAGAAATCTTTGAAACCCGCGACGAAACGACCGTTCCCCATTTAATGAGGGCACTGGACGATGAAGATGTTGTCTATCGGCGGGCCGCCGTTAAGGCGCTGGGCATGATCGGTTTTGATGCCGTTGACCCGCTGGTGGAAGCTTTAACCAAGAGCGAGAACGTAACGGTGCGCGGCAGCGCCGCCAAAGCCCTAGCTCAGATTGCCCTCAACTACCCAGAAGAGCCGTTTCCAGTCGAAGGACTAGCAGGCTTAAGGACGGGTCTGCAAGATGATAACCCAGTTGTGCATATTGGCTCTGCCATGGCGCTGGGTGAGATTGGCGAACCGGCTCTAGATATTTTGATTGAGTCGCTCCAGGCAACCGACAATATCGGGTTAGCGGTTTCGATTGTCAATGCCTTAGCTTCCGTCGGCGATCGCCGCAGCGGTGAAGTGCTAGCCGCCCTGATCGAAGACGAATCGGCTGACGCTTACGTGCGGGAGACAGCCACCAGTGCCTTATCGCGGATTGAGTTCGTGCGAAATAATCAGCCGAAGTAGCCAAGAACACCTATCGGAACAGAGATAAAATACTAAAGCCAGATCCTGATGACAACAAGTATGCAGGCAAGGTGACAGTGTAGCTGGTGGTTCTGTGCAATTCATAACTAGTATCAGAATTAGAGTTAAAGTGTCCACCCCTAACATTATTAGAAAAATTTAATCTTTGATTATTACGAGCGCTAGTAATCAGGTGAATCGAGTCAGAGAAAGAAAACGTGACCATCGGATACATTGATATGCTTTGCCTCCCTCCCATTACCGTTTCTTGCTCTTGATCTGAGAGCTGAGTTAACAATCCTGGCTCTAGCGATGCCAAAAAATCAGAGCTTAAAATACTTTTTGATTTAGACATATATTTCACCTTAATTTGATGACAGAGATTAACTACATTGATTGCATTTGCTTTAGATTCAAACTAATCGGGCTGAAGGATTTATAGCTGTCTACTATATGCAGACGGTTAAGGGAGTAGGAACTTGAGATGATCACCAGGTTTCTCTCGCAAAGTCAACAGTTCGCCCTCAAGTTGGATTTGGCCATCACTCAGTAGCACAACCCAATCAGCCCGGTTAATGACGCTGGGTCGATGAGTGATCATAATTGTGGTCTTTCCCTCACGCTGGCTAAGCAGTTGATCTAAGACTTGACATTCACTCACCGGATCTAAACCGGCAGTAGATTCATCCATGATTAAAATTGGTGGATCGGTAGCGATCGCGCGGGCGATCGCTAACCGTTGTCGTTGACCACCGGAGAGATTCGCCCCAAATTCTCCTAATATCGTCTGGTAATTATTGGGTAACTGACTAATAAAGTCATCGATCTGGGCAATCTGGCAGGCTTTGACAATCTGTTCAAAGGAAAGATGTGGATTTCCTAGTCGAAAGTGCTTAAAGACACTAACCTCGGCAGCCCAAAGACACTAACTTCGGCGGCCTAAAGACACTAACTTCGGCACCCAAATGACAGCAACCTCGGCGGGTCATTTTTGAGAAACTTCGGCAGGTAA
>JAESGG010000002.1_pt1 | contig 50716 bp, 44 predicted proteins | sample 9266231 | NCBI WGS metagenome assembly JAESGG01 (sample SAMN14515337, study PRJNA621664) | algae metagenome | isolation source: Aphanocapsa sp. GSE-SYN-MK-11-07L and co-occurring heterotrophs from wet... | place: USA: Grand Staircase Escalante National Monument, Utah | collected 2006-04-16 | reverse complement strand
TTGTGAACTACAACACCTGCTCAACGTTGACTTCAATTGGGGGCGGTGGCCAACTGAATTTAGCCAACTAATTTGGAAGAGAATCTCAGAGCTCACGAAAAAACGAATGTCCACAAATAAGGCAAAGCAGAGATTCATTTTTTGATTAGCCTAGGCATAGACTCTAGATAACCGAATCAGTCACAACAGCCTGTAAGGTTTGATAGAGCTCTACCAATACCGAATTTAAGACTGAATACCATTTATCCAAGTAGATCTGGCTTTTCCTGCATTGCCTTAAGCTCAAAACAGCGCATGTTTGGCATGTGGCCTTCTTAACAAGCCGCAGCTATTCCTGATGTTTCGAGTGACACATTGCCTTGTGTCACTCACTACGAAAAAAGGTCAGTTCGTCAAAAAACTGCGTCAACAAATGTGTTGGTTCATTAGTTTACGCACGCTGGTTTGTAACTGTCAGCAAGCTTTTCGCTGTTCACCGGAATTGCCGCGCATTGTTCACCCTTGCAGATTTCGTACTGAAATTCGAGTTGGCTGATTTCTGCACTCGAACCGGAAGACGCCAATGCAGCAGCAATTTCATCTTTTGCGATCTGAGTTGAAACTGAGCTAAGCGGTTTCACTTCATAGTAAGTGCCACCCATTATTTTGTCCCGGACTTGCAGAGAATAGGTTACGCCAGATAGAAGTGTGTCTTCGCTTGTTTTAAATGTAAGCAAAGTGCACAAATTAGCGATTCCAGCGTATGTTGCAAGCCACGCCTGCGTACATTTCGATTCATTGCTAAGAGTGTATTCTACCGATGCCGAGCTGCCTATATTTAGTGTTTTAGACAAGTTAACAAGCGTGTTAACATCCAACAAACCCTCACCACAGCCTAAAGCGGCACATTCGCCACTTGAATCAGGAATTGGATTCACTGACATTGCCAGAAGCAGTTTTTCTGTACCAGCTTTCAAGCCTGCTTGTTGTCGAGCAATGGCTAATGCACCTGCGACGATCGGAGAAGAAAAGCTTGTACCGCCCCAGAAACATATATCATCAGTTGATTGACCGCACAGGCCAACAACATCATATCCAGGAGCTGCAATAGTTACTTTTTCGCCATAATTACTGAAATCTGATTTGTTACCATCTTTATGCAGAGCAGACACGGCGATCACATTCGCACAGTTAGCCGGAGAGGCTCCTGACACATCAATATTTTCGTTACCTGCTGACACTACGATAGAGAACCCAGCGGCGACTGCTGCATCTATTGCGGTCTGCATGAATGAAGGGCAATGATCAACAATTGCACCTAAACTCATATTTACAACACCTGCCTTTCCTATATAAGCAGGGATATCAGGAAAGGTCGTTCCTGCCAACCACAGCAATGTATCCGCCGCGTCGGACATATAACCACCATAACAGTCCATTGTTTTAAGCGCGTGGATGTTTACATCAGCAACCATGCCACTCAGATTTAAACTGTTATTGATTTTAGCGCCAACCACACTTGCCACACCCAACCCATGACCCGAACAACTTGCGTCTGTCGATGGAGTAAGAAACTCTGGGCCACGCACTGCATTTTTCTTAGAAAAATTGTAGCCACTTGCATAAACCAGATCGTCACGAGTCATAAAACCACCATCCATGATGATGACATCGATTGGCTCAACAGACTCTGATGGCAGTTGCGCCCACGCCTCTAAAATACCAACACCAACAGGACGCTCAGCGGCGTTGAGGCTGAAATAGAACTTCTGCTCAAAAAAGCTAACGTCATTGGGTTCGTCAATCGGGTAGTTTTGAGTTGAAACACCATAAGACGAACTACTAAAAACAAGTGGTTTACCGTTACTAATGCTTACGTCCTTTTCAACCGCCTTGTACAGACCAGATTTTTGTAACTCAGCAATAGCATCATCAGCAGAGATTCCGAGCGGCAAATCCACGGCAATGAATCCCAGATTGTCTGTATGAGAATTAACAGACTGAGTTTTAACCGATAATTTCTGAGGTTTTGGTATACAAAGCTGCTGGTTATTGATTGCAAAACAATCTTGTATTGATGATATGTTTGCATTCGCCATTTGAGCGTTAATCAGCCCTACTTCACTTTTGTAGCTAACAACGATGCGATTTAGTTCAGCAGAGCTTTCAGCTGACACTGCAAGCGCTAAGCACGACAGTGCGAAAATTGATTTTTTCATAAAATTAATTACCTTTGATCGATCAGAGTGTACAAGTTGAGGGAAAAACCAAGTCGGTTAGATATTGGAAATTCTGTGAGAAGATCCACTGGTTGTTTTGGTAAGAACCCAAGGACGTGTTTCCGACAAAAGCTGAGAGTGTTTTGCTTGTTACGTCAAAAACTGGTGCCGACAGGTTTAGTACTGCAACCCCCGCATCTGTTGAGACTGTTTTAAGTGCAACTCTCATAGGCTCGTGATAAGCGCCATATGCAGCGACTGCTTGTTGAAGTTTTGCTTGCGCCTCAGTTTCGTTGATCGTTCCTGCTAAGTACGCGGCCTGTAGATCCTGACTCAGAAGCGCCTGCATTTCTGCTTTTTGTTCAGCAGTTTTTGTTGCTTGAGCTATCAGTTCGTCGAGCTTTGCTTGAGAGTAAGCAGCTGTGTAATAAGCGAGTTTTCCTAGCTGCTGCACAGCTCTTTGTTCAACAGTCATATCTGCTAACTGAGAGCTTTGATTTTTATAAACCGCTGCATCAGCCAGAACTGTTTTTACACTCGTATTTTCTAGCGTGAGCGCTACGGTTTTGACTTCCGTTTTGCCAGCTGGACCAGTTGCAGTGAGTGTTAGCGTTGCAGTGCCTTCCTGTTGCAATTCAGTAACGTTGATAGTTACGACATTGCTTGCTACTGAAGAGCTAACAGCAGCTGATCCCGTTGTTGTTGCTGACACAGCTACAATTGAACTGCCTGTAATCGAAAACGACACGGTAGCTGAGCTGTTTTCTGGAATAGTTAATGCTGTTTGCCCAACAGACAATGCCCAACTATTGAGTTTAAAACTGGCTGAAACAGAGCAAACACTTGTAATAGCTCCTGTCGTATAAGTGTTGCCGTTTAAACTACCATTACAGCCTGTGACTTCCGCTACGCTATAGTCTGTATCTGCTGTTAATGTAAAAGTTGCTGTTTGCCCCGATACGACACTCCTGCTGCCTGGGCTAATGCTACCGCCGTTACCTGCAGTAGCACTGACGTTGTAACTGACTGGAGAATTGCCTCCGCTACCACCTCCGCCCCCACAAGCTACGAGTAGCATCGATGATGCAAACAACAACACACCTTCAAAATTCTTCATAGATTTACCTCATTAACTTACTTTGTTTCGTTTTAAACGGTGAAGAAATACGTACTTTCCAGCATTCCTTTTCTTTTGTGCATATAGATTTTTGTGATTTGTGCAGCCATTGCCTTAAGTCATGACTACACAGAAATTCCGAGATTGTTGCCTGATGCTTACCAGCCAGCGACTTCAGGTTCTTCCTCAACCTCGTCCTGCTGTTTTGAGAAGGGACTTTCTTTTTTAGCTAATCGCGCCGTTTTCTTGGCAAGATCGATAATGGTTAAGTTGATAAAAAACGCATGAACGTTTCTTACCATTGTTGCGAAAAATAACCCTGCACCGCATGTAAGAAGGCCCAAAATAAATTCGTACCTGTACCAAATAACACCCGCGGCAATAACAAAGAGTGCAAAGCTAACCAAACATGGGAGGGCGTTTTGTGCAAAGTGTCTTGCTACGACTGAGCTGTTAAAAATGCCTGTAGTTTCTGTGTCAAAGTTTACATACCCTGCAAAACCGGCTTCGCCACTACCGCTATCTGCTATCATCATTGAAATACGATGGCCTTCTCGCGCGACAACCTCCTGGTTATACAGTGTGACTTTGAACTCAGAATCATCTGCTTTTTTTATCCAAAACTCTTGTATCGTTGTTGTTCTCGATTGCACCTGTAGCGGGCTACTCCTTGTGCCTTTGCCAATCGAATAAACATTGGTTTCTGAGTGTTTGTTACTGTTCAGAAAAACACCTTCAACGCAGTAAACTGATACTTCCATCAACAACCTCGCTACTGACAGTGAAACATCAACAAGCTGATATTTCAGATTAAAAGACAATCAATCTAAGTAAATCTTAGGTTTGTATTTTCGCTAACTTGCTTCGGTTAACAGCATTTACAGGCTTGGAGTTTGAGAACTGAATACCAAACGCTTTTTATGCCTAATTTTTATTTTCTAAATAGGGACGTTTACAAAAACAAATCTAAGCATTACTTAGGTTTTTAGCAAGCAAAAATTTTCAATTAGGGTGCGACTAATCGAAAATTCAGGTGGTAGGTTTTTTACTGCGGTCAAATGCCAAAATGATCTCGGCCAGCTCATCTTCTTCACAATAAAAGAATGCCGTAGGAACCTTTAAAATCCTCGATACTTGGCGAACAAAAGCAAAGTCGGGCGTGTGGACACCATTTTCGTACTGGCTCATTCTCGCGCTTGCAACAGCCTCATCTAACCCGGCAGCAGCACCGAGTTTTTCTTGTGTCATTTTAGCCACTAGCCGAGCACTTTTGAGCCTTTTTGGCAAAGGTAGTGATTTATCAGGCATCTTAAGCTTCGCTGTCTTTAAAACTTAAGATACTCTTAGAAAACAGGTGTGATTTTGTTAAGACATACTTAGATTTTGTTTTTAATCACCTGTTGTGTGTAGCTGGTGTCATTAATTGAGCTTGAATAAAGAGTTTTAAAGATTTTGCTGTCGGTATAAAAGGAGAATTGATAAATTTAGAAATATCTGAATAATACGTGCAGGCGCTGGCCGTCAGTATTCCCCTTCGTCTTCTGGCAGGAAGTGACGAAGCGAATTCTGATGGCCTTCGCTTTTCTTATCTTTTTTAAAAATCGAAATCACGCTAAGTGAAATAGCTCCCTACCCCATTTTTTAGTTATGGGCATGTACAGGTATTTATACGTCTATGTTAGTTTCACAATGTACAAGTATTTATACGTCTACAGATCTTAGAATTATACAGGCAGGTAACAGGATGTTTTATCTGGTCAGATCCAAACCCGCAGTAAAGCAGAGAGTTAAGTTACATACGCATTTCATTTGACCTTCGCTCACTAAAAGTAACCAGTTAAGGTGAAGGTTGGCGTTAAATCCAGGACAAGATCACGAACGTTTTTTAAGCAGTTTCAGCTCGTGGTTTGTGTGTTTTTGGGACGAAACAGGCGCGTTTAGCTTCGTCTTTTCCGTTAGCTAGATCGTTTGTTAAACAACCTGAATAAAAAACAAACACTCACGCTCTCGCTCTGGCGTTAAATCATCTTCGTATAGTTGCCTGCTAGATTTGCTCAAACTCTATCAGGCAATATTTATAACTATCTCATACGTTCTATTGCTAAGAGCGTTAGGCATTAAGTAAATCCTTATTGTCAGGAAGAGGAAAAAATTCACTTACTGCTACATATTCGCCACAGTCTGGAATACAAATCTCAGACTGATCATTACGCCAATAATATCCAATCACGCCGCTATCTTTACCAAAAGCTGCTTCTAAATGTGCTTTCAATGTGTTCTGAAAGTTACGACTCAACGCATAGCCCTGAGGAACATGGGGAAAGCATTTAGCCAAAAATTGTGGGAAAGACGTAATATGGGCTGGTCGCACAATAGCTTTATAGTGGCTCTGAGCTAGCCCTACTTTTAAACAATGACGTGAGCCAGAGAGCGGGCTCTCTGGACGTGATAAAAACCACGCATAACTCGCAGCATAATTTTGATTTGTCGAGAACCACTTGTTGCCATCAATTATCTGATTTTCTATATCTACTCCTAGATCTCCATTCTGGCAGCCGTGATATAAAATGTGAGGAATATCTACAACTTCCCAGCCGATTATTTCATTGAGAAGCATCTCAGAAATATCAGGCTCTGTGACATGTTGAGCAGCCAGATCTAAATTTTTATCCGCCGATTCATTTGTTGACTCGGATATATGGTTTGTAGAACCAGTCTGATTAAAGGCTTTATTAAAAAATTCTTTTAATAATGCAGTACATGCATTAACTGTTCTAAATAATAATTCAAACATTCTCAACCTCTCCATGCTTTGTTGACATATGCACTCCAAGTTGCGTTTTAAAAGCCCATGAGCTTCTTAAAATTAGAGCACTTACAACAGACTCAATGCATTTAGCATGCCAAACATCAGAGAAATAATTTATGCTTCATGTATCTGCTTAATTTCATTTAATGCACCACCCATTTACAAGCCGATTGCACCTCTCGTTACAAATTGGCGGTACCTTCCATCACAGCTGCATCGGATAGTAGATTTGTGCCATTAAGAGACATTCACTTAGCTCTTACAACAACTTTGGCCTTCTTGAATTGGTGGGCATTTCACTGTTCCATAAGAGCAGTATACACAACAATCGCCCTTCAAAGGCTTTAGGAGAACTTTGCAAGATTCACATTCATAATACCACTGGCAAGCGTTGGTTGACATTTCTTCGGTTTTACTGAAACCGCACTCAGGGCAAGTAATGGTAGAATTTAACTCTATACCTCGCATGTTTGCTCCTTCAAAGGTTTAACAATGTCCAATACGGACATTACAATCATCAAACAAATACCCACATAGAACAAATAAGTGCTCCAGTCATATTGCCATAGTGGATAGAGGGTTAACAAAACAGCTATAGGCCCAATAACTCCAAGAGTACCTCTCGTATGATTTTGGTTTTTATACCAGTTATACAAATTTACCAACAACGCCAAAGTTGCAAATATAGGTAACAAGGTATTTACAGCAATCCCCTCAAAGTGAGAGAGAAAGCCTAATCCCAATGCTGATGCTAATGAACCGAGAGCAGGGAAACACCCCGTACAACTGAGGGCTGCAAGCCAAACACCACCTGAGCCAACTTTATCTAAAATCTTATTAATCATTTTTAACGTCTAACATTATTTGAATGACTTGAGTGTAAACTCCGTAGATAGGTACGGAGTCAATGCTATTTTAGCGAATCGATTATTGGGCAGTGAGATTGGTCGTTATTGTTGCGGCATGAATTAGTCATTTCTTTTATGACGACTTCTAAGCGTTGAAGGTCAGCTATCTTACTTTGAATTAAGCTCAGTTTCTGCAAACCTAGAGATTCAACTTTGGCACAATCGCCATCCATTGACATCAAAGACGCTACTTCCTTTAGAGTAAAGCCAAGTGCTTTAGCCTTACAAATGAATTGTAATTGCTTGGTGATTGAGTCGTCATACACCCGATAACCATTTTGAGGTTTTTGGGGCTGCTTTATTAGGCCTTCTCGCTCATAAAACCGTATAGTTTCTAAGCCTAAATCAAGTTCTTTAGCCAACTTACCTATCGTTTTCATCGTATAACCACAAAATCAGCCTACTTCATGACATTAGTATATCAATACGATGTAAAATTTCTCGAACTACTAATGACCGCTTCTCGCTCTTTGCAGCCTTTGGATGATAGGTCATATTGGTTGTGCACAAACTGCAACGACTGGTGTGCTTGCAACGAACTGCTGCTAACTTGAGCTAATTTTTTACACATCCGAGTGCACTACTAACATCAGACACGCTGTATTTTCGTAACTCAGCGACATTAATTTATATTACTTAATATTAAGCTCTTTACGTGCTTTTGACACCGTCGCTTTTGTTGTTTGTACAGCACTACACACAACTTCCGTACTTGGGAGAAATTTGTTTTTCTCATGAAAAGCAATAATAAAACTCTTAGCGTCTTCTTTTTTGCTTCCCGGACGACCAACTTTTGGCCTACTGTTTTGGATGTAGTGATAAGCTTCAAAACGAGCAAAAATATTTAGTATAGTTCTCCACTCTTTTAGTTTGGTCCAGTCCTCTACATTTTCAGCTTGCCAAAACTCAAGTTCTTTTTGTTTTTCGTCATCTAACTTAGCTATAACTCCATGAATTACCCATTCTCTCCATGATTTTAGCGGCAATTCTGAGCTAGTTGCGATACGTTCATAAACTAATGGATAATGGCTTTTCGCCTTTAAAAGCAACCACTGTGTGAGTTGCAACCAGTCATCTCCAAAATCTGTATACTGTCTTTCATCGACCGAGATTTTAGTTAAAAACGACCTAAACCACCGCTCAAAAGTCGGAGGTAGATCTATTGGTTTTTCTACCCTATTTTCGTACCCATCTAAATCATCCTTAAATTCGGTCGCTTTTTCTCTTTTGACCGCAGCTACGAGCGCTTTAACAGCTGCATTGTAGTTGGATGTTTCTTGGGATGGCGAGTGTATATCACAGTAAAACTTTGCCCCTTTTGTCCTAACGTCCTTAATGATCTCACTAGATTCATAGTGTCGGACACGCCGCCAGCATAACGCACAAAAATTATACGCTAGCGGAATTGTTCCCTTTCGTCGTGCGTGTTTATTCTGCAGTAACGCTGATATGACGCACAAGTTTGCTCTAACCCGATAAAAGTAATCTAACAGGTAGATCTGAGACATTGTTTCATCACTGCAGCCAAGCATTGATTCTGACTCAAACTTTTCGATCTCAATAGTTAGGTAGCTAACAGCTGCGTCTATTCGATGAAAATAGTCAATTAAGTCCCCTACGCTGAATTTATCCCGAGCAACCCAATTTTTTTTCTTTCGTTCTAACTGATCAAGTTTAATTGCAACACGATTCAAAAATGCCGGATGTAAAAAAATCGATCGATAGACATCTGCAACATAAATAAATCCTGGCTTTCGATCTGCAGAAAACTTTTCATCCGATTGTGTTATTCGAATCTGAAGACGCAAAGACGCATCAATAAACTCGCGGTCGAATTTCTCTACATCCCAAGGCACGATTTGAATAAATGAACCCATTGTCACCCCGATAAATGTTTCCGAACTAATTGTTTTGCACAGTCGATCGTTAGCCAAATAAAAATTACTTTCTCTCTCGACGTATCAGTAGGAGTAAGCAAAGTGTCGAACGTGAAGTATGTGAGAGCGAAAACTCTAATGGAGATGTTGGCTGTTAGCAGAGCAACTGTGCGGAGATGGTCCGATAATGGTTACATGCCAAAACCTATCCAGCTCGGCCCGAGAACAGTAGTCTGGTCTATCGACGAAATAAACACATGGCTCAAGAACACGCGCAACAAACAAGAATCAATCTGACACACTTGGCATCTGCGATGCTATTTGCCTCCCCCAAAAATAAGTCAGCCCCCTTATTTTATATGGCTTCAGGCAGATAGCTAAAGCGCTAGCAATCAACAGCTCAAAAGTTATGGATACAACAATTTTCACTTGATAGCAAAGCTATCACAAGTGAATCGCTAAAAAGGAAAGTTTCATGCGTAAAGAAGTTAAAAAAAGCGTGTGTATTAGATTAAACAGAGCTGAATTTGAGTGCTTGGTTGAGCTGGCAAATGAAGAAGGTGACACTCCGACAGCAACAGCGGCAAGACTGATCGTCGATGGTATGAGCGCATCACAAAACGATAAAACTAGTGAGAAACAATTAAACGATTTAGAGCGTAAGTTAACACGTACTATTTTTGCAATGTTTTCAGCAGTCGCAAATTACGACGAACAAGCGCGACTTGATTTTAAAAAACGGATTAACGAAGTACTGAGCACGACAGGATTAAAATCATGAAAACTTTTATACGTTTCATTCTTTTATTTGTATTCATATCAGTACCTGTTTTCTTTGCAAATATGTTATTCAGTGTTGGCAGCGAGGTTTTCTTAATTACACGTCAGTTAGCACTAGATGTTCTGAGCAACTCACTATTAATTGCAAGCACCGCCGCTTTACTACTTACCTTAATCGTGTCGCTATTTGTAGCTGAGCAAGACAGATATATTCATGTGTCGGGCCCAAAAAAACTGGCAGGGCGTAAAGCAATAAAACACGCTAATAATTCGCTCAATGTAAAAAAAACCTCAAAAGGGATACTTGTTCATCCAAAAATTCCGCTCACTAAAATTGATGAATTGGGAAATCTGTTTATTTTCGGTATGCAAGGATCGGGCAAGTCAACAATTATTAAATTTTGGCTAAATCAGCTTATGCAACGATCTGTAACCGCACTTATTTATGATGAAAAACGCGAATATACTGAGCAGTTTTTTAACGAAGATGTACTTTTATTAAGTCCTGGCGATCAGCGGAGTGTTCGCTGGCACTTATCCGGCGACATTACAGATATAAGTTCAGCACGTACATTTGCTGACTCTATTATTCATCAAACGTCTGACGAGCCGTTTTGGTCAGACTCTGCAAGGCTGATCGTGACCGGTGCTCTTGTATGCTTAACACAAAGGGGAGCAGAGTGGAGCTGGTTTGAACTCTATCAGTTACTATTTACAGATATGGAAAAACTTCAAAAAGAGCTACAGCAATATTTTCCCGAAGCGGCACTTTTTGCGGATCCAAAAGACAGAACAAGTGCAAGCGTGCTCGGGGTCATATCATCCCAACTTGGCTGGCTGCAATACATAGCAACGTCAGAATCAAAAGAAGCGGCCCCATTTTCAATCAAAAAATGGTTAGCATCTGAATCACCAAAAAAAATCATCATACAAACAGATTCTGCATATCGCAGCATGAGCCAAGCGTTGTTTTCTGCAGCACTCTCTATGCTGACGAGTCATGTGTTATCACTTGATGACAGTGCTACTCGTGAAGTATGGCTAGTACTCGATGAGCTTGCTGCAATTCCGAAAAATGAGGCGATTGAGCAATGGCTATCTCGGGGGCGGTCAAAGGGTGCTCGAACTATAGCTGGCACGCAAAGTATCTCACAGCTTCAGTCGATTTATGGTGACAAAAACGCTGAAACGATGTTGGGCTTGTTTGCTACTGTCATTGTTTTGAGGGTTGGCGCAGCGGGGCAATCAGCGACCGTTGCGAGTAAAACACTCGGTAATCGTAGAGTTGTCTCAATATCAACTTCAACAGACGAAAACAACAAAAAATCTATAACTAAGTCAGAGCAAGAAATTTCTGTTGTAACGCCCGAAGAAATCATCCATCTGACGAAACCCGATTCCCTGGGCGTTTCCGGATATTTATCTATTGCAGGAACAAGTGCTGTGTATCAGTTGAAATGGCCTTTTACACGTTTAAACAAAATAGCTCAAGGTCGAGTGCAAAATGCGGTTAATACTCGTGCGAATCAGAAAAGAACGCTCGCACCAACTAGAGATCAAAGCAAAAACCCCTTTATCAAATCGAGTAACTGAAAATGTTAGCAACCGCGCCAGTCAAAAACCTTGCCTACTACGAGGATTTGGCATCAGAAGATTACTACCTTAAAGGTGGTGAACCGCCAGGCCAGTGGTTTGGTCAGGTAGCGGAACGGTTGGGACTCAGTGGCCAGGTAAATGCCGATCACCTAAGTAACTTGATGCGCGGGTACAGTCTTGATGGCAAAAAGAGCCTGTGCCAAAACGCGGGTAAAGACAATAGAGTTCCGGCCTACGACAATGTTTTTAGTCCTGCCAAAAGTATTTCTATTGCCTGGGCTGGCGCAGCACATGATGAAAGAATGAAAATTCAGCAAGCACATGATACAGCAGTTCGATCAGCACTAATTTTTCTCGAACAGCATGCTGCATATTCGAGACGCGGGCACAACGGCGGGGAATTGGAGAAAACCTCGGGCTTTTTAGTGGCGACTTATCAGCACAGTACGAGCCGTGAGCAAGACATGCACTTACACACTCATGCACTGATTTTAAACGTTGTAGAACGTGAAGATAAATCTTGGGGGGCAATTTTTGGGCGTTCTATTTATACGTGGCGTTTGTCTGCTTCTGCAATCTATCAAAGCCAACTGGCCAAAGAGATCAGAAAATTGGGCTTCATGACTCGCCTAGCAGAAGATGGCAAGTCCTTTGAAATTGAAGGGATACCTTCCACAATATGTAAACATTTCTCAAAACGTTCGAATCAAATTGAAACCGAACTTAAAAAATATGGTGCTATTTCTCGAGCATCATCACTTGGAGATAAAATTACTAAACACACTCGCAGAAAAAAAACAGAAATTGATCGACCTGCTTTATTCTCTGGGTGGCAACACGAACTTCTTGAGTTGGGTTTTGACTTAAAAAAAATAAAAAGCATGGCTTTGGAACACACTCAAACCGCAAGCTTAAACACTAAATTCGACACCCAAACGCTACTAGAAAGATTAAGTGAAACATTATCGGTTTTTAAAGAAGCGGACATTTATAAAGAAGCTGCGCTTTTAGCTCTGGCTACCGGACATAGTGGTAATCAAGCACAGCTACTCGCACAAAAAACGATAGGAAACGAAAATCTGATCAGTTTAGGAGTTGAGAGACACAATTTCTTATTTACTACAAAAAGTATATTACAAGCCGAGCAAGAAATGATTTCGCTTGCAAAACAACTTAGAGTCACTAATTTCGCTCACTCAGTGTCAAACCAATCAGTTATTCTGACATGCGCTCAGCAGCCAATTAAGATTACAAAAGAGCAACTTGAGTCCGTGCTTGAGGCTTGTTTACCCAATTGCTTGTCAATTATCCAGGGATCCGCTGGAGCCGGTAAGACAACAATGATGAAAGCCGTAGTTGATATCTATACTCAACACGGCAGCAAAGTGATTGGCGCAGCAAACACCAGAGCAGCAGCTTTGAATCTTGAAGAGCAAACCCAAATTACGAGTCATACAATAACGCGTGTGCTCGGTTTGTTAGATTCGTCCAGCCCACCCATCAAAAAAAACGACGTATTGATAGTTGATGAAGCGGGCCAGCTTGGCACTTTTCAGATCCTAGAGCTAATGCGGCATGCCAGCCAAAAAGGCTTTAAATTGTTGCTAGTTGGTGAAGATAAACAGCTGGATGCAATCAGTCACGGCGGCGTATTGAAGTATTTATCATCGCCAAATATTATTGGGACTAGGCGAATCGAAACAATTCAACGCCAAGACCAGTCATGGGACCGTCAGGCTGTAGCAGATTTTAGAGATGGGTACGCTAGTATCGCTCTTACTCAATACAAAAACCGAGAGCAACTAGTTTTTGGTAAAAACCATAACGAAACTTTGAGTTTAATGATTGATGCTTGGAAAACATACACTAATCTAAATCCAGAAAAACCTTACTTGATGATGGCTCATAGATGGGAGACCGTGAACCAAATTAATGAAGTAGCAAGAGTTCATTTAAAAAAAATCGGTATTGTGGGTTGTGAAGATATTACTGTTAACGGCACAGTTAGCAATAATTCAATGTCGTTTCAAGTATCAGTTGGTGAGCGAATGAGGCTAACAAGAAATGACTACAAAAATGATTTTACAAATGGGCATATAGGCACAGTAGCCACGATAAAACAGCTGTCAGATGACAGTATTGTAATGAGCATTCGACTCGATAGTGGCAGAACAATACAAGTTAACACTTCAGAGTATTGTGACGAACAACGTAGAGCCTATCTAGTACCAGCTTATGCTCAAACAGTGTATTCAAGTCAAGGGCTCACCATACCTGGCGAAACGTTTATCTACTATTCAAGTACCATGGATCGCGCAAACACATACGTCGCATGCTCAAGGCACAAAGAAAAAGCGACGATTTTTGCGAATGAAGAGGATCTCGCGGAATACATCCCCTCATCTCACGAACACGCACCAACTCTTGAACAAAAATTAATAGCAGCTTTAGCAGAATGCATGTCTCATGAAAATAGACCCAAGCTGGCTTCGGAGTATATTTCGCCGAAAAAAGAGCTGTCAGTTGAATCAGAGAGTATCGACAACAAAAGAGATGCACTATCACCTTGTTCATTGTTTTGAGTGTTAAATTCAAAAACATCGTACTCAAATAAGTGAAAGGTCGCAGGAATTAACCCTATCTATTTATCTGTTTATCTATGTTTTCAGCTTCCATGGCAAAGGGCTCGAAAATTTAGGATAAGCGTGGAGATATTTGAATTTAGAAAGTGAGATGGTGTCTGTTTATTTATGATGGGTAGGATGAAATAAAAACATAAAAACATACGTAAGCTATTGATTTATAACATACATTTGGTGCCTAGGGTCGGACTCGAACCGACACGGAGTTTCCCCCGGCGGATTTTGAATCCGCTGCGTCTACCGATTTCGCCACCCAGGCATTGAGGGTCGTACAGAAGTAAACGCTTGCATTATACAAAGCGAATGGCGCGGCGCAAGCAAAAGTTTCAGTTGCTGGTGTGGTTGCGCGTTTTTGCAGCAGTTTCGGAAAAACTAAGCTGCGTGATACACTTAGCGCCATTCACAGAATCAATAAAAATCAGGACACACTGATGTATCACGAATCTCCAAAGGCGGGTTTGTTCCGCCGTTTAGCTGCCATTGTTTATGACGTGCTGATTTTAGCGGCGCTCTGGATGTTGGCTATGGGTCTGGCGCTGTTGCTGGTGACTATTCTGGATAAGCTGGGTTTAGTTTCACTGGCGGCTTATCAGGATCAAGCTGATTTTATTCAGAAACATTCGATTTGGTTTCAGCTGTATTCACTGTTGGTGTTTTTATGGTTTTACCTGTACTTCTGGGTCAAAGCCGGTCAAACCCTTGGTATGCGTGCCTGGCGTATTTTGTTGATACAACCCGATGGTTCGCCTGTGACGCTGAAACAAGCGCTGCTGCGTTTAGTGGTGTCTTTGTTAGGCCTGGGTAACTTCTGGTTGTGGATACGCTGGAATCAGGGCTTGGCGCTGCAGGATCAAATCACTAACACCATAGTGGTGAAGCTGACTAAAGATGAAAGCAAAGAGCTGAATTTACATCGTAAAGCGGGCTAAACCTGCTGCTAAACCAACAGATATAAAAAAGGCAGAATTCAGTTCTGCCTTTTTTATATCCGCCATATTCGCCACAGCAACAAGCTTCGCTATTTCTTCTGCAATAAATACGTCGCCAGCCCAATAAACAAGACCGACGGCAAGACAGCGCCAAAGACGGGCGGTAGCTGGTACACCAAAGCCACGGGGCCAAACACCTGGTCGCTCATATAAAACGCGAAGCCAGTCAGAATACCCATCAGAATACGGGCCGCCATAGTGACGCTGCGCAGTGGTCCGAAAATAAAAGACAATGCCACCAGCAACATAGCAATAATGGTTAAAGGCTGTGTCGCCTTGCGCCAGAATGCCAGTTCAAACTTGCTGCTGTCCTGCTGGTTACTTTCCAGATAGTCGATGTAGTCGGTTAAACCTTTGAGGGATAACAACTCGGGCTTCACCGACACCACACCCAATTTGTCTGGTGTTAAGGTAGAGCGCCAACGTTGTTCCTGCCACTGATGCTTTTCCACTCTGTCATCGCGAAAATGCAAGCGGCTGACGTCGCTTAAACGCCAGGAATTGCTGACAAAAACTGCGGTTTTAGCACTGACAATAGCCTGAAGTTTTAAGTCGGTATCAAACTCATAAATGGTTAAATCGGTTAAATTACCGAAGTCATCGACCTGTTTAATATTAATAAAGTGATCGCCGTCTTTGGCCCATACGCCTTGGCGTGCTGAAATTAAATCACCGCCTGAAATAGCTTTGGTCCGCAGTTCGCGGGCGGTTTTTTCTGCCACTGGGGCACCAAATTCGGCCACCAGCATCACGATCAGCATCATCAGCAAAGAGGTTTTCATCACCGAGTTGATGATATTGAGCCGCGATAAACCTGCCGCCTGCATGACGACCAATTCACTGTTGCTCGCCAGCATGCCCAAGCCTACTAAACCGCCTATTAACGCCGCCATAGGGAAAAACAAAATTAAGTCGCCGGGCACACTGAACAAGGTAAATAAACCAGCCGACAGCAAGTCGTAATCGCCCCGCCCTGTTAAACGCAGTTGGTCGATAAACCTGAACATGCCAGATAAAATCATCAGCACAGTCACTGTCATCAGCACTGTGGTTAATATGGTGCGGCCTATATACAGGTCGAGGATCTTAAACATGAGATGCGCGCCCTGTGATTAATGCTTTGAACTTCTGGCCTAGGGTACGGTGTTTAACCAACATGATTATGCCAAAAATAAGACCCAGCGCGTGGATCCACCACATGCCCAGTTGTTGTGGAATAGTACCGTCTTCAATAGCCGAGCGACAGCCAATTAGCAGCATGTAATACAGCAGATACAACGCCAAAGCAGGTAATAAGCGGCCAAACTTCCCCTGACGCGGATTCACCTTGCTCAGCGGCACGGCAATGAGCATCAGAATAGGAATAGACAGGGGGATAGCGATACGCCAATGCCATTCAGCTGCAGCTTCTGGGCCTGTTTGTTTGCGCAGTTCGGCCGTTGGCAAACTGGATAACTTACGACGTTTTTGTTCCACCTGCTGTTCACGAATTTGAATTTGGTATTTACCAAACTCCACCACTTCATAAGCAGGAGAACTGGTTTCACCGGCATAACGGCGACCGTTGTTGAGTTCCAGCATCTGCGCGCCGCTGGCGTCTTCTTTTACATTACCAGACTGCGCATAGACGATAGAAGTTTGGCCGCCCGCTTCTGCCGGAGTTTGTGCCAGGAATACTCTTTCTAACTGGCCGCCGTCACGACTGATCTCGTGCACAAACACCACAGCTTTTTCATTGGAGGTTTGCTGGAAACGCCCCGGAATTAAACTGGTGAGGCCAGAGTCGGCTTCGGCTTGCTCCAAAATCTGGTATTCACGTTCTATAGACCAGGGGCTTAAATACAAAGTAACAAAACCTGCCCCCAGCGCCATCACTATAGATAAAATCAGAGTTAAGCGGGTGACATACCATTCGCTGATACCTGTGGCATGCAATACCGTCATTTCACTGTCGGCATAAATACGGCCATAGGCTATTAATACGCCTAAAAAAGCACTTAACGGAATAATAACCACGGCCAGTTGTGGCAGTTTTAATGACAAGATGGTCAGTACTAACTGACCCGGAATATCACCATCTGAAGCGTCAGCCAAAATTTTCACAAAGCGTTGGCTCATGATAATAGTGATCAGGATCAGGAAGACCGCCAATTGGGATTTAAACACTTCACCAATCAGATAACGAAAAACAATCAAAAATGCCCCCTAAAACCTGTCTTTTTGCTGGAACCCTGACGATTTTTAAGTAAACTGGATATTTACAGCAATTATTATTGACTAAAGTGGCGATAAATCCGAGCTTTTTTATAAAGCAGGACAAAATATCATCACAAAGAAGCCCACTGTAACACCGAACTAACTTGGTATAGTGGCCGGAAGTCTTAGAATCAGGAGTGAGCATGGAGTTCAGCGTAAAAAGCGGTAGTCCGGAAAAACAACGAAGTGCATGTATCGTTGTCGGCGTATATGAGCCGCGCCGCTTGTCAGCGGTTGCCGAACAGCTGGATAAAATCAGCGAAGGCTACATCAGCAATTTATTACGCCGGGGCGATTTAGAAGGCAAACCCGGCCAAATGTTGTTATTACACCATGTACCTAACGTACTGAGTGAACGTGTACTGTTGGTGGGCTGTGGTAAAGAGCGTGAATTAGACGAACGTCAGTACCGCCAGATCATTGCCAAAACTATCAGTACCCTGAATGAAACCGGCTCAATGGAAGCTGTGTGTTTCTTATCTGAGCTGCATGTCAAAGGCCGTGACACTTACTGGAAAGTACGTCACGCGGTGGAAACCACCCAAGACTGCTTATACGTATTCGACAAATTAAAAAGCCGCAAAGACGAAACCCGTCGCCCGCTGCGTAAAATTGTCTTTAACGTGCCAACCCGTCGCGATTTAACCATAGGCGAAAAAGCCGTTGAACATGGTTTAGCTGTAGCCGCTGGTATCAAAGTCTGTAAAGACGTGTCGAATATGCCGCCAAACATCTGTACTCCGGCTTATTTGGCCGATCAGGCCGTGGCGTTAGCGCAACACGACAAGGTGTCGGTGGAAGTGCTGGGCATAGCTGAAATGACAGCTTTAGGTATGCATTCGTACGTAGCTGTTGGCCGTGGCTCGGAAAACGAAGCCAAAATGGCGGTGATTAAATACAACGGTGCTATGGATAACAGCGCGCCTGTGGTGCTGGTTGGCAAAGGTTTAACCTTTGATACCGGCGGTATCAGCATCAAACCAAGCGATGCAATGGACGAAATGAAATACGACATGTGTGGTGCAGCTTCAGTGCTGGGTACTATGCATGCCGTGGTTAGTTTGGGTTTACCTATTAATATGGTGGCTGTGCTGGCTGGCGCTGAAAACATGCCGGATGGCCGCGCTTATCGCCCTGGTGATATTTTAACTACTATGTCGGGCCAAACCGTTGAAGTGTTGAACACTGACGCTGAAGGCCGTTTAGTGCTCTGTGACGCCTTAACTTATGTCGAGCGTTTTGACCCGGACGTCGTCATTGACGTAGCGACTTTAACAGGCGCTTGTGTTATTGCCTTGGGTAAACACGCCTCAGGTTTATTAAGTAACCATAACCCGCTGGCTCATGAAATTTTAAATGCCTCGGATCAAAGTGGTGACAGAGCCTGGCGTTTACCTTTGTGGGATGACTATCAGGATCAACTGGAAAGCCCGTTCGCGGATTTCAGTAACTTAGGTGGCCGTGCCGCCGGTACTATTACCGCAGCTTGTTTCCTGTCGCGCTTCACCCGTAAATACAACTGGGCGCATTTGGATATTGCCGGCACTGCATGGCGCAGTGGAGGTAAAGACAAAGGTGCAACAGGCCGCCCTGTGGCTATGTTGACCCAGTTTTTAATTAACCGTGTCGGAACCGACATCGAGGGATAACAGTGCCTCAAGTCAGTTTTTATCTGCTGCCGGAACAGGCAGCAGAAGCTGAATCACAGCTGGCGTCAGAGCCAGCTTTTTTTCATGTAGCAGCAAAACTTTGCGCCGATTTGTATCAGGCCGGACAGCGGGTTTTTGTGTTCTGCCAAAATCAGGCGGACGCCGAACTGCTGGATGAGGTATTATGGCGCTTTGATCCAGAGCGTTTTGTGCCACACAATCTGGCGGGCGAAGGCCCTGCAAGAGGCGCTCCGGTAGAAATCAGCTGGCTGCCTCCAAGCAACGCGAGGCCGGTTTTAATTAACCTGTCGGCAACAGTGCCGCCTTTTAGTCAGCGTTTTCAACAAATTATCGAATTTGTTCCAGCCGAAGAACTGCTTAAGGTTCAGGCGCGGGAACGATTTAAATTTTATCGCCAGTCGGGGTTAACCCCGCAAACAGTGCAGCTCTGATGGCCGGCCTGCGTTTTTAGTGAGAGTTTCAGGTAACGAAGATGGAAAAGACATTTAACCCGAGTCAAGTTGAACAAGCCATGTATCAGGCATGGGAAAGTAAAGGCTATTTCAAGCCAAGTGGTGACAACAGCAATGGTGCTTATTGCATCATGATCCCACCACCAAACGTGACCGGTAGCCTGCACATGGGCCATGCGTTCCAGCAAACTATTATGGATGCCTTAACCCGCTACAAACGTATGCTGGGTAAAAATACCTTATGGCAAGTAGGGACTGACCACGCTGGTATCGCCACGCAAATGGTTGTTGAGCGTAAACTGGCAGCCGAAGGCAAACCAGACCGTCATGCCATGGGCCGTGAAGCTTTTATTGAAAAAGTGTGGGAATGGAAAGCCGAATCAGGTGGCACCATCACCGAACAAATGCGCCGTTTAGGCAACTCAGTCGACTGGGACAAAGAGCGTTTTACTATGGACGCCGGCCTGTCGAATGCAGTGCAGGAAGTCTTTGTGCGTTTGTATCAGGACGATTTGATTTACCGTGGCAAACGCCTGGTGAACTGGGATCCTAAACTGCACACTGCTATTTCTGATTTAGAAGTAGAAAACAAAGAACAAAAAGGCCATCTGTGGAACTTACGTTACCCACTGGCAGATGGTGTCACTACGGCCGATGGCAAAAACTACATAGTAGTAGCAACTACCCGTCCTGAAACTATGCTGGGCGATACTGGTGTTGCAGTAAACCCGGACGACGAGCGCTACCAGTCACTGATTGGTAAAGAAGTGCTGCTGCCTCTGGTCAACCGCCGTATTCCAATTCTGGCTGACGAACATGCTGATAAAGACAAAGGCACGGGCTGCGTAAAAATCACCCCAGCCCATGACTTTAACGACTACGAAGTAGGTAAACGTCATCAGTTACCGATGATCAACGTGATGACAGCGGACGCCACTATCCGTAGTGAAGGCGAATGTTTCTTCCCGAATGGCGAAGTAAACCCGGCGCATAACGCTGAAATTCCTGCTGAATTCCAGGGGCTGGATCGTTATGTGGCACGTAAAGCCATAGTAGCGGCTTTTGATGCAGCTGGCCTGTTAGACAAAGTTGAAGATCACAATAACACCCTGCCCTACGGCGACCGTTCTGGTGTGGTGATTGAGCCTTTATTAACTGACCAATGGTATGTGCGTGTGGCGCCTATGGCCAAAACTGCCATTGAAGCTGTGGAAAACGGCGATATTCAGTTTGTGCCTAAGCAATACGAGAACATGTACTACAGCTGGATGCGTGACATTCAGGACTGGTGTATCAGCCGTCAGCTGTGGTGGGGTCACCGTATTCCAGCCTGGTACGATGAAACAGGTAAAGTGTATGTAGGCCGTGATGAAGCTGAAGTGCGTGCTAAACACGCTTTAGCCGATGACGTGAAATTACGTCAGGACAACGATGTACTGGACACCTGGTTCAGCTCAGCGCTGTGGACTTTCTCTACTTTAGGTTGGCCGGACAATACGGAAGAGTTAAAAACCTTCCACCCGACCGACGTGTTAGTCACTGGTTTTGACATTATTTTCTTCTGGGTTGCCCGGATGATTATGATGACGATGCATTTTGTCAAAGACGAAAATGGCAAACCACAAGTGCCGTTTAAGACTGTGTATGTAACTGGCCTTATTCGTGATGAAAACGGCGACAAGATGTCAAAATCCAAGGGCAACGTGATTGACCCGCTGGATATGATTGACGGTATCAGTCTGGAAGACCTGTTGGTGAAACGCACCAGCAATATGATGCAACCACAGTTGGCCGAAAAAATTGGCAACCAGACCAAAAAGCAATTCCCTGAAGGTATTGAAGCCAGCGGTACAGATGCGCTGCGTTTCACGTTAGCGGCTTTAGCTTCAACAGGCCGTGATATCAGCTGGGATATGAAACGTTTAGACGGTTACCGTAACTTCTGTAACAAGCTGTGGAACGCCAGCCGTTACGTCACCATGATGACCGAAGAGAAAGACTGTGGTCTTGCTGGTGGTGAAATGGAATTGTCGTTAGCCGATCACTGGATCATCAGCCAGTATCAGCAAACGATCACTCAGTTCCGTGGTTATTTAGACAGCTACCGTTTTGATATGGCGGCCAATACGCTGTATGAATTCACCTGGAACCAGTTCTGTGACTGGTACTTAGAGCTGACCAAACCTGTATTGTTTAAAGGCACCGAAGCTCAGCAACGTGGCACCCGTCATACCTTGCTGACAGTGCTGGAATCTTTACTGCGTTTAATGCACCCAATCATGCCATTCATCACTGAAGAAATTTGGCAACTGGTGGCGCCAATGGTGCGTAAAGATCTGAACCCTGGCGACAGCATTATGCTGCAGGCCTATCCGGAATTTAATCAGGCACTGGTCAATGAAACCGCCACTGCCGATCTGGAATGGGTGAAGAGCTTTATCGTCGCTATCCGTAACGTACGGGGCGAAATGGATATAGCACCAAGCAAGCCGTTGTCTGTACTGGTGCGTAACCTGACCAGCGATGACAGCCGCCGTTTACAAAGCAATATGGCGTTCCTGCAGAATATGGCAAAGTTAGAAGCCATTACTGTATTGGCCGATGGCGACACAGCACCAGCTTGTGCAGCTCAGCTTTTGGGCAAGATGGATATTCTGATCCCTATGGCAGGTTTGATCGACAAAGAAGCCGAACTGGCCCGTATTGCCAAACAAATGGAAAAAGCTCAGCAGGAACATGACCGCGTGGCCGGTAAACTGGCGAACGAAGGTTTTGTGGCTAAAGCGCCTGAAGCAGTACTCGCGAAAGAGCGCGAAAAACTGGCTGAAGCTTTAGAAGCTATCACCAAGTTAAAAGCCCAGCAGGAACAAATAGCTGCGATTTAACTATCAGTTGCATAAAACGACAAAAGGCGACCTACGGGTCGCCTTTTACATTTTTCGTCCTGCAAAATGCCTTGCGGGTCATCGTCGCTGCGCTTTCACCTTCGCTTCTACGGCTTCAAATCTGGCGATACTTTCCTAATCACAGTATCTCGCCATTCGAGAACCTGGTTCTCTCGAGAGCGCAATTCAAGGCGTGTTACAGGCTCACCGGTCTGAGTTTCGACCAACACTGAGTGTTGTTCGTCCGGCTGGTAAAGATTGTCCTCGCCCCACTGGCGCAAAGCGACAATCACAGGAAAAAGCCCACGCCCCATCTCTGTCAAAACATATTCCAGATAGGCTGTGCCATCAGAAGCTGGTGCAGTCTCCAATACTCCATGGTCTACCAGATCCTGCAACCGGGCGGTCAACATACTGCGTGCAATATCAAGATTCTTCTGAAGCGCACTGAAGCGATTTATACCATCGAGAACGTCTCGTATGATCAGAAGCGACCACCAGTCACCTATCACATCTAGCGAACGTGCCACAGGGCATTCAGCCTTACTTAAGTTCTTGCGCTTCATTCAGTTATCCTTTCTGGTTCACGTAACGGCCTCATTATACGGTCCTTTATTACCCCTGCAAATGAAGTCTTAAAATAAGACTAGACCTATCCAGATTCCAGTCTTATTATGAGACTTCTTTTCATGTAACATCTTTTGCTTCAGGATATCGTATGAACAGCCAGATAAACGACCGTTTCTCAACGACAAAATCCAACGATCCGCTAACCCATGCGAATACCCATAGCATCTCGATGGGGACGACTATTATCTTTGCAATAGCCTGCGGGCTAAGCGTCGCCAACATCTACTTTGCACACCCTCTACTGGACAGCATGGCTGCCGACTTCGGAATAACCCCTTCTGTGATTGGTGTGATCATTACGCTGACGCAAATCGGTTATGCATGCGGGCTTCTGTTTATCGTGCCGTTGGGCGACATTCTCGATCGCCGCAAGCTGATCGTAGCTCAGGGGTTACTGTCCGCTATAGCCCTGACTGTTGTTGCGACTACCCGAAATGAAGCTATGTTGTTCATCGCGATGGTCGCAGTAGGACTATTGGCCGTTGTCGTGCAGGTTTTGGTGGCTTATTCTGCGATGCTCGCCTCGCCGACAAGACGAGGAAAGACGGTAGGCATGGTGACAAGCGGCATAGTCGTCGGTCTGTTGCTAGCCCGCTTCGTTTCTGGAGTACTTGCTGATCTCGGCGGCTGGCGCACGGTTTACATGACATCTGCCATAACCACTCTACTCATGGCTGCAGTCCTCTGTCACATTTTGCCACGTGAGGCAGCTCCTCGCTCTCCAGTTTCCTATCCAGCACTACTTCGCTCGATGCTAACATTGTTTGTGGAGGAGCCTATTTTGCGGATCCGTGCCATCCTTGCTCTGCTAATATTTGCCGCTTTCAGTATATTCTGGACTGCGCTGGTGCTGCCACTTAGCGCCCCCCCTTACACTATGTCACATACGCAAATTGGTCTGTTCGGTCTTGCTGGGCTGGCTGGGGTATTCGCTGCCAGCGGAGCTGGACGTTTGGCCGATAGAGGTTTTGAGCAATGGACAAGCGGAATTTCTCTGCTGTTGTTGCTTATATCCTGGGGATTCATTGCGTTCCTTGATTCCTCAATACTGGCACTGGTGATCGGAGTAGTCATCCTGGATCTGGCAGTGCAAGCTGTCCACGTTACTAATCAAAGCATGATCTTCGCCATTCGGCCGGAGGCGCATAGCCGACTGGTTGCCGGTTACATGCTGTTCTACTCTATTGGAAGCGCCATTGGCGCTATTGCCTCAACGACGATATACCATAGTGCAGGTTGGAACGGTGTATGTGTTTTGGGCGCAACTATCAGCCTAGTGGGTGTTATTTTCTGGGCTACCACCGCGCATATCGGGCGAGCACAGTGTCAGACAGCCCCCCCTTCAAGCCCACTCTGTCTTAAGCCCTTAAACGTCGCCACCACATCGGCACATACACCAAAGCGGCCGCACACATAGCCACCAGGAAGACCGCAACCACCAACTGATAGACAATGTAATTACTGGCCTCCACTGAGACAAACCAGCTGGCAATAACACCGCTGACAAACAATAAAGCCCGCACTATCCAGCCCATCACATCACTCCTACATAGTACTTAATGATTTTCTAAAGCGTTGCAGTGAAAAGCGAAACAACAGTCCGCCGATCAGCAACAGCGCCAGCATCTGCGGCCACACCACATCAAGGCCAGCACCACGGTATAAAATGGCTTGAGAAGCAGAAACAAAATGGGTATTAGGTGCGACCAACATAATGGTCTGGATCAGATCAGGCATACTTTCTCTGGGTGTCATACCACCGGACAACAGTTGCAGCGGCAACAACACCAGAATAAGCAGCAAACCAAACTGCGGCATAGAACGCGCCACTGTGGCCATAAAAATACCCATAGAGGTCGTAGCAAACAGCTGCAAGGCTGTGATCAATAAAAACAGCAGTACCGAGCCTTCCACCGGCACGGCCAGCACAGTTTTAATCATCACAGTTAACGAAAAGCCTGTCGCCACCAGCACCACCAGCCCCATAGACAAAATTTTCGATAACATAATCTGGCCAGGTGTCACAGGCATTACCAGCAAATGTTCGATAGTGCCGTGTTCACGTTCACGGATAAGCGCAGCGCCTGTCAGGATAATGGAAATCATGGTGACGCTATTAATCACCTCCATCAAAGAGCCAAACCAGCTGGCGGTTAAATTGGGGTTAAAGCTGGCTCTAAGCACTAAATCCACCGGCAAACTGGTGTTTAACCTGTGCCTTTGGCTGAATTCACTGATTTCGCTGCTGACAATCTGTTCTATATAACCACTGCCACTAAAGGCCTGACTGATACGGGTAGCATCCACACTCAGCTGTACTTTCGGTGAACGGCCAGCCAACAAGTCCTGCTCAAAATCAGGCGGAATAGTCAGCACAAAGCTGTAGACTCCGGCATCCAGCGCCGCATCCACTTCTGACAAACTAATGAGTTTAGGTGGCATAAAATAAGGCAGATAAAAAGCCGAGACGATGCGGCCGGATAAACCAGACTGATCCTCATCCACCACTGCTATAGGCGCTTTATGCAAAGTTTCAGGCATAGAAGTACCAGCAATATAAATGCTGGCGCTAAAGGAATACAAAATCAGCAGCAACATCATAGGGTCGCGCCACAGGCTCCAGAGTTCTTTCACACCCAGCCGATAAATATTCGCCAATTTAAGCTGCATGCTCAGCGCTCCTGTTTTTTCAGTAACAGCGCTGAAGCCAGAATAATCACAGGCACAGCAAGCGCCATTTGCAGTACAGCGGGATAAATATCAGATAGCTGCAAAGCTTTACTAAACACTCCTCTGCTAATCGTCAGAAAAAAACTGGCTGGATGAATTTCGCCAATAAGACGCCCCGCGCCTTCTAAAGCCGACACTGGGGTTATCATGCCAGCAAACTGCACAGCAGGAATAATGGTGCCAAGCACTGAGACTAAAATGGCAGCGATCTGACTTTTGGTAAAGGTAGAAGCGAACAAGCCAAAGCCGGTGGAAAACAACACAAACACCAAAGCGCTTAAACTCAAGGCCCAGAAACTGCCCGTCAACGGCACTTTAAACAAAGTGATAGCTGTGACTAACATCAGTAAGAAATTCACAAAAGCCAAAGCTATATAAGGCAGTTGTTTGCCCAGCAAAAACTCCAGCCGGCTGACTGGAGTCACATACAAATTAATAATAGAGCCCAGTTCTTTTTCCCGCACCACGGACAGAGCTGTTAAGACCGCAGGGATCATCAGTAACAGCATAGGGATCACAGCAGGCACCATAGCCACCAGGCTTTTTACATCAGGGTTATATCGAAAGCGCGTTTCAACGGCAGAACTCAGACTGCTGGCATCTGTGCCCAGTGCTTGTGTTGCCTGTAACCTCAGCCAATGCAAATGCATACCCTGCACATAACCTTTAATAGTTTCAGCCCGGTTTGGCATAGAGCCATCCACCCAGGCGGCCACTGAGACGTGCTGACCACGCGATAAATCACGGCCAAAACCATGGGGAATCTCTATCGCTAGCGTAATGTCGCCACTGCGCATACGCTGATCGATGTCCTGCTGGCTTTTGAGCGGCGGCTTTTCAATAAAATAACGCGAACCTGATAAATTCAGCACATAGTTTTGGCTCAAGACAGACTGGTCCTCGTCCAGCACAGCAAAGGTTAAATCTTCCACGTCCATGGTAATGCCGTAACCAATAAACAACATCAGCACCAGACTGCCCAATAAAGCCAAAGCCGAACGGATAGGGTCGCGCTTCAGCTCTAAGGTTTCACGCTGAGTAAAACTCCAAAGCCGCTGCCAGCTAAAACTTTTTTTAACCGGCTCTGCTGTGTTGGCTGAGGCTAAATTGATTTCAGCATCTGTGCTGTTGTCTCTGGCTCCCGCCTGTTCCAGATAACGAATAAAAGCCTGCTCCAGATGATCGGCTTGCTGATTGGCCACAATCTGCGCCGGGGTATCACTGACCAGCACTTTACCCGCATGCATCAGGGATATGCGGTCGCAGCGTTCGGCTTCGTTCATAAAGTGGGTGGAAATAAAAATGGTGACCCGATCCTGTCTGGCCAAATCAATCATCAGCTGCCAGAAGTTGTCACGGGCGATCGGATCCACCCCGGATGTAGGTTCATCCAGAATAAGCAGCTCAGGCTTATGCACCATAGCCACAGCCAGCGATAAACGCTGGCGTATACCCAGTGGCAGATTATCCGGCAATAAAGTGGCCACCTGCTGCAAGCCAAACCGCTGCAGCATTTCAGCAACACGCTCGCTTAGCTGCTCTGTTGGCACATGAAACAATCTGGCGTGTAATTCCAGATTTTGTAGCACTGTCAGTTCAGAGTACAAAGAAAAAGCCTGCGACATATAGCCCACTCTTTTGCGGGTAGAAATATCGTCCGGGTTTAAAGTTTGGCCAAATAATAAAGCCTGGCCTGAAGTAGCTGGCAGCAAGCCAGTCAGCATTTTCATGGTGGTGGATTTACCACAGCCATTGGAGCCGAGAAAACCAAAAATCTCGCCTTTTTTAATCTGAAAACTGACGTTATCTACCGCGGTAAAATCGCCAAACACCATGCTTAAACCAGCTGCTTCAATAGCAATACTCTGATCACCACCCTGCAAAGGCGGCACCACTACTGCTTTGTAGCCTTGTTTAGCGGACTCTGGCAGCAACTGAATAAAAGCCGCTTCCAGGCTTTGCGTTTGGGTCTGTTGATGCAAGTCAGCCGGGCTACCGCTGGCCAGCACCTGGCCTGCATTCATTGCAATCAGCCAGTCAAAACCTTCGGCTTCGTCCATATAGGCGGTGGCGACTATCACACTCATTTGCGGCGAGTTTTGCCGGATCTTCTGGATTAACTGCCAGAACTGACTGCGCGCCAGCGGGTCAACCCCTGTGGTGGGTTCGTCGAGGATCAATAATTTAGGGTCGTGAATTAACGCACAGCACAAGCCCAGTTTTTGCTTCATACCCCCTGATAACTTACCGGCGGGGCGCTGCAAGAAGCTATACAAGCCTGTGGCTTTGGTTAACTCATCGATACGGCGGCGCCGCTCTTTGGCATCGTGGCCAAATAAACGCGCGAAAAACTGCAGGTTTTCTTCCACCGACAAGGTCAGATACAGGTTCTTGCCTAAACCCTGCGGCATATAAGCAATATCGGCGCAGACCGCATCACGGTGACCGCTGCTTGCCATATCACCGCCCAAAACCTCTACTTTGCCTTGCTGCATAGCGCGGGCACCGGACAGTAAAGACAATAAGCTGGACTTACCCACCCCATCAGGCCCAATCAAACCCACCATCACACCGGCGGGAATATCCAGCGAAATGGTATCCAGAGCTTTAGTTTTACCGTAGCTAAGCTGCACCTGCTGCAGCTGTGCAACCAGAGCAGCCTGCCCTGAAATAGAGGTCACTGCACCAGCTCCGGTACAACGTCAGGCCAGGGCTGACTGCTATCCAGCCGCAGATAGGCCACACCAGGCAAACCAGTTTTCACTTTGGTTTTATGCTTTAACAGCAGTTCAGGATTGATTTTGGCCTTCACTCTGAACATCAACTTTTCACGTTCGCTGGCTGTTTCTACAGTTTTAGGCGTGAACTGCGCGACATCGGCCACATAAGACACTTCAGCCGGTATCGACAAATCAGGCACTGCATCCAGTACCACCCGCACTTCGCTGCCAACTTCAATACGACCAGCCAAAGCTGAGGGTAAAAAGAAGGTCATATGCACATCTGTCACGTCAATCAGGCTTAACACTTTGCCACCTGCAGCGACAATTTCGCCGGTTTGAGCAATGCGGTATTGAATACGACCAGCTCTCGGCGCTTTGAGCTGGTTGTCAGTCAACTCTGACTGCACCCGCGCAACAGTTGCGCGAGCTGCATCCACAGCGGATGCAGCTGAATTAATTTGTGCTTCGGCTGAAGCAATACCAGCCACAGCGGCGTCAATCTGGGCTTTGGCAGAACTGACAGCCGTTTTGGCGCTGGTGACTAAGGTATCGTTATCTTCGGCCAGTTGCTTTGATACAGAGCCTGTTTCAGCCAAGGTACCGGTACGGCTGGCTCTGCTTCTGGCTGCAACCAGCTCAGCGTTACGCTGAACTAATAAAGCGTCCAGCGCGGCTTTTTCACTTTTACGTTGTAACAACTGACTGTCTGCAGTCACAGTCGCACTTTGCGCCTGACGCAATTGAGCTTCAGCCTGATGCAACTGTGCCACTAAAGATTCGGATTCCACTGTTGCAACCAATTGGCCTGCTTCAACAAAATCCCCTTCGTCCACCATCAGCTGTTTGATCCGACCTGCTGTTTTGCTGGCGACTGCAATTTCAGTGGCTTCAATACGGCCATTACTTTTCAGCAGATTATCCGTTTGTGCGCCTGAAAAATTCAGGTAATACAACAGCAGAGCCGCACTGACAACTCCTGCTGCCAGTGGTACCTTTGTTTGTAGTCCAGTCATCATCCATTTCACCTTAGCGCTTATTGTCCGTCTTGCCTGTGATGGCCTTGAATATTCTGTAGCCACTCTATGCCTCTTTGCGGCAAAGTTCTTTGATGTAGGCCAACTTAGTGACTAATAAGCAAAAAAGCTGAAATAAACTATCACAGGTCTGAACTTTACCTCTGTACGGCAGGCAACAATAATTCAGGCGCTATCTGCTGTAAAAATGGTCGGGTAATAAAAGCAGCCTGCTTAGCGAAATCGCAGTAATTTTCTTTGACTGTGTTGGTATTCATCGCCACCACCAGCTGTAGCTCCGGATAAATAACTAACCAGCTTTGCGCGCCGCTGGACACGCCACCATGATGGACAAAATTGACGGTACGGTTCAGTGGATTGTCTTTGTCACAAAACAAATGGTTTTGCGAAAAATTGCGCCAACCTAAGGCATAAAACTGCTCGTTTACTTCGCCATTGCTGAGCTTTTGTGGTGTCCAGAACTGCTGCTGCACTGCCGCAGGAATAAAGTCTGAGTTAAACCAGGCTGAGCCTAACAGGGCTAAATCGACAGAACTGGCGGCCAGACCGCCTCCTGCCCACTTCTGACTTAAATTCACCTCTCGGTGTTTTTTGGCATAGCCATCCCAGGTCATATAAAAGCTGACCTGATAGGGGGATGGCAGCTCGGAAGCGGCCAAAGAAGGCAAGCCAAGGGGCTGACTGATCTGTGCATCCAGATACTGTAAAAACGGTGTTTGTACTGCACTTTGCAGTACAGCACTGGCCAGATTGACGTCAAAGGAGCTGTAATGAAAATTGGTGCCTGCCGGATAAAGTAGTTTGCTTTCGTCAAATAAGTCCAGAGCGTCATGCACATCATGAAACTCAGTTTGTTTTAATAAAGTTTGTACCGCACCAATCCAGTCGGTGTTTTCTTTATAACCAGGCAAACCTGCTGTGTGTGACATCAGTTGCCGTAACGTTAAATCCCGCCACTGCGAATTGGGGAGCTCAGTTTTATAACGACTAATTGGCGCATCCAACTCTATAGCACCAGCTGCCACTGCTCTGGCCAATGCAGTGGCCGTTACCGCCTTTGACGTGCTGCCAATTCGAAACTGACTTTCAATGCTGGCTGGTTTTTGACTTTCAAGATCGGCATAACCCACAGCTCCAGCCCATAACAACTGACCACGCCAGGCTATAGCAGCGGTCAAAGCCGGAAACTGGCCTTGCTGCTGACTTTGCTTCAGTGCCGTCATAGCGTGTTCTGCCGTGGCCTGAAACTCTGATTGATACACTTTTGTTTGCTCTGGTACCCCGGCTGAAAACTTTGCCGATAATTCTGTCCAGCCAGACAACTGATCCCATGCCACCACAGCCCCAGCCAGCAGTAGCACCGCCGCAGTTATTACTCTTTTTTTCATTGGTTTAGTCCTTTCAATGTTGTTGTTTTCCATGGTTTTTGGCAAAGCTTCGCCCGCAGGCTGAAAAGCCCGAACCCGAAGTTCACAAAATATTAAATTCTAAAACGGAGCAGCAGTTTTGCCTTAGGGTGTAGCCCCCTGCTGCAACAGATAAGCCCTGATTTCGGCAGTAGAAGCCCTGCTAAGTGGCGAGCGTAGTTCACTGCCATCCATCATGGTCGCTTCAACTTTCAGGTTCACTCTGGCGCCTTGCTGAACCAGATACTGCACCATCGCCAGATCACCCATATAACTGGCGTTAATCAGTGGGGTTTCGTCAGCCAATACTATGGCATTCACATCAGCCCCAGCCTGAACCAGCAGTTTAGCTAACTCCAGATCACCAAGCTGCGCGGCGATAATCAGCGGGTTGCCATCACGTCTGCTGCTTTGGTTCACATCAGCACCAGCAGAGAGTAACAATTCCATCATAGCTTTATCCCTGGCTCTGACGGCCAGCATTAAAGCGGTGCCCTCACCCGGCATCGCAGCATTTAACGGATAACCTAAAGCAATCAATTGACGAACTTCGGCTAAATCCCGCTGCCGCACTTTTTTCAGTAATTGTTGCAACTGAGTCAGTTCAGTCAGGCTAACCTGGGCATATTCCGCTGGTAATTGTGCCACCTGAGTACGTTGTGCCAAAACCAGAGTGGCAGCGACGGACAAAGACAACGCAAGTAGCAAAGCACAACTTTGTGGTGTGATTTTTCCGGCAGAACCTTGCAACACCAGACGGATCCGCTGTGCTAACAAAGGTTGTTGCTGCCATGGCATGGCAAGTAATAGAGGCTGCGCGGTCTGGTTTACTTTGCTGCAATCCGCTTTGCTGCAGTCAAGCAAGGTTTGGGCATAACGATGTGGCTGCGTTAATTGCGTAGTTACCGCAGCATCACAACTTAACTCGCGATATTTATTCAGTTGCCGGCAGATTAAGCCCCAGAGCGGGCTCCACCAGCACAACACTGCACAGAATTGTTGCAGATAAAAAGCGGCCAAATCGCATCGATGCCAGTGCATACGCTCATGTGCAATCACATGCTGTAACTGCTCTGCCGATAACTGCTGTACCCATAAAGCAGGAAGAATAATACGAGGCTGACGCAGCCCTACCAGCATAGCGCTATCAATGGCGAAGTGTTGATACAGTGCTGGCTGGTGGTTGGCAAAATCTGATAAGTTCAAGGGTTTAGCCTGTAACCATAACTGACGGCTAGCATAGTAACTTTGGCTAAATCGCCCTAGTTGCCAGCAGCAGCCCAAAGGCAAAATCAATAACCACCAGGCTGGTGGAACAAACAAATAAAACAGCTGTGGCGCCAAAGCCCAGCGCTGAGTGAAAGCCGGTTCGCTCTCTGCAACTGCTGTGGCTTCCGGTAACTGAAGCTGTTGCTGTAAAACAGAGATGTCAGCGTTAAACCATTGCTGCGGCGCGACCTGTTCAGCGCCTTCAGTTAATACAACAGCAGGCAACACAAACAACAGCACCGCCACTATGGTCCACAAGCGCAACATCCAGTGTGGTGCAGGTCGCAACGGGCTTTGGCCAAGCCAATACAACCATGGCACTGTTACCAGGGCCAATAGCAGATGTAAAACCAGATAAAACAACAACCAGCTAAATTCCAGCATGATCAGTCTCCCTGTGCTGCCTTATCTGCGTGAGCATCAATTTGTGCCTGTAACTCATCAGCAAGTTCTGGCGTTAACTCTTGCTGCTCTATCAGATGTTGTGCCAGCAAAGCCGGAGAGCCGCCAAAGAAACGCTGCAGCAGGGTGCTTAAGGCCTGACTGCGGGCTTCCTGCTGCACTGTAGTCGCCTGATAAATAAAAGCTTTGCCCTGTTTTTCACAGTCGACATGGCCTTTATCAAACAAAATGCGACATAAGGTTTGCACTGTGGTGTAAGCCACAGCTGAATCTTTGCTTAGCTCTGCAGTAATGTCTTTGACTGAACAAGGGCCATGTTGCCATAACACCTGCATAATTTTTTGCTCTGCACTGGTAAGCTCGAGGGATTTTGTTCTGGCCATGCCTGTTACCCTATAAAAACCATCTACTAAAGAATTAGTTTTAATCTAACTGAACATTTTTCACACTGCAACTAATTCTTTAGTTTTTGTATTGTTTTCCACGAATGCCACCTGTTTTATCTTCAGTCCATCGCAAAACTATGTAAAGTTCTGGTAAAAAACTTGGACTGAAGGGCAATCTGCTATACCATCCGCGCCGCCTGCAGCAACGAGGTTGCAGGTTCCCTGATTAATTCTCAAATGGAAGAGACACCATGAAATTAAAGTTAAGCGCCTTATTCGTTGCCTTAGTAGTGACTGCAGTTCCAGCTCAGGCTGACTGGTTAAATGCTGTTAAAGATGGCGTAGGCAGCACACTGAACGACACTAAAGAAAGCGTTAAAACTGCTGCTTTAAATACCTCAGTGCGCACAGCTTTAGGTTTAACTGAAGGCAAATCTACTCAGGCTGCTATTACTGAGAAACTGGGTGAACCAGTCAGCAAAACAGAAAAAGACGGTAAAACTCTGTGGTTATACGACGTGACCGCTTTATCTGCCAGCTACCCAACTTTAACTGAGTTAGTAAAAACTCAGGAAGCAGCACAAAAGTCTGTGCAATTAAGCTTCAATGGCGATATGTTAGATAAGTTAGAACTGATCACCAACGCTAAGTAATTCTTTAATCACTGCCGCAGCCAGCGGCAGTGATTTTTTCCAACTATTTCCCTCCAATGTCTGCATTTTCACGGCTATTCGAACCCACCCAAAAGTTGTAGAAAGTATTTTTTTTGTTATTATTGCGCGCCTGAATTTAACCCGTGTAAATTCATTCTGTTGTTTACCCTGATCTGATGAAATTGCACATACCCGTTGTACTTAAAGCTGCAGCTTTGTTGACTGCGTTCGCTCGCCCCAATCACATAGGTTAACTATGTTCATGGGGTCTCGTTCACTTGTCGCCGCTCTGCAACTTCAATTACTTAGGGTACGATAAGCAATCACTTTCGGTCCCGGGCTCTGGCAGCTAAAACCCCAAACACTCCGTATGCAGTTCATGCTACGGTTGGCTTTTATTTTTCTGGCGTTGCCAGGCTTTGTGAAGGAACCCTTTAATGGATTCACCAAGTGCCATTAGTTTGATCCCACCAGTTGTTGTGATGGCTGTTGCCATCTGGCTGAAGCGGCCGATTTTGTCGCTGGTTGTGGGCGCAGTTGCAGGTTTGCTGATGCTGTTTCCAACTCAACCTTTTGAGTTGCTGAATACCTTTGCTGAGATCTCGACCAGCGTGATGCAGGATGAAACCATTGGCTGGTTAATTCTGGTTTGTGGTGGTTTTGGCTCCTTAATTGGTTTGTTGATCCATACAGGAGGCGCAGTGGCGTTTGGCCGTTCGGCTTCTAAGCTGGCAACAGGCCCGCGCTCCTCTATGTTTATGACCTTTGTTTTAGGCTGCATTATTTTTATCGACGATTACCTGAACGCGTTAAGCGTGGGTGAAGCGATGAAACGGGTCACAGATAAATACAAAATTTCCCGTCAAATGCTGGCTTATATAGTGGATTCTACCGCTGCACCTATTTGCGTCATTATTCCTATTTCTACCTGGGCTATTTTCTTTGGCGGTTTGCTGGAAAACAATAAAGTCGCTGAAGCCGGGCAAGGTGTGGATGTCTATATGCAAGCCATTCCTTATATGCTGTATCCATGGCTGGCCGTATTGATGGTGCTGTTAGTTACGTTAAAAATTATGCCTGCCATAGGCCCGATGAAAAAAGCTGAACTGGCGGCGCAAAATGGTACCCCTCTGGATGTATTGCCTGATGTGGGTGTTGAAGCCAGTGCCAGTCATCACCATGTGCAGGGCCAGACTGTTCCTGCTGGTGATCAGTATGCTGTGCATTCGATGGAACAGGAATTTGAAGGCAGCAACAAACAAGGCAAGCTGCGTAACTTTATAGTGCCTATGCTGATGCTGATTGGTTTTACCATCTACTTTGATATTGATGTACTCAAAGGTCTGTTAGTGACTTTAGTGCTGACTATCGCTTTTTATAGCTACCAGCGTCTGATGCCATTAGGCGAGATGATGGAAGTAATGATGAATGGTTTTAAAACCATGCTGCCCGCCATCTGTACTGTAATCGCCGCTTTTGTGTTTAAAGATGTCTGCGACAAGTTATTGCTGCCTCAGTATGTGATTGAAAACCTGACGCCTTATATGACGGCACAAATGCTGCCCGCTATCGTATTTTTAGCTATGGCTGTGTTGTCGTTTGCCACAGGCTCATCCTGGGGTATTTTTGCGGTATCTATCCCTATTGTGATGCCTTTGGCCTACGCAGTAGAAGCTGATATTCCGCTGGTGATAGGTGCTCTGTTATCGGCTAGCTCCTTCGGTAGTCAGGCCTGTTTCTACAGCGACTCTACTGTATTAGCAGCTCAGGGTTCAGGTTGTAATCTGGTATCGCACGCTGTGACTCAGCTGCCTTATGCTTTAATAGCAGCCACTCTGGCATTTATTGGTTTTATCCTGATCGCCTAAGTGTCAGTAGTTTTATCGTCGCAACAACGTTCCCGACAGTTGCGACATACCGTCCTTCCATGGACATCGTCGAAAATATGCTTCCGGCCTGCGCCAGAGGCGAAGGCGTGATAACGGCGAAATGCCAAACTGTTGGCATTTCGAAAGACCGTTATCACCCTGCATTTTCGACATACCGTCCTTCCATGGACATAAAGAAAGGCACCTGTTGGGTGCCTTTCTTCATTCCAGCTACAGGCCAAATTTATCTTGGTTATAACTTCTGGCGATATAGAAAAACCTCCGTCATTAATCTGTAAAAACGCACAGATTTACACGTCCTATCCATTTTTTACGAAATAGTGTTAGAAATAAGCTAGTTAGCGCAGGACTGGCTTGAAAAGCATAAGTGGCCATTCCTTTATTCCATAAAGTTTTAGATAGTAAGACTTTTATGCTTAAAGACCGCTAACTATCCAGACATCCGGTTATTTCTAATTCATCTATACAAGACCAATCCATTAGTTATTTAACTTTCTACTCAGGCCTAGAATGCGCTCACTTTCTGCCAGGGCCACCGCTCTGTGATACAGAACCCTAAGCACAACGAGGTTTTTATGCTTCATTCAACACAAGAGTTTTTATCCAGCAACGCCACACAAGGGGCCAGCAGGGCTTTGCCTGTGCTGGATCTGAGCCTGATGGATGGCACTGCAGTTGAGCAACAGTCTTTTATTCAGCAATTGCGTGTTGCAGCCCGTGATGTGGGTTTCTTTTACCTGACGGGTCATGGTCAGACTGAACAGAAACAACAACAGATTTTAGCGCTGGCAAAACAGTTTTTTGCGTTGCCACTGGCCGATAAACAACAAGTGCAGATGATCCACTCACCCCACTTTCGTGGTTATACAGGCTTAGGTGGCGAATTAACCCGTGGTCAGCCGGATATCCGCGAACAGTTTGACGTGATGCGGGAAGAAGCTGTGCCAGCACAGACGGATATCAGCCCAGCCTGGCAAGGTTTAATTGGTCCTAACCAATGGCCAACGGCTTTACCACAGATGAAAACTGAACTGCTGAACTGGCAACAGTCGCTTTCTGATATCACAGTAAAATTAATGCGCGCTTTAATGCTGGCGTTACAACAACCTGCTGATGCCTTAGATGACACTATCAAAGCTGGTCCTTATCAGCATATGAAGCTTATTCGTTATCCAGGTGTGGATGCAAAAGCGTCGAACAGCAAACAAGGTGTGGGTGCTCATAAAGATCCGGGTTATCTGACCTTGGTGGTACAAGATGATCAATCAGGTTTAGAAGTGGAAACTGAACAAGGTTGGGTTTCTGTTGCTCCGCTGCCAGGTGCTTTTGTCGTCAATATTGGTGAGCTGCTGGAACTCGCGTCCAATGGCTATTTAAAGGCTACCTTGCACCGTGTAGTCAGCCCGAATTCTGGTGTAGAGCGTTACTCCTGTGCCTTTTTTATGGCAGCTCAACTGGACGCTACTGTGCCTTTATTGCAGTTACCGTCTCATTTAGCTGACGAAGCTAAAGGTCCGGCCAGCGATCCAAGCAACCCATTGTTTTATCAGGTGGGCCAGAATGTGCTAAAAGGACGTTTACGTTCACACCGTGATGTGGCTGCGGCTCATTACGCAGAGTTAGCAAAAGCTGTCTAAGCTCAGCTTTAAATTAAAGATAAATACATTCCCAAGGTGACGGCCGGGACAACCCGGCTGAACTAAGCAGTTAAATGAACCAAGGTTTATTATGAAATTCCGTACTTTAAGTATTCATGCCGGGCAACAACCAGACCCAAGTACCGGCGCTTTAGCCACTCCGGTTTATTTCACCAGCACCTTTAGTTACGGCACAGCCGAAGAAGGTCAGGCGCGTTTTTCAGGTCAGAACCCAGGTTATATCTACAGCCGTTTTGCCAACCCGACTACCGCAGCGTTAGAGCAAAAACTGGCAGCGCTGGAGGGGGCAGACGAAGCGTTAGTAGTGGCCAGCGGTATGGCGGCTGTCAGCGCCATTATGTATGCACTGACCAATGCAGGTGATGAAGTAGCTTTTATCGACCCTGTCTACGGCGGTACTGATGCCTTTTTACGTAACACCTTAACCCGCGCTGGTGTCACTTTAAGCCGCTACAGCAGCGATAAAGACTTTGCCGAACGGGTGAAACCCAATACCAAAGTGGTGTTATTTGAACCTATCACCAACCCCACCTTAAAAGTGATAGACACCCGTATTGTGGTGGAAGCGGCCCGTAAAGTCGGTGCTCTGGTGATTTGTGACAATACCTTTTTAACCCCTTATTTATTCCGTCCACTGGAAATTGGGGCCGATATTGTGATGCACAGCGGCACTAAGTACCTGTCTGGCCATGGCGATATTATTGCCGGCATAGTGGCAGGACGCAGCGAACTGATGCAGAAAATCCGTACTGTAGCGCTGAAGCATATAGGCTCACCTATAGGCCCGCAGGAAGCTTATTTACTGCAACGTGGTGTAAAAACTCTGACCTTGCGGATGGATGCTCATATCGAAAATGCCCGCAAAGTGGCGGACTTTTTAGCTACGCATCCTAAAGTGGCCAAGGTCTATTACCCGGGCCACTCCAGCCATCCGGGGCATCAGGCTATAGCAGACACAGCAACAGGTTTTGGTGGCATGGTCGCTGTTGATATCGAAGGTGGTTTTGCCAAGGCTGCAGTGTTTTTAAATAACCTGCAATTATTCGCACAGGCCGTGAGCTTAGGTGATGTGGAAAGCTTAGCCTGTCACCCAGCCAGTACCACTCATGCAGCTATGACAGCAGAAGACAGACAAAGAGCGGGTGTCACCGAAAATCTGGTTCGTCTGAGTATAGGTGTGGAAGATGCGGATGATTTAATTGCTGACTTAGCACAGGCTCTGGCTAAGCTGTAATCTGGATCAGAGCCTTGATTCTAACCCAGATATCAGGTACCAGCATTAGGCCGATTGCCGACTTTTTATGAAAGGGTCAGAGTTAATAGCTCTGCCCCTTATTCATTTCTGAACTATCAAATACGAATTTCGTTCTTTTTAAGAATATAAATATCCTCTACATTCATCTCAAGCGTCCAGACGGCTAAAGCTTAAAACAAGTACAGTCGCAGGACCCGAAGCCTCCACAACCAGCGCTTCGTAAAAAATAAAAAACATCCAGGAACACAAAAACAAAAAACAGACTGACCGGAACGCCGGAAGTTATAAAAAACTTGCGGAGAATATGATGTCAGCTCAGTACACTCAATATTATGGCTTATTCAGTAAAGCCAGAACCAGCCCGACCCGTTTCTATAAAACCTTTCAACTGGCCAGCCTGACCGCAGCTTTGTTGGTCAGCTTACCCAGTCAGGCCGGTTTCCCTACTATTTACGGCAAAATTAATGTCAGTGCGCAGCAGTATGATTTCGAAAAGTTAAATTTTGCTCAAACCACACCAGCCACTAACCCTGTTAGCTATCAGCATAGTGGCGCAACCAGCCTAGCTGATGAACTGGACAATACTTCTGTCGAAAGCAACGCCTCGCGTTTTGGTATTCGTGGTGATCTGGATGTGTCTGCCGATCTGAAAATTATTTATCTGGTGGAATACGGCATAGACACGGACAACGGCACTAACGCCAATGGCCGTGAGCTGACTCAGCGTAATATCTACGCTGGCTTACAAGGCGAATGGGGTACGCTGCTTCTCGGCAAAAATGATACGCCACTGAAAACCCTGCAAACCAATACAGTCATACGTGGCGACATCGACAGATTTAACGATGCAGCTTTGGCCGATATCGGCAGTTATCTGGTCGGTGAAAACCGCGCCGATAACGTGATCCAATACAACTCGCCTATTTTCCTTGAAGGTTTTGAATTCAGTTTTGCCGCAGTACAAAGCGAAGAAACAGGCATAGCAGTCAACGCCAACAATCCACAGGATGACAGTGATTTAGCCAGTGGTTATTCCAGCGCTTTAACTTACGGTAAATCCAAATGGTTTGTCGGTGTTGCCATCGACAACAATGTGGCGACCACTGATGCCATTCGGGTTTTAGGCGAAGTATCTGTTGGCCCGGTGAAATTAGGGGCAATTTACCAAACCGCAGAAGCCCATAAAGACGCCGACCGTATTGGCCCCTTCTCAACCTTCGTTGGCTCTTCAGTATCAAGCTCTGGTGCGCAAAATGGCCTGAACCCTATCAGCGAATGGGATGGCGCTTCAGGTAATGCCTTTATTGAACAGGATGGTTATGTGCTGAACGCAGCATGGAAAGTCGCAGGCCCATGGACAGCCAAAGCTCAATACGGCAGTTCAACTTCAACACCAGCCAACAGCAGCTACGGCGATGTGGATCTGACAGCTCTGGCACTGGGTGTGGATTACAAATTGAGTGATGCTGCACGGCTTTACAGCTACTACGCCCAGTTAGAAACCGAAGGTGACAGCCTGATCGGCACGGTAAAACCTAAAGACAACACTTTGGCTGTAGGCCTGGATTTCAGATTCTGAACCCTATTTAAAAAGGAAAAACGCTATGCAAAGCATCAAAAATAAATTACTGCTGGCCGCCACTGTACTGACCTTAAGTTCAGGCTTGATGGCCAAAGATATTACCTTACTCAATGTGTCGTACGACCCAACCCGCGAGTTATACCGTGATTACAACAAAGCCTTCTCGGCTTACTGGCAACAAAAAACCGGTGATACCGTCAAAATTGAACAATCACACGGTGGCTCCGGCAGCCAGTCACGTTCTGTCATTGACGGCTTAAGAGCAGACGTAGTGACTTTAGCTTTGTCCGGCGATATAGATCCGCTGGCAAAAATTGGCAAGTTACTGCCGGAAAACTGGGAAAGCCGCTTAGCCGACAGCAGCGCGCCTTACACCTCCACCATCGTATTTTTGGTGCGCAAAGGTAATCCGGAAAATATCAAAGACTGGGACGACCTGGTCAAAGAAGGAGTAGAAGTGATCACTCCGAATCCAAAAACCTCAGGCGGTGCCCGCTGGAACTACTTAGCAGCCTGGGCTTATGCCGAACAAAAATACGGCTCAGAGGATGCAGCTAAAGACTTCGTCGGCAAGCTGTTTAAAAACGTGCCTGTGCTGGATTCAGGCGCCCGTGGCTCAACCACCACTTTTGTTCAGCGTGGTATAGGTGACGTGTTACTGGCCTGGGAAAACGAAGCCTTTTTGGCAGTCAATGAATTAGGCAAAGACAAGATTGAAATCGTAGTGCCGTCCTTGTCTATTCTGGCTGAACCTTCTGTTGCTGTAGTGGATAAAAACACTGAAGCCAAAGGCACCACCGAAGTAGCTACTGCCTACCTGCAGTACCTGTATAGCAAAGAAGGCCAACAACTGGCAGCCAAACATTACTACAGACCTCGCGACAAAGAAGTGGCAGCGCAGTACAGCAAACAGTTCCCACAACTGAAGCTGGTGACTATTGCCGACTTTGGTGGCTGGCAAAAAGCCCAACCAGAACACTTTGGTGATGGCGGCGTGTTTGACCAAATTTATAACTAGTCATAGACCTCAAAATAATTGGAGCTGCAGCGCGGCATTGTAGGGGCAGGGTTTATCCCTGCCCGCCTGGTGTCAGAACCAAGGCACCAGAGGCAAAATGCCAGCACAGCTGCAGTTTTATCTGCGAAAGGGATAACCACAAAGGAGGTTCCTTATCTTGAACAAATCATCCTGGCTAAAACCCACCGTGTTACCCGGCTTTGGCTTATCCCTGGGCTTTGCCACCTTTTATTTAAGCTTAATAGTGCTGCTGCCTTTAGCCGCGTTGTTGGGCCATAGCCTGACGTTAAGTTGGGCTGAATTCTGGAAAGTAGTGGCCAGTGACAGAGCCATCGCCAGTTATCAGCTGACGTTTGGCGCCTCTTTTATTGCAGCAGCTGTCAATCTGGTGTTTGGTTTGATAGTCGCCTGGGTGTTAGTGCGCTACAACTTCTTTGGCAAAAAGGTGATTGATGCCTTAGTCGATTTGCCCTTCGCTTTACCCACAGCAGTTGCCGGTATTGCATTGACAGCCATTTATGCCCCTAATGGCTGGATTGGTCAGCACTTAAGCGCTTTGGGCATTAAAGCAGCCTACAGCCCTTTAGGTGTGACTTTAGCGCTGATTTTTATCGGCCTGCCTTTTGTCGTGCGCACAGTACAACCTGTGCTGGAAGATCTGGAAAAAGAAATTGAGGAAGCAGCCGCCAGTTTAGGTGCAAACCGCTTACAAACCTTTTGCCGCATTTTATTCCCAGCTCTGTTGCCCTCTTTACTGACAGGTTTTGCTTTGGCTTTCGCCCGTGCTGTAGGTGAATACGGTTCTGTGGTCTTTATCAGCGGCAATATGCCAATGAAAACTGAAATTACGCCGCTGCTCATCATGACCCGCTTAGAGCAATTTGATTATGCCGGTGCTGCTGCATTGGGCTCTGTAATGTTATTGATTTCCTTTATTTTATTGCTGCTGATTAACCTGCTTCAACACTGGAGCAATAACAGACATGGAGCTAAAGCATGAGCAGTATCCCACTTCATTCACCACATCCGGCAGCTGCAGCTTTACGTAAAGCAACCACTGAACCTTTGTGGGTTCGTTTGTTGCTGACCTGCATAGCGCTGTTATTTTTAGCTTTGTTTCTGGTGCTGCCGCTTTTTATTGTGTTTAGCGAAGCTTTTGCCCGTGGTGCTGAACTGTATTGGGCTTCTATTAGTGAACCTGCAGCTTTACACGCGATAAAACTGACACTGATAGCCGCCGCTATTGCTGTGCCCTGCAACGTGATTTTTGGTCTGGCTGCCAGCTGGGCTATCGCCAAATTTCAGTTTAAAGGCCGGCAGCTGTTGATCACCCTAATCGATCTGCCAATAGCCGTCTCACCTGTGATTGTAGGTTTAAGCCTGATGCTGATTTTTGGCGCTCGCGGTTATTTAGGCGATTGGCTGATGGATCATGATGTGCGCATTATGTTTGCAGTCCCCGGCATAGTACTGGCGACTATTTTTATCACCTTTCCTTTTGTGGCCCGTGAGCTTATTCCATTAATGCAGGAGCAAGGCAGGGAGCAGGAAGAAGCCGCTTTAACTTTAGGTGCCAACGGCTGGCAAACCTTTTTCCGGGTTACTTTACCTTCAGTGAAATGGGCCTTGTTATACGGCGTGATTTTAGCCAATGCCCGCGCTATGGGTGAGTTTGGCGCTGTCAGTGTGGTGTCAGGAAAAATCCGCGAGCAAACCAATACCATGCCTTTGCATATTGAAATCTTGTACAACGAATATCAGTTTGCTGCCGCTTTTGCCGTATCGTCTTTATTAGCTTTATTGGCTTTAGTCACACTTCTGCTGAAATCCCTGCTGGAATACAAAGCGGCCAAAGATTTAGCCCAAGGCCGATCGCACTAACCTCTACTCAGCCTGTTAGCTGCGGATTTCGCAGCTAACAGACGTCTCTGCCAGAGCTTTTGCAAAAACGCCGTCATCGTTCAGGTTCTCTTGAGCAGCAAGTCCTGTCAGCAAGCCTTCCTGCTCAGCGACCACTAAAGCCACCATGGTATCGCCAGTGACATTAGTGGTAGTGCGGGCCATATCGACAATACGGTCGATGGCGGCGATAAAGGCGATACCTTCCAGCGGTAAACCCACCACAGATAAAGTCACAGTCAGCATCACCAGCGCAGTGCCTGGCACACCAGCTGTGCCTAATGAAGCCAAAGTGGCGGTACCAACAATCAGCAGATAATCAATAAACTGCAGTTCAATGCCGTATAAGCTGGCAATAAAAATAGCGGCTATTGCCGGATAAATACCACCACAACCATCCATATTGATGGTTGAACCTAAAGGCAACACAAAACCCGCATAGTCTTTGGACACTTTCAGATCTTCAGTCACAGCTTTGTAACTGGCAGGCAAAGAGGCATAACTGGAGCAGGTACTAAAGGCAACCAGTTGCACCGGGAAAATAGCTTTGAAGTAATCCGTTACTTTCATTGAACTGAAAAAGTGCACAAAACCGCCATAGGTCAGGCCAATATGCAGCAAACAGCCAACATAAATAGCCAAAATAAACTTACCCAGCGGCAGCAACATCTCCAGGCCATAAGTGCCAACCACCCAGGCTATCAAACCAAAAACACCCACAGGAGTAAACAGCAGCACCAGCCGGGTGACTTCAAACATCATATCAGCACCAGAGCGCACTACAGAAAGCATGGCTGCGCCCTTTTCACCAATATTACGCAGCGCCAATCCAAGTAAAATAGCAAACAACATCACAGGTAAAACCTGTCCCTGCGCCATAGCGGCCACAGGATTTGCAGGTATTAAATCCACCAGTACCTGACTGACAGGAGGTATGACTTTTTCGGTCACTTGTGCAGCCACTAAATTCTGGCCAGCTTCAAATTGAAAGGCAGTGCCTACACCCAGGCCTATCAGGCTGGCAATCAAAGCGGTCAATAAAAATAGCCCCACTGTTTTACTGGCAATACGACCCAAGCCTTTGCCTTGCCCCAGTGAGGTAATACTTAAAATCAGGCTAAAAAACACCAGCGGGATCACTAACATCTTAATGGCATTGATATAGGCGGTTCCCAGAGGTTTTAATGCCAAGGCATCAGTGCCTAACACTAAACCCGCAATGACACCCAATGCCATAGCAACTAACACCTGTTGCCAGAGTGCAAATTTTAAATTGATGTTTTTCATAACAAATTCCACAGAAGGTAGCCGGACAGTATAAGTGCCATACCAATTCGGACCTATTCAGTTCTGTTCTAAGCAAGAACCAAAAGGAGCAAGGCTTTGACTGATGCTAACGCCTAAATATGATATTCATTTTTGGAATATAAATTACATTTACACAATCATTTTGATCTAATAGATTAAAGCTGTTGCCGCAATACCTCGCCTGGTAGTGCAGCAATCACCTTAGTTGTTGAATGGATGTGAAATTCGTAGGGTACATGGAGTGCCACCCCCGCTACGTTCTATTCCTTGTCCTGTTGCTTGTGGTCCACAGTCTTTATCGACTTAAGTGACTACCCCAATATAGCCCCGCTAACTTTTCGGCGGGGTCTTTTTTATTCACAAAACCTTTATATCTATTTGAAATATTCAATCACAATTTATTGAAATGTTTACATAAAAGATTGGGTATGATTCGAATGTAGTACATTAATGAAAGGACTTAGCATGACGATAAAAACTCCACTGGCATCCGCTATCAGTTTGGTATTGATCAGCGGTGCTTACAGCAGCAGCACTCTGGCGCAACAGGCGCAGGCTGACGTAGAGAAAATTTCCGTGATTGGCAGCCGTCTATCCGTGCGATCAGCCACCGAAACCAGCTCACCAGTCGATATTATTGATGAAGCTCAACTGGCAGGCACAGGTGCGCTGGAAACAGCCAAAGCTTTGCAAATGCTGGTACCAAGCTTTAACTTCCCGACATCTTCTATTACAGACGGTTCTGATGCAGTAAAACCGGCCAGTTTACGAGGGTTGTCTCCTGACCATACGCTGGTATTAGTGAATGGTAAAAGACGCCATGGCACAGCTTTGGTTCACCTGAACGGTACTATGGGCCGCGGTAGTTCAAATGTCGATTTGAATACTATCCCTGTTTCAGCCATTAAACGCATTGAAGTACTGCGTGACGGCGCTGCGGCTCAATATGGTTCGGATGCTATTGCTGGCGTTATTAACATAGTACTGAAAGATCAGGCGGGCTCGGGTGAGGTTGCTGCCAGCACAGGTCAAACCTACGAAGGCGATGGCGAATACTACAAGGCGTCGCTGAATTCAGGCTTTCGTTTTGCCGATACTGGCTTTGTAAACTTCAGTGTGGAGCAACAACACAAAAATGGCACCAACAGAGCGGGTTTAGATCCACGTGAGCAATACAACCCGATTAATGGCGCTCCGGATCCGCGTGAAGCCAGTTTTAATCGCCTAAGTCACAAAGTGGGTGATGCCGCATTTAAACAACAAGCTGTATTTATTAATGCAGGCTACGAGCACGGCACTACAGAATGGTATGCCTTTGGTGGCGCCAGTCACAGAGAATCAGCTTCAGGCGCTTTTTATCGTATAGCGAAAGATGCGCGTAACATCCCGGAAATTTACCCTGACGGCTATCTGCCGGAAATAGCACCAGAATCAGGTGATTACTCCTTAACTACAGGAGTCAGATTTGACGTTGCTGACTGGCGCCTGGACCTGTCTGCTGGCACAGGTGAAAGCAGCTTCAAATACTATGTCAATAATTCGCTGAATGCATCTTTTGGCCCCAACAGCCCAACCAGCGCTTATGCCGGTGAGCTGGTGAATGCCGAGCAAAACTTTAATATTGATGCCAGCAAAAGATACAGCTTTGTCAACGATTCAGAATTGGTGGTATCCACAGGGCTAAGCCGCCGCCATAACAGCTACCAGATTAATGCTGGTGAAGAGGTATCATGGCGCAATTATGGTTATCAGAATAAAGCCGGAGGTATTCAGGGTTTTGGTGGTTTTACCCCAGAGTCAGAAGTAGATGAATCGCGCCACAATACCGCGCTTTATCTGGAACTTGAAAACGCCCTGACCTACGATTTTACCTGGGGTGCAGCTGTACGTCAGGAAGACTATTCAGACTTTGGCAGCGACACTAGCTGGAAACTGTCTGGCCGTTATCAATTGACTGAGAAATGGGCTGTACGTGCCACAGCAAATGATGCGTTCCGAGCCCCTAGTGTGCAGCAACTGTACTTCTCTAACTTGTCGACACTTTTTGTGGCCGATCCACAAACAGGTGTGCTGACTCCTACTGAATCCGGTACTTTTAACAATATATCGGCCGTAACCCGCGCTATTGGCCAGGGTGATTTGCAAGCAGAGTCGGCGTTAAGTTTCAGTGGCGGCATTACCTTTCAGGGTGATGCCGGCTTCAGCTTCACGCTGGATGGCTACCGCATTGAGCTGGACGACCGCGTGATACTGACAGGCAGCGTTGGCCGTGCCGACAGTGCTGCTTTAGCTGCTATTTTGGGTGATTCAGGAGCAAACTCAGTTCGCTTCTTTACTAATGCTGTAGATACCACGACTCAAGGCCTGGAAGCTGTAGTGGCCTATCAGTGGGATGGCGGTTTGTGGGGTGAATGGAAAACTTCGTTCAGTGCGCAATACAACGACACCAGCATAGACGCTATCCGTGTTCCCACACTGTTGGATGGTCTTCAGAGCAAACTCTTTGATCGGGTTGAGCAAGTACGCTTAACCAAAGCCAACCCAAATAAAGGCGCAGTCTGGAGCCTGACACAGGATTACAAACAGCTGCAAACCAATCTGAGACTAAACTACTTTGGTCCTTACACTATTGGTTATGCCACCGGAGATAAAACCTACAGCGGCAAAACTACAGTGGATATCACTTTTCACTACGAGCTGACGGATCAATTGCGTTTTGGCTTTGGTGCCAACAATCTGTTTGATACTTATCCGGATAAACAACCGGAGATCAACAGCTTCAATGGGATCTTTATCTATCCAAATACCAATGCGCCTTTTGGCTTTAACGGTGGCTCTTATTACGCCGATCTGAGTTATCGCTTCTAAGCAGGTTAATATCAGTATCTTCAAGGCAGCTTCGGCTGCCTTTTTTGATGGGGTGGATCTGCTGTTCAGTGCCGGAACTGGCCAGACAAAACCCTAAAGGCTCTTTAGTATGAGGTCTTCTTATTAAATAGGATTAGCGTCATGCCCACCTACTTTCACCAGCTTCACCACCAAAGAACCCCTTTACTGCTTGTCAACATCTGGGACCCGGCCAGTGCGGTTTTAGCACAACAACAAGGTGCCCAAGCCCTTGGCACCTCCAGCGCCGCTTTAGCCTGGTCTTTGGGGTACGCTGATGGTCAACAGCTTCCAGTTGCCGAATTGCTGGCCGCAGTAAAGCGTATCACTGCGAGTGATTCAATTACCTTTCACTGTGGATATAGAACAAGGCTATAGCGATGAACCAACACAAGTTGCAGAATTGGTTGTGCAGTTGGCAGAGCTGGGGGTAGCTGGTATTAATATGGAAGACGGTACTGCAGAGCCACAACTTTTATGCGCCAAGATCCAAGCTTGCCGTAGCCTTTTGGCTGAGCGGGCTTTATTTATCAACGCCAGAACTGATGTCTATCTGGCGCAATTGGCTACAGGGTCAGAAGCTGTTACAGAGTGCCGTAGACGGTTGGCCTTGTATCAAGAGGCTGGGGCTGATGGCGCTTTTGTGCCTGGATTAACGGATTTAGCTGTGGCGAAACAATTGAGTCAGCACAGCAGTTTGCCGCTGAACTTAATGGGCTGGCCGGAAGCTGCAACTATGGAGGATTTAACTGCAGCAGGAGTGAAGCGCTTAAGTGCAGGGCCTGCTTTATTTCTTCAGAGTTATCAGGCTTATCAGCGGGCTGTTTTAAGTTTTTTGCAACAAAGCCCACTTGCAGATCCAGCTTTAAATTACTCTGATCTCAATAACTTATTCAGTTAGTACCTCAGTGAAATGGTCAGCTAAATACCTTCGCCAAGAAAAACCTTAGTGTAACGGGGCTTCACCCAGGCTTGTTGCCCCACTGATAAACCCAGTTGTTTAAAACGATCTCTGGCCAGCTCGACATGGATCAGTTGCTGGCTGTCTTTGGCTAACAATTCCAGCCGAACATTAGGGCCTACTATGGTAATCAGGTCGACTTTGGCTTCCAGCGCCTCGCCGCTAGGTTTTAACAACACATCAATTTCATGCGGCCGCACATAAGCAAAACCACTTTCTTCCTGTTCATTGGTAAATTCCGGCGATGCCACAGACAACTGGCCTATTTCGGCTTTGCCTTGTTTAACCCGGGCGTGGAACAGGTTCACATTGCCTAAAAATTCATAGACAAAAGGATTGGCCGGGTTGTCGTACACTTGCTCAGGTGAGCCTTGCTGCTCAATCCGGCCTTTGTTCATCACCACTATTTTGTCGGCCACTTCCAGTGCTTCTTCCTGATCGTGAGTGACAAAAACGCTGGTGACATGAATTTCATCATGCAGTCGGCGCAGCCAGCGACGTAATTCAGCTCTGACCTTGGCATCCAAAGCACCGAAAGGTTCGTCCAGCAGCAGTACTTTAGGCTCAACCGCCAAAGCCCGGGCTAAAGCAATACGCTGACGTTGACCACCGGAGAGCTGGGACGGATAGCGATCGGCAGTCCAATCCAGTTGCACCAGCTCCAGCAAATGCTGCACTTTTTTACGGATAAGCTCCGGTGAAGGACGCTGCTTTTTTGGTTTTACTGTTAAACCAAAAGCCACGTTTTCATAGACGGTCATATGCTTAAACAGCGCATAGTGCTGAAATACAAAACCTACACCACGTTCTGACACATGGCGTCCGCTGATATCCAGATCATCAAAGTGGATACTGCCACTGTCGGCTTGCTCTAAGCCGGCAATAATACGTAACAAGCTGGTTTTACCTGAGCCTGAAGGGCCAAGTAAGGCCGTTAGCTCGCCAGTCTGAATGGATAAACTGACATTATCGACGGCAACAAAGTCGCCAAATTTTTTATTGATCTGCTCTATTCGGATGCTCATATCAGCGCTCTGAGTTCAGGTTGCAGCCAGTACAGCTTTTGCGTTAGTGGCTCAACATCACTTCAGATCCGGTGGTCCGGTGCGCCGAAGCAGGAGAAAAATTGATTCCCTAAGTAATTGGAGTTGCAGCAAGGCGACCAGTGAAAGAATCCCCATGAACATAGTGGCCTATGTGATTGGGGTGATAGAGCATGGTCAACACAGCAGCAGCTTCAAGTACGACGGGTAGGTTCACTGAGGGACACAGTCTGAACCGTGAAGACTAAGGTTTATCCAGACGTAGTTTTTCGTTTTTTTCCAGCTGCACTAATTTACCCTGATGAAACACCAGTTCAATAGAACCAAACTCTACCCGACCCACCAGTTTTTCCAGTTTATCGAGCAGTTGGTTCAGCAAATCTGCAGATATTTCTTTTGCCGCCATCTCTGTTCTCCTTAAGGACATCTATATGTCTTTAAGCATTAAAGCAGAGCTCACTAATAACTTAAAATACTTTAAAGTAGCAAGGTTATACGAAAAAGAAATAAAAAAGGGTCAGAGTCAAGACTCTGACCCTAGTGACTTGATTTAGTGACGTGGAGCTTCGTCGTCTTCGTCATCATCGAAGTCTTCGCCGTCTTCGTCTTCACCACCTTCAAAATAGGTACCCCAGCCGTCGTATTCGACGCCAAACTTCTGTGCTAAGGCTTCCAGTTTGATCGCGTCTGCTGTAATGCTGGCTCCGTCCAGAGACTGTTCGCGAATAGCGTCGAATACCCAGGCGGTGCCGCCTTCTTCAAATTCAACTTCTTCGGCGTCTGTGACTTCATAACCTAATTTAAAGACTTCAACAGCCAGTTTTTCTAAGCGGGCAAAATCTTCATGGTAAAAATGGTGTTCGATGGTGTATTCCGCATCCGGATCGCTGCCATCTTCCATCAGTGCAGCTATGGTGTCTTCAGTAAATTCTTGCCAGTTTTCCATGATATTACCCCGTGACAGTCAATGAGTCGGCAGTGTAGTCGGTTGCCACTTCGCTATCAAGCAGCTTAATCTTATCTGCCATCTGTTGCCGTATTGTTTCAGCCAGTTCACGGGCCGGAGTTCCTTCAGGTTGTATAGGTGGCAAAATCTCAATAATGACTCTGCCGTTATTCCATTTGTTTAAGCGCACCTTGTTGGTGCTGCTCATACAAATAGGCACCAGCGGCACTTTGGCCTGATGGGCAATATGAAAAGCACCGGTTTTAAAAGGCAATAAACCACGGCCATAACTACGGGTGCCTTCAGGGAATACCCAGACTGATACCTTGTCTTGCACTATACGGTCCACTGCGCCCTGCATAGTGCCTACAGCTTTGGATTTATTGGCTCTATCGATCAGTATATTGCCACTGAGCCAATACAGCTGACCAAAAAACGGGATCCATTTCAGGCTTTTTTTACCTATGGTCACAGTACCAGGCAATAAGGCTTTGCTGATGGTAAATAAATCGTAGTTATTCTGATGGTTAGCTAAAAACACACAAGGCATAGCAGCAGTCACTTCAGGCGCCTGACGTACTTCGACTTTTAAACCAAAGATCCAGGCCGCCCAGCCATACCAGCTGGAAAATAACGCCACGTTCGGGACATAAAAAGGACGAACCAGACAGATCAGCAAACCCACTAAGGCACTGAATACAATAAAAATGGCGACCAGCACCAGACGTATAATGGCTAACACAAAAAAGGCCCCTGTATTTTACAAGGGCCTGAGTATAACGGTTTGACGTCATAAGTCTGGTTTGATCTGTTTCCCCGTCGTACTTGACGCTGCCGCTTTGTTGACTACGCCATCCCG